>Ga0272441_10013669_pt1 | contig 11644 bp, 35 predicted proteins | sample SSMProp6N_FD_193582 | JGI IMG/M metagenome (GOLD analysis project Ga0272441, IMG submission 193582) | Marine sediment archaeal communities from Little Sippewissett salt marsh, Falmouth, MA, United States - SSM-Prop-6N | ecosystem: Environmental > Aquatic > Marine > Wetlands > Sediment ... | reverse complement strand
AGGGACGTGGAGTTGAGGATATCCCGGACGGACGAAATCTCGGCCGCCGGCTTTGTCAGGGAGTTATCCAGTCCGTATCGGATGGTTACACTCATGGTGTTCTCCTTCTTTGGTTTTGTGGGTTGGGTATTGTTCAACGGGATCCCGCTGAAAGAAGCCCGACGCCACGACGTCAAGCTTCAGGTTTAGGACGTAAATTCCGCCCGGAGACCGCAGGGATTGGTTACCCTGCCTGTCGCCTCCGGGTCTCGAGCCAGGGAGTAGTCATAAGGCATCCTCTCGGCTAGTTTTGTGCCGCCTGTTCGGGCGGCATTCTGTTTGCCTGCAGAAAAGAACTCAACAGGTGAGTCCGGTACGCTTTACGGAGCGCTTCAATCGCGTGTTCCCGTATCGAAGCCAGGTCCGCTTTATCGAGCTGCTGCCAGTTGATGGAATCCAGCAGGTCGCCTATAATACGACCCGCCGTCCGAAGGAAGTCCTGGAACTGGTCACCCGAGACCCGCTTGCCAAGGTCGCTCCAGTCCATGGTCTCTTTCGCCGCCCTTGCCGCGGCGAGCATACAAAGCTCCACGGTGACTTTCTTCTCCATCAATTTTATGATCGCATCCAGTTTAGCCAGTTTGCTCATTGTTCCTCCTTCTCTGGTTTTTTTTCCTCATCGGACTCACCCTCAATTCTCTGCACCGATGTCTTAACCATGACTTTAGCCGTAACCACGAATGGTCTATCGCATCCGCCCATCTCTGGGTCGCAGAACAAGACGAGCTTGTTAAACGAACTGAGTATGACGTCGTGATATCTGCTGATTGTTCCGCAGTAGGGACAAGTCAGTTCCAGTGTGCTAGTCCAGCTCATTATTCACCGCCCTTTCCTCGTTTGGCTTGTCTTCTGGATACCAGCATTCCAGAACGGTAACCACGCCATCCATTCGGCGGGCCTGTTCCTTGGCGTCATCCAGATGTAACGCGTATATCTCAACAATCTCATCGTGTGTTTTGAGAACGCGGACCATGATCTTTGTGTCAGCACTCACTCCCGGCCTCGCTTTCTATTACAATTCTATGCGTCTGTGGGACTATCTACTGTTCGGTTTGCGCTTGATCCCAGCAAGCGCACCTTTCAACCATGTCTTTGCCATGTTCACATCACACGGCCTTCCAATTTTCAAAACGTGGAGAGCTTCCTCGATTGCGTAGCGATATTCAGCGCAAACCGAACAAGCGGATGGAGAAGTATTGCCATTGGCCGCTTGTTGCTCTTGCCAAGCACAATACTCTGTCTCATCCGGTTCAACTGGTTCTTGTGGTTCGATCATGGCAAACTCTCATCCTTTCCGTTGGGCACAGCTCGCAAGATGCTCACCGCAAGGTCGATCAATTCTTGGCGAGTAACCCCCGAGAACATATACCCGCTCCACCAAGTCTCGCCGCCGTCATCGCTATGAAACCTACGCTCGCCAAGAAACATCCCGGCGTGTAGCTGCTCACCATCTGGCCCATCCTTAAACATTTTCTTTTTCGCCATGATCTCATCCTCCAGTGCCCAACAAAAAGTTGGACGGCTATCTCGCTTCGCTCGAAGCGTCAACTTGAGCGTTGGGCATCATGGTCTACCCCTGTCAGTCGCAACGTAATCCACATCACCGTCAACGGGGCAACGCAGATACATTCGTTCGCACGGTTCGCATATTCTGCGTCCGTTTCGCATTACAAACCAGCCCCTTCTGCCAACGGTCGAATGTGCTGACAAAGCAAATGGTGCGGGTGCTGTTCCGTCCCCTCCACATTGTTCGCATGGCAATTTCGAATACATAATTACGTCCTTTCATGCCCAACAAAAAGTTGGACGGCTATCTCGCTTCGCTCCGATCGTGATGCTCGGCGTTGGAACTCTTACCGATCTCCAGTTTGTCAAGCACGAGCATAACGGCCTTGTTTGCCCACCATCTCCCCAGCGTGACCCCGAGTCCGAAACACATCACTCCGACGATTACTATTGTCATTCTCCACCGCCTTCCGTCTCTTTCGCAAGTGCCTCAAGGCTTTCTATATGAACATCTCATTTTGAATAAACCTCCACTTCTCTCAGGTGCTTTACTTGAATCTGTCGTCCACAAATACCGCCCATCGGAAGCACCCAGTCTACAAAGGCCCAGTCTTCCTTTGCGATATACTCCACGGCAGTAACCTTGCCCCTATAGTCAGGATAACCCCCTGGATTATGTAAACGTACCAGACTTCCCGGTTGAATCATTTCTTCACCTGCTGTGCATTAGAGGCTATAGAAGAAAAGGTTTCTACGTCCAGTGTTCGTCGTGCAGAATCCACAAACCTTTGTGCAAAGGATTCAGGGATAGTGTATTGCCCACCCCTGAGTCGGCGCAGTTCTTTTATCTGTGCGTTCACACCCCCGGTCTGCTTAACGATCTTCTCCCGCATACTCAATAAGCGATTTACCTTCTGCTTGAGCCGTGCAATAGTTTGCTTCGAGACGGCCGGCTGCCGGTTGCGCTCTACGATCAATGCCTTGGTTTCACGCATTTCGGTTTCTATCCTTGAGCGTTCGGCAATGAGGCTTTCACGCCTTTGAATAAGATGCTCTTCGCTCATGTCAATCTCCTGCCGTCATTGTCATCAGGAACGCTTCTGCTCTTTGTCGGGCTGTTGCATTCCAAGAAAAGGTTCCGGCCTTACGGGTTATGCGGGCTATATGAGTGTCGTAAGCGAACCACTTGGAGGGATCAGTCCAGCTATTTACAACCTTATGACATGCGTTCAGGTCTTGCGGGTAGTTGGGTATCTGACCAAATCTGCCTCGCTTTAACCCAAACAAGTCCTTATACAACTGACAACCTTCAGGTTTGTACGGTTCGATACTCTTCCATCCACATAACTCAGCCACTTTGATCCTGATCTCTTCATCCGTCAGCTTGGATACTTCTTCGTGTGTCATTGTCTTGCCTCCAACTCACAGTTAATGGCATCAATTATCCTGTCACCAAGATGCACAATGTGGGTCTCTTCCCTCTCGTAACCTGAGTCTGTTCTGAGTGCATCCCTTGCATATTTGAGATCGTCCTCGGCATACATGCCTATACCAGACATTAGTGCTAAGGCGGCCTCGTATAATTTGTGGGAATCGTGATGTATCATGCTTCCACCTCCTTCATGGTTCCCCTGCGGCTTCTATGTACTGTTTCTTTGTCATCAGCGGACAGCGACGGGGTATCTTGTCTTTGACCCGCACGCTGAACCATCCAAGTGAGCAGTCCCACGGTGGGTTCTGCCAGCGGGTGTCCAGGTGCGGGCATTCTCCGCAACTTGTGATCTCAAGCACACGTGTTATCATGTTGTTCCTCCTTTCATCATCGTCATCACGAACGCTTCGCATCGTTGTCGGGCTGTTGCAGAGATCAATGCACGGGACTTGTCACGGGTCAGAATAGCCATGAGATTATGCCCATATAGAAAAGCCTGCTCGTCCGGCATCGCAACTTCAAACTCGTGACATGCGTTCAGGTCTTGCGGGTAGTTGGGTGTAAGCAGAAAGCCAGCATCCCATGTTGGTCTGTCAACGAACTGATTTGTCATTACCTTCCATTCGTCTGCTCGCTCGAAGCCAATGGCTTTCAGAACAGCTATTACTATGGCTTCATCCGTCAGTTTGGCTACTTCTTTGTGTGTCATGATGTTTCTCCTGCCGTCATCGTCATCAGGAGCGCTTCACAGCGTTGTCGGGCTGTTGCATGCCAAATACCAAACATTCCTGTCTCTACTTCTTGTTCGACGAGGGATTGAAGATGCTTTCTATATGTCTGCACCTGCACAGTATGTATCGTTTTTTCAAACTCATGACAGGCGTTCAGGTCTTCGGGGTAGTTGGGAGAATCGAAAAATGGATCTTTCCCATAGAGATCATAGCAGTGTCTCCAACGCCATGTCCCGCACAACTCAGCCACTTTGAACCTGATCTCTTCGTCTGTCAGCTTGGATACTTCTTCGTGTGTCATATCGGAATCTCCTTCCAGTCAGGGTGTCCGTACGGGTGAGGCGTCCACACCCGGCCGTTGTAACTGACGCGTGCGATGCACTCGTGCTTGTCCATGACCTTGCCGGACTCGGCGGTGATATTCCCCATGCCGAGTCCGTTGGAGTTTATCCAGGTACGGTAGACAGTCGAGGCTTCCTTGAGGTCGTTGACGGTGACTTCAAGGTATTCCGGGTCATCGGGCTCTTCATGGTAACCGGAGCCGTTGCCCTGTTCCCACATCAGGTCTACGTTCTTGCCGTGTTCGAGTATGATCTTCATGGCTTTTTCAACCCCATGTCATAATTGTTCCATCTTTCATTTCTCTTGCTTCGTTTTCTTCCGGGTTCGGTTCATAGGCTGAGCAGAAATCTCTGTGCCTACTCCATGGGCCTGCCGTCTTGATCGGGCACGCTTTGGTTTCGTAGTGCAAACAGAACTGACAGCATACGCCCTGCATTATCTGATTGGGTTTCATGTCAGTGTTTCCTTGTTGTCAATGTCGTTTCGTGTCTTCTCGCAGAGCCGCAGCATCTGGTCGTAGACACGTTTGCGGTTTCCCCGCAGGCCGTACTCGGATTTACAGATCGAGTAGGCCGTTCGCCCACGGCGTTTCATGCCCATCAGCTCCAGCTTCAGGGCCTGACGACGCGCGAGCATCTGAAAGTACCGGATCTTGTCCGGCTCGGCTATAAGAGGGCTCATGATGGTGTTTCCTTTCAGGATCGCCCGCAGTGAGGGCAGATGTAGCCGCAGTGCTCGCAGGATTCATCGCAGCCGGGATGCGGCTTCCAATACTTGCGGAGGATGGCCTGTATCTCCTGCTGAATAGGCTCTTCCTGCTCCCGCAATTCCTGGAGCCGGGCAAGGTCTTTGTCGTGTATGGTTTCCATGTTGCGTGTGTTCAGAGGCATGATGGTGTCCTTTCAGAGTAAGAGTTTGGTAAGGTTTTGAAAAGAAAAAGGTGGGGGCCTGAGTACAAGACTCAGGCCCCGCTGGGTAGCGCCCCGGGAAGGAGGAAGTGAGTTTCAGGTAGGAAACTCACGATCCCGGGGGGTTTGGGTGTCTGACCGTTTCGGTCTTGAGGAGAAGGCTAGGACGATGACCATGGATATGGACAGGATCGCCAGGCCGGCCAGCAAGGCCGGAAACAACGCTGATACGAGGTACTGAGTCATGATTCCCTCCGTAGTCAGGGTCAGAGGAATAGAAGGTCGGCTTCAGCGAGTTCCTGACACAGTAGTTCGCGTGAGTCCTGTCGGACGAGGCGAAGGAGTGTGTCAGGTGCGGTGTCGACGGGCGAGGTGCAGTGAAGGCAGTACTCGGAGCCGTCGTCGGAGACAAGGATGTCTCGTTGTGGGTCGAGGGATTCAAGGCAGGTAGGGCATTGAATGAACAGGATTGTCATGGATGGTCTCCAGGGGGTTTGTGGTTTGTGATTGGTTGTTGAGGTAGGCGGCGAGAAGGGTGCGGTATTTCAGGCACGCCTCGTCGAACGTGAGGTGTTCAACGTCGCGGTAGTAACAGACGGCAGCGTACATTTCGAGGGTTTGTGAGCGGTAGTTCATTTGAGGGCTCCGGTTTAAGGGGTTGAGGAGAAACCACACCCGTTGGACGTGCAAGGTGTCGCAACGGGTGCTTGGGTTTGTTTAGGGTTTCATTGGCTTTCTCCTGTTGAGTTAGCACATAAATTGAGAGTTAAGAGGTTTTGGGGTTTCTAGGGTGTGAGGCGCAACGGGTGCATGTCTCCCCTTCTCGCGTAGCGGTCTCGCACATATGCGCCTGAAAACATGCAAAAAAGCTAGCATTTTACCATGAAAACAGCAAAAGCAAGTAAAAAAGTCTGGATGCGCGATCCCATGGGCTTCTGCCAGCAGCAGGCATACCCCTTCCTGGGGAGAGTGCGTTAGCACTCTCCCCAGGATAGCCGCTAGCGGCGCTTCGGCTTTGAGGCCGGAGCCGCCTTCGCGGATTGCGTATCCGCGGCCGCCCTTTTACGCGCAAGGGCTTGCAGCGCTGCGATGTCGGGTTCGGTGTCCGGCGCCGATCCGAGCCGCACTTCCAACCCGGAATAGTCTTCCGAGTCGGAGACGGTGATCACACCCGGCAACGGTTTCCCGATAGCCGCGAGGATGGCGTCGACGCCGAACCCAAAGATGCGGGTTTCGAACACGACGCGGGCACGGACTCCGTCCGTGCCTTTGCGGCTCTGACAGGGCGCGATGCCTGTCACTTCACAGAGGCGAGATATATCAGACAATGCCATGATAATCCCTTTCGGTTAAGGTTTACAATGAGCGCCCACAGCAGACGCTATACGCATGCTAGCTAAAAGCATGCTTGTCTTGCGTGCCGAGGGCCCCGCCCGAGGCATGCAAGTGGCCAAGCTGAAAACGGGGTGGGCCTGGTGACGTACTACACCCCGGTCCCAAGCGCGCCTGACCCAAAATAGACCCCCACCACCCCCTCTTCAGATATTTATTTTCAGCAACCGCCTGAAAAGAAAAAATGACTCGTCAGCAAGTCACTGGTATTCAAAGAGTTACACCAGAAAAAGTGATATTTCTTTTCGCCCGTCACCTGAAAAGAAAAATGACTTGTCAGCAAAGCCTTGGTAATCAAGGACTTCCTACAGAAAAAGTGATTTTTTACGCACTTTCCCAGAATCAGGCCCTCTCGTGACGGGCTCCAAAACAGAAATTCAGGCCCTGAGCAGGTTCTGCAAAAGGTACCAGACCGGTTTTGACAGAGTGCGGGTTTTCACTTTTTCTGTAGTAAGTCCTTCTGAGGCAATGAGTTACTGACAAGTCATTCGCCGCGCCTCTTTTGCAAAATGACTTGTCAGCAAAACCTTCGTAATCAAGCACTTACGAAATAAATTTACACTGTTTAGACTTTTTATATAACTCGGAGGATAAAGTAGTATATAAGGACCAGTACGCGGTTGCGAAAAGTACAAAACAGCAAACTTATACAAAAAGTCCCGACTGTATAAATTTCTGGCGTAAGTCGTTGCCCTGCACTGATTTCCTGACAAGTCATTTTTCGAATCGTATTGACGTTTCGAACATACCCCTGATCCGGGCCCTGATCAGGGCTTCTGACAAGAGGGGGCGCGCCGGAAATTTTTTTCACAAGAGGGCTTGACACCCTAGTTAGGATTTCATAATGTATTGTCATGGAAGATAAACCAAAGACCAGGAGGAAGCCATGTCACAGACGCGAACCTGTGGTGAAGGTCTGCCCCGTGTGTCTGTCGGTGTTTCGGGCGAGGCGAAGGACAACGGTGTGTTGTCGGGCCCTCTGCGCGACGAAGCGCTGGCAGGCGTTACATCCGCCGACCGCGGTGCAGAAGATCCCGTTGAAACACCTGACGCCGTATCTGAGGACGGACCCAGTCGCTGCCCGGTGTGTTCTGCAGTTCTTGTCGGGCCGGCTGTCGCCCGAGGCTTTTGCAGCCTTGCTCACCGGACTGAATTTGAAAACCCTGGCCGACGTGCTGCCCGACGCGCCCGTCGACGCCGGGCCCGACGTGCCGCTGGCGAGGCAGCAGGACGCCAGTACCGCTACCACGTGAAGACTCCGGTTGAGGCGGAGGCGGAGGCCCGGAAAGAGCGGAAGCGCAGACGGCAGCGTGAGTCTGATCGTGAGCGGAGCCGCCGGCGCCTGGACAAGGTCAGGGCCGAGTTGCCGCGCGTGCTGGGGCCGGCCCGGACGCCGGAGGTAGCGCGCCGGGTGCTGGCCGCGGAAGCCGAGCGCAAACCCCCGGAGGTGTTTTCGAAGGACGTCCTGGCCGAGGCCGTTATGCACTACCGCCGCCGCCGGGCCGAGCTTCAGCGTAAACAGCGCAGAACGTGAAAGGCGAGACTCAAACAGAAAGCGAGGACGTGGATGGCACAGTACGCGGCAAGGCCGGAGTATTTGAGTGCGTTGGGGTGTAGCGCGAGTGGTCGTGATGACCTGCAACTTGAGTTGTTGAATGAGGCGAACCGTCATATTGAGGCCCTGGCGGGAGTGAGGGGTGATGATTCGTGTGACGTGAGGACTGCGGTGAGGGCCAGGGACAAGGTTCTTGAAAACCTCATGGCGTCACTATCGAATGCGGACCCGGATGAGTTGAAGAAAGTTGGAAGGCGGGATATGGCGTGTGGTGAGTTTGAGCATGCGGTAGACAGGAGGTGGTGAATGAGCATACTGGTACTGATACCGACTGATCCTGGGATGGGGAATGAAACCTGACGGAGTACATGCTGGAGACTGGGTTCGACGCAAGGATGGACTCATGTTCAACCAATGGGGTAAATTCGACGACATCAGGTGGAACTTTGTCAGGGTATGCGCAGGGCCGGGAGAGGAAGTGCCTAATGGACATAAGGTGCCGGATGACAGGGTGTGGGTCTACTACGGTTTCTTCCCATGCGAGGAACCATTGGGCCTATGGGAAAAGGCTACGGATGATGAGGTAAAAGCGTTGTTGAGAGAACTGGAAGAAAAGGGCCATCCATGTTACACGGCATGAAACCTGACGGAGTATGGCGCGGGGTGAGCAAGGTGGTTGACGTGCTGGGTGGTAATGGGCGGCTACAAGACGCAAAGAAAGGTAGGTAGAGAGCGATGGGACAATCAGCCAGAGGTAAGCGCGACGGAACAGGACCGTTCAAGGGCAGCTATCGCAAGACGGCAGGCTCCAAAATCGGACGACGCAAGGCGGCCGGACAGAAATGCCCAAAGGCGAAACGGAAATGAGTGACACAACCCATAAAAAGCAGAACTGACTTGTTATGCAGAAAGCGAGGCCGGGGATGGATTATGACCAGACGCGACGAACTGATTGAGCACTACTGGAAGCTGACGCTACAGCACACGGTGCGGGAAGTGGTAGCCATGCTGGTTGACGTGATAGAAGACGAACGGCGCAAGAACGACAAGAAAAGGCGGCGAGAAAGATGAAGACAGTTGAACAGATCTTATGGGTGTTCGTCATGTGGCTGACAGCGGCCCTGATCGGATTTTTTTGTTGGCAGGCAGGCCGCAAGCATGGTCAGAACGAGGTGCTGGCATCGCTGGCCAAGGCACACTGTTACACGGACGACTGCTTGGAAAGCGAGGCCGGGGATGAGTAACGATAGGCTTGTCCAGAACCCTAATCTGTACCGGGCGCAACTTTCCTGCAAGATCGGGCGGGACGTGCTGGAAGGAAAGACCGCCGCTCCGGATGGAGTGCACCCGATAGAGTGGGCATTGTTTAACCTACTCCACGCCGTTGAGGAAATCGCAACGGCGATGATTCCGAACGATCAAGTTGAGTTTCAAGAAGGGAGCGCAGCGGAATGAATTGTAAACTCGAACGACTGGTTCGGTGCCTTTTTCCAAGAACATGCGCCAACATTGAATCGAAAGGATGGGATGCTGCAAGAAAAACAGAGCATCTAATGCGCAAACACGCCCCGAATGCAATGCACGCGAGAATAGAGGCAGAAAGATGCGACTGTCGGGTATGCGGTAGACGTGTTGAGCAGTCACGCGAGTGTTACGCAATTCCGGTCTGTTATGCGTGCCTGCCTCCACCGACACCGTTGCCCAGGATTCATACACCGAACGGAAAGGATGAGAGTTTGTCATGAGTAACACAATGGACTATTTGTTGGGCAGACGGTCGCTCAGGGAGCGCGAAAGCGAAACGGATACTGACAATCCGGTACAAGTAGGCCGTCTGCCCAAGTACAAAGAAAGCGAGGCCGGGGATGGACATTGAGACTTACAAAGATGTGTTGTGGTGGGACTTGCTCCGAAAGAACTGCAAGTATCGTAACGGATACGGGAAGTGCATCAACAGGCCAAATCGCACAGCGGGTGGATATGTGCGGTGCGAATCTCAAGGTTGCCCACTTCTTCGTAAGCCCAACACAAAGCGAGGCCGGGGATGAGTGATGATTATACTTGCACTTGGACATGGGATGTTGACGGGTTTTACAAGACAAGTTGTTGGCATTCGTGGACATTCGCGGATTATTATGGGCTGGAGTGGCATCAGAAATTCGGGTTTCTGTACTGCCCGTATTGCGCAAAAACAATCCGTGAACGCAAGGAAAGCGAGGCCGGTGATGAGTAATAAGATATGGATGTGCAAAATCGGTGAATGTGATGAAGGGCTTTTGCCCGATGGGGCCGATGCTCCAATGAGGCAAGCTGTACGAAAAGCCTACAAAGAGATTACAGGACGTGATGCTGTATTTTGTTTCTCTGGATGGGGCGCAGAGTTGGATGAGTATGAACAGATTGTTGTTGGCAAAAAGCGAGGCCGGGGATGAGTGAGCGAATGGAGAATATAGATTCGTGCGTTTGTTTAGCAACATTTCCTGCACAGGGGTGTGAGGAACATCATGTTTGTAAATTGCCGAAAGGTCATACTGGATGGCATACCTGCTATATGTGCGGTTGGAATTGGACTTCTACATATCGGCAACTCATCGTCGGATCAGTAAAAAGCGAGGCCTGGGATGAGTTTCCCAACGGAAAGGATGAGGCTCAACATGAAGGGTGACAGCACAGGTGGCAAGCGTCAAGACGGGGGACATCCTCCGAAACGATGTCAGCGAGAAACCGGACGGCAAGCGTCCTCCCGGTGAGCCTCGATAGTAACAATGGAGCAATAGTAGAACTGGAGAAGTAACACCGAAGGAGAAGTAATGCAACAGGACACAGGATGCTTGGAACCGATTGACATGGGCGACCCGATTGACGTTGAGATGGCAGAGAAGAATCCGGACTTGGTTTTCCGAGTGGGCGAAAAGCTGAAGGTCAAGGGCGGTGACTTCAAGGTAAAGTCGTTTGGCAAGAAGATAATCGTGCTTGAAGGGTTGCCGGGAACACGAGTCCGACGGTAGCCATGACGAAGGAAAGCGAGGCCGGGGATGAGTGTAGGCGGTAGAGTGACAGATACGATTGACACTGGAGACAAGGTGTGGGTGAACACATACGACCAGCACAGTGAGTGCGCTGTTTACGTGGAACGCAACCCAGAGTCTCGAAGTATCAGCGAGGGAGACATGCTGTGGTGGCAGGCAGGAGTGTGCTACTGGACGCCATACGATTGCCGGGGCAACGCCATATCGCCAATCGAGAGACCGTTGAAGAAGGTTGGAAATAGCGGTGTTAATCGTCCAGCACACAGAAAGCGAGGCCGGGGATGAGTGAGCATGTTTTTATTCCGCTTTGGCCGTCGCATGGTTTTTGGGGCTTTTGTCGAGACGAGATTAGGCGCGGACTTATGTTTCGCTACTGGCACAGACTCCCCGCTATGTGGCGTGACGAGCAGTCTTTTCGGAAAGAAATGATTGAGTGTCTGAATGACTGCAATGTAGAAAGCGGGGCCGGGGATGAGTGATGAACGAGCGAGTACAGAATTGTCTGGCACCGAACGGAGTACGTCGCCAGAGCTGGAGTCCATTGTATCCGGCTTTCGGCTTCGCGTGTGTGAGGTCATTTGGCTGAATAAGGGCGATAGACAGTTTCGTTTAGACTTTGTTGCAGAGTCCGACGCCGGAACTCCGCTGGTGTGTGGTGCGTCGACCGTCGTGTTTCGGGAGGACGACTCTCCGCGTGAGTTTGCCAAGTC
>Ga0272441_10013668_pt1 | contig 11644 bp, 4 predicted proteins | sample SSMProp6N_FD_193582 | JGI IMG/M metagenome (GOLD analysis project Ga0272441, IMG submission 193582) | Marine sediment archaeal communities from Little Sippewissett salt marsh, Falmouth, MA, United States - SSM-Prop-6N | ecosystem: Environmental > Aquatic > Marine > Wetlands > Sediment ... | reverse complement strand
ATAGAAGGTGTGGGTGTCATGGAGGTTGTGGTTTCCTAAGCCATCCTCCACCCACCACGTCACATCATACATTCCCTCATCTATAAAATCAACCAGTACACTTTCACTATCATTATAGGTAGTATTACTCCAGGTGCCATCATACCAGAGGTGAACATGAATCTGCCAGGAGGGAACATTACACACCCCTTCCTCATTAGAGACATTAATCCACACCGGAGACTCCCGGTTCACATACCATCCCTCAGCTGACTCCCACCGGGGCGACCCCACCGTCAACATCCCATCAGGGGAGGTATCATCAACAAAAAAGGTGTGGGTGTCATGGAGGTTGTGGTTTCCTAAGCCATCCTCCACCCACCACGTCACATCATACATTCCCTCATCTATAAAATCAACCAGTACACTTTCACTATCATTATAGGTAGTATTACTCCAGGTGCCATCATACCAGAGGTGAACATGAATCTGCCAGGAGGGAACATTACACACCCCTTCCTCATTAGAGACATTAATCCACACCGGAGACTCCCGGTTCACATACCATCCCTCAGCTGACTCCCACCGGGGCGACCCCACCGTCAACATCCCATCAGGGGAGGTATCATCAACAAAAAAGGAAGCGTTGTGCACTATTTCGGTGTTGTATTCACCGGAGCCATTGTTATCCAGTGAGTAATATTCTATGTAATGTGTGCACTGTCCCGGAAGGGTCAAGGAGCTGTCTGTGAAGGTGGTCCAGGAGGGATACCAGGTGTGGTTATGAACATTATAGATGCGATACTTGGTGACAAGAGAACCCGGGTCTCCATCAGGGTCACGTGCCGTAAAAGTAAGGGGTGTATGGGAGGTAATCCAGTATCCATCAGTACTAGCAGAGTTGGGCTCGCCAACTGTAATGGTTGTTATGGGAGCTTGTCCTGTGACATGGGTCCAGGTGTCATTGGTAAGAGGCGGTGCCTCTTGGTTGCCGAGGTGGTCTGTGGCACAGGAATAGAATTGGTAGTAGCCCGCTCCTTGAGGCGCATAAAAATCCCATTGCCAGGGAGCACTTGTGTGTTTTCCGTGGGAGATCCAGTCACTCCACATGATGAGATTGTGACTGTATTTATACCAAAGCTCTATGGAGGATATGCCACTTCCATTGGAGATACAAGAAGTATCAGATCCGCTGGCAGTGATGGTGAAGGGAACGCGGGATTGATGCCAAGGGGCGATATCAGTGACAGAGGAGTCAGGTGGAGTGGTATCAACATAAAAGGTTCTATTGTTCAGGGATAGCCACGCTGAGCCGCTCTCATTGTTTCCCAGTGAATCAATGGAATAGTACTGGACATAGTGGCAGCAGTCCTCGGTGAGATAGAGGAGAATATTGGTATTCCATTCACCTGCATACCAGGAGCTCCAGCCCATGGTGTGATGCCAGATACGATACAATATCTTATAGTCATCCACGGGATGAATCCCCCCGTCTGTGGCATTCAGCCAGATGGGTGTAGTGGCGGTAATCCAGGTGTCCATCCCCACCGTATAAAGTGGTGTTCCCCATTCCAGTGTTGTAACCGGAGCAGTGGTGTCCACATTATAGGAAATGGGACCACTGGCCATATGGTTGACGACATTGTCCAGGGCAAAAAAATAAAGGGAATGATTGCCTTCTTCAGCAAAATAAATTCCCTCCCCGGTATAGGGTTTCCACCAATACGAAGCGATACTGGGATCAGAGGGAACAATACTGTCTCCATTAATGGAACCCGGGGATCCCTCTAGAGGATAGTTTTCCCCTAAGACCTCATATCGCCAATACATGTTTTTCATACCTGCTGTGTAGGGAAACGCATCCTTTTCTCCATAGGGTATCCAATAATGGGTGATAAAAGCCCAGTCACCGCCAAAGGAGGTATAGTCAATACGACCCTCGCCACAGGGATATCTGTCAATTGGCCCTTTCCAGTAGTACCACTCAAAAGGACTGGTGGTTTTCAGCTCAAAGAAATAGGTCTCACCCGGTACAAGAGTGATATTGGGAGGGAAATTAAAGAGAACCCACGTAGGAGAATCAAGAGAAGTAGGCAATGTATGAGATATATTCCACTCGTCAATACCGGTGCTCCACACACGAAGGGTAATGTTACCGGGACCACCACTGATGAGAACCCGAATGGCATCCAATGATGATACTTGAGGGACAAATGTTTGAGAGTAATAACTCTCTGGGAGAGGCTTATGGCCATTCTGGATGATTTGCCACTGGTCATATGCCATGTAGGAATCAGTCCCTTGAGGCAGATCAGTGGACTGCAAAGAAAGCGTGTAATTCACAGGAAGATAAGAATCAGGGTGCATATCAGGAGGATTACTGAGTGAAACAGAAGGAGGGGAATTATCAACACATACAATATCTATGGTGCTGACCTCCTTGTTTCCCACTGCATCAACAGACCAGAACTCAATCCGATGAATACCCGATTCATTTACGGTAAAGGGCCCTGTCCCCATGCCACCGGTGGACTGATAGAGGACTTTTTCTGGATGCAAAGGTATCCAGACTCGAGATGACACATCCCAGAACCAGATCTGATACCACGTGTCACGGACACCCGACCCGCAAGGTTCTGGATCTGATGCATCAAGATGAACCCGGGTCCGGGATGCAGCAATATACCTATTTTGGCCGTCCCAGTAAGAACCGGTTAGAAGCGGATCATCATACCACAAGGTTGTGACCGGAGAGTGGTCATCAACATAAAATGTGTGATTCTGTACCGGTTCCTTATTGCCCAGAAAATCTTCACCATACCATTCAACATGATGGACACCCCCGTGAGTGAAATCAAGCGTGATGTTCGTATGCCAGGTGCCATTTTGCCATCCACTCCAGCTACCATCCCAAATCCGATACCAGATTTTCCATATCCCTACGGAACAGCCTTCTTGGCTGTCTGTTGCACTGATGAGAACCTGTTGCGAAAGATTAAGATAAGATGAATTCGTGTGATATGCCAGTTCAAAAAAGGAAATTGGTGGAGTAATGTCAACATAGTGTGTGTAATTGGTTAGGTGGCTGTTACCCAAGAGATCTGTTGCATTGATTTGGAGATAATGAATACAGTCTTCAGTGAAAGTGAAGTTGTGTATATATTCTGACCACTCCCCCCATCCATGGGTATGCTCCCAGATTCGATAGGTCACGGTGGAGAGCCCTACTCCATTTCGGGGGCCCCGGTCATGTGCAGAAATATTAATTTCAGTGATATCTGTCATGTAATCACCAAGGGAAGGCATTCCAATGGTTTTGGTTACCTGCGGAGGGGTATTATCAACATAGAAAGTGTTTCTGAGATGAGGTGCTGTATTCCCCAGGGAATCGACTACCCACCACTCCAGGTAATACTGACCTTCTTGATCAAAGGTGACCGTGATGGGTTCATTGGGCGATCCAATATGTATGGGACTCCATGCCCCCTGCCAGGTTTGATAGTGGATCGTGTAGTTTTCTTGCGAAATAGAATCCACAAGATCAGTAGCATATATATAGAGAGATGTATCGCTAGTGATATAATTAAAGTAATGGAAAGATACAGTTGCACTAAATGATTCAAAAGAGGGTGAACTGTATGAGCTTGTGAATTCTCCTTCAATGGTTTTTCCTGTATATATGCCGTCTCCACAGGCATGGAGTTTGCCATGGCTACTGGGCCATACGGCATCCGAGACCCATGTTCCATTAAACCATCCATCTTCCCCATATGTGGTCAGATTGAAACTGCCTCTGCTGAATCCTTGAGAGGTGTCATTAAGCAAGATTATTGCATCTAGAGAAAGGACAAATGTGCCCTCCATTGCCCCGGTGACAGACCCAGTGATTATCTCTTTTCCCCATTGTATTGATTTTGATGATCCCAATTGTATGTTTGAGGAAAATACTTGAGGGATAACAAATCCTGGCTGCTCAACAGTAAAGGATCTTGTTCTATTATGGGCAGCTCCATTTAGCCAGAGTGCCTCATCTGTGTAATGGACCGGGCCGTCAAGAATTGTCCAGGAGATACCTGGTGTTTTAGGGAGGGGAAGAACTGATGGGCTGGACGAGTTCATGGGTGAAGGATTTAAGGTCTTTATGAAATCAAAGGAGTTATTATTGGTATCTTGGCAGGAGGCAAATCCAGGATATAACTGTTTTCGCTGAAGACTTTCACCCACATAGTGTTTATTAGTTGCTTCACCTTCATAGACGTGTCTCGCAGACCCCCATCCTACAGCATCTATTTTTGTCGACAGTGATGTTTCAATGCTAGAGAATATGGCAACGGATCCAGTTGCATCACCCAGGATATAACCCCCATTACCCAAATTAAAATCGGCTGATGGCAAATCATTTGAAGAGGGAACAGCACTTGGAATAATTAAATAAAATCCATGAGCAGGTATGGTGGCTCCTTCTGGAAAGCTGCGTTTATATGTTGGAGTGTCCCAATTGCTGCTTGTTGAAAAATAACAAATACACCAAGATTCTATAGAGATTGATGATTCTGAGGGGTTATAAAGTTCAATAAATTCCTTTTCTACCAGTTGGATTTCACTAATGACCACAGTGGCAGGAGGTTGTACACCTTCCCCTAAAGGAAGGATTGCCCATATCCCTACAAAAAGAGATAGCGATATGATTAAGATTACAATTTTTTTTTGTGTAAGCTTATTGCTTTTAATGCGTCCCATATTTTCCCCTCGAATAATCTATTTAAACTGTTTGGTAATTTAAATATATTTCTATTTTTTCTGCTGTGTTGAATAATCAAGGGGCTGGCCTTAATTAACAGAACTATGGAGGATCTAGTTGTTCTTTACAAGCCGAGTAAGGTATTATAAAAGAGGAATTTCATGGCCACTTCCTACAACAGGGCCTCCCAGGTATGGCATCGGGTTGTTTCCCCAAACACCCGCTTGACATCAGAAAAATAGGTTTCGGTGCTCCACCGCTGGCCATACTGGTAACGATCTCGCCAGTGGCCATATCCTAACTGGCTTCTTTCCCGGACATGGGCCGCCCGGAAGGGTGACCCCTGGGCTCGGATGACCGCATTTCTCCGGGTTGTAATGCCTGCCTCAATACCCCTGTGAGCTAGGTAGTTAAAGTTTCTTTTACTGTCATAAGCTCCATCTCCCAACACCCGTTTCACATCCCCTGTACAGTTTGCCTGTGATTGTTGCACCAAAGATGGCAGCATGTGTCCGTCACCCGTTCGTTCATCCGTGATCTCCAGAGACAAGAGTTTCTTGGTTTTGGTATCCACGGCGATATGGATCTTAATCCACCCCCGCCGTACCTTCCATTTGAGCCGCATCCAGTCCCCCCGGGATGACACCTTCATCCCCGTAGAATCCAGGACCACAACAACATCCGGGAGATATCCTGCAAAGAAAGAGCACAGTCTAGGACATGCATCCGTTTGCAAATGGTAGAATAGTCAGCAGCACGCAAATGGAGGATATACCAGGAAAGTTTTGTGAGGAATCCTTCCATCTGCCAATAGGGCAGAAAGGCCACATGCAGACACCCCAAAAAGGACATCAGACTCTGGGGAAAAATAAAGGCCCGTCCCCGCTTCCCCCCACCCATATACAGAATCTCGGTGTCCCAGGTCTCCATAAAATCCAGGGCGATGTACATTTCTCCTCTTCGCACCAACTGGCCATTATATTTTTTCCAATCTCTATTACCTGGCATCCCTCATCCCTCACCTTGAGGATGGATACCAGGTTATAGGAAGTTGTGTGATTTATTCAACACAGCATATTTTTCCTGTTTTCCTATTTTTTGTAATATGCCAGTATAGTCACTACAATCCATGGGAAAAACAAGGTAGGTGGCACTCTAGATGACATTGCTTAGAATAAAAAAATAAAAAAACAATTAATTGGTATTAGGATATCCTCACTGCTAAAAACCAGTCCTGCTCAGAATATTACCCAATAATGATTGCCGAAATGTGCAAATATGGATGTGAACTGATTTTTGGCATTGAGCATAATAATAAAAAAAAGGAATGTAAAAACGAAAAGTAAACATAATGATCCCAAAAAAAAATATAATAAGCAAAATTTAGTCTTTCAACCTTTCAAAAATAGTTAGGGCAATGGCAAATCGGATTAGGCCACTATTACCACGGTTTCAAGGCCTGTTCCGCGGAATATCCCAATATGGGCTTTTGCATTTCGGGCACACCTTAGGTGTATTGCCCCAGTTTCGGGGAATCCACTCATGCCGACATCTTTCGCATCTATAGCCTCTTAGAAATACTTTTGCCATATATAAAAAGGTATTATACTAAGGATATATATGTTTTCTCCCTAAACCCCATACATACATTTTTACATGATAACGAATGTGCTGACCTAGCTCAATATCTTTAAATCGTTAATTCAAGATAATGAAATTATAAATATATTACTAATAATATATTATTATATATATTAACCTAATGATATATTATTATATTGTAAATCATTTTTTTATTTTAGATGATAAGAGAGTAGCCGTAGCAGCTTTTGGTGTTTTTGGTTTGCAGCAGGATTGTGACTCTACCAGAAACGGGGAACTTAATTTGTGTAACACTTATTTTTTTCTATGTTACCGAATTGATATGATTAATTTACACCCTCTTTGTGGATAATTAAGGAGGATATCAAAGTTAGAGATTTAGTAATTATTTTGTACTGAACGGATTTCTTTGTCAATCTTCCCCACAGAGGTTATACCTTATTATTTTTTCGGCCACACAATGATATCTTAGAGGTGGGACAGTTATCCTAACAAGAAAATGAAGAATGGATAAAGAAAGATCTAAAACCCGTTGTGACAATATTTTAAATATACACGTATTATCACATTTTTTTTTAGATAGACCAGTAAATAAAAAGAGTAACTATTACAACTATTTTTGAGGGAGAAGATTGTAGTTTTTTCCTTTATTGCATCTTTTAAAGTCTTTATATGTATTGTTTAGATGGATACATGAAAGAATTTCGAGGGGAATGCGAAAGCAGAATATAAAAATAGAAAAGGAGATATAAAGAATAAGACAAAAAAATCTTTAATCCATCTTGAAGGCATCCCATCTTACTATAAAAACTTGAGATAATTTTACTTATTCTTTTTTGAAAAGGGAATGAAAGACTATCTTTTCATGTTTTTGAACTACAATTCATTAGGAGGATTAGTGTTGAAGCTAGGGTAAAAAAAGACGCTCTAGGGAAGGTAAACGCATTGATAAGGCAGTAAAAGGATATGATATAGCTATATAACTACTAGAAGGTATCGAACTAGATTATATGGTCTATAGACATAGATAAGAATCTATTAGAGGTAGCTAGTGAAGATAAAAGGTGAACAATGAGGTTGAAAAAAAAAGACTGTTTTTTTGGATGCAACAATATACTGTAACACTACCAGAACAATAGAACATATGAAGTGTAGACCATAGACACTGGTCTGCAAAAGAATCAACTGCCAAAGGAGATTGATATGAAATCTTGATGTGCTTGAGGAAAAATATAGGTCCAATTTTTCTCTTTGCCACATGATGGCAGCATATGGATTCCGGACGGGGTATACATAGACCTTGCATATTTTCCCCATTTATCCCTAACATTTATAGAGATGAGAGTATATGAGAGTTAACATTAGGAGTTCAAATAAATTGGCACTAGCCAATATTGTTTCTTTTTTGTGCTTTGGCAATAGTTTCTCTATCATTCCGTGGCCAAAAACTGAGGTATAGATATGAAAATGACACGAATTAATCCCTGTATCTAACCCAAGATATTGCCCTGTGATAGTTGGGGGAAAAAATATATGAGAATAGTTTATGGTTCTTGAATGAGCGGGTTTATTGCAGAATATCCAGGGATTTTAACTAATTATTTTTTTAGGTTATAATCTATTGTATGGTAGGTACTGTGGGTATCTAGCTTGGTAGGAAGCTCTCCTCTCCCCCTTTTTTCCCCAGGGGGAGAAGAAGAACGGATGATGCACAATGCTTATGAGGAAAGCGAGATATATTATTCCCTACCCGTTAACCTTTAATGACTCTCCCCCCTTTGAGAATATGAAGGATAGACAGTTCTTGTATTAATTCTATCCAATACATATCTATAACATATCATACAACAAAAAAAAGAGAGTAAATAAATCAGAATTACATAGATATTATATTTTGTAGGGTTATGCAATCTCTATTTATTATATATCATTCAAATATGGGACAAAAAACCATCTATTTTTTTTACCTAAAAATGCTAGAGAATATTCAAGAAAACTCGGTATTTTTTATCTTTTTAGACACACAAGGGGTATAAATACGATATTTCTTGATGCAGAGGAATAAGTCTAGAAAAAAAGTAGAATTAGGACAAAGATGTAATGTAGGAAAAGGGGGGACAGAATGGTAAAAAAAATATTTAGGCGCTTTTGTGCTCAATTCAGGAGTACGCCAGTGCAAAACCTAGAGAAGATGAGGGGAAATAAAAGGAGAAGGATACGTAGAGATGAAAAAAAAGAGAGAAAAAGCAAAAAGAGAAGATATATCCAGAATTTATATTTTTATCTTTTTTAGTTAGTTTCCATACCAGATGCTGTCTTGGGTTGTATGGATGAAGAGGGCATCCCCCTGACGTATGGTAAAGATATTCAGGGGTGTTTCCTGAGGATGGATGATGTAGTCTTGGGTTTCTGGCTTCCATTTTGCTACTGCGTCACATCCAGTGATGGTGGCCCCGAATTGTTCCGCAGTGGTAGATGATTCATGTATCCATCCAATGAGATTCCAGCCCATCGTGAGAGGTAGTGTTAAATCCTCGATAAGTGTTCCTGTGATGGAAAATTGGGTGTTTTCGTAGGCATGGATAAGGTATCCATAGCCGGGTGTAATAGTGAAATCTTGTCCCGAGAGCCCCACGGGATAGATTATGTATTCCTGGCTTACCGGATCCCAGTATGCTATTGCGTCGCTTACCCCAATGGTTTGCCCCAGTGTCTTAGCAGTAATCATTTCTTGGAAAGGAAGCGAGAGGGCGTTCCATCCTTTTGTAAGGGAATAGGTGAGTGTGCGTGTGACTCCAATGGTTACTGTACCTGGGAGGATATTTATATGTACAGGTGTTGCCTCTGGTGTACCAATGAGGGCATGGGATATGTTTATGGGTGTTGATCCAGTGGCCATTTTACTGGTAAAGGTAATTTGTGCAAAGCTACCCGGGGTTGTTGTGCTTCCACCACCTATATCAGCTATGACCCCCCAGATTCCCTGGATGGTTCCAGCAGTGTTATCTATGGTCCCGTTATTAAAATGGGTATTAAAGCCAGTAAAAAGATCCCCTTCAGTTATGGTATTGGCAATGAGAAGAGTAGGATCAAAGGTTATATCGACCTCTGCTCCAGAGATAGCCTCGAATGGATTGACCCATATATCTAATGTGAAGGTGTCACCAGGTGAGACAAATTTGGTTTCTGGATTAATGGAGATGAGTGTATAGTTGGGAAGAACCTCGATGCTTCCATTGGCAATAGTAACAGAGAGTGGCTGGGCTTCTGAGTCACCCAAAAGGACATTTTTTAATCCAAGAGGTGATTGCCCAGTTGTAGTATGTGTAATAAAGGTTATTGTAGCAAATATACCCAGGTTTATGGCACCATCGCTATTTCCAAGCACTGTCCCGGCAATCCCTTGTATGACACCCTGAGAATTGTCAATTTCCCCTTCATGAAAATATGTATCTATGCCCTGGAAGAAGTTACCTTGGGTTACCACCTGGGCGGTTAGAAGAGCAGGATCAAAGGTAAGGTCACATTGGACACCGGCAATGTATTCTTGGGGGTCTATATAGATATCTATGGTGACAGTAGTTTCCTGAGAGAGTATTTGATGGGAGGGGGTAATAGTCACCTGGGTGGAGCCAATAGTGCTTATAGTAAGTGTTCCATTCTGACAGATATAGGAGACCTGGTTTCCTTCAGGGTCACCAAGGAGAACATTTGTAAGACCTAGGGATGTGGTCCCCTCTTGCAGGGTCTTGTAGGTGAGGTGGGCTAGTGTACCAGGTAGTGACGTCCCACCAGGGGTGGTAGTGACAATGGAGATGCTGTTGATAATACCAGTGACTTCATCGATCCGTGTGGTATAAAAGTAGGCGTTTGACCCAAAGAGGGTACCTTGGGTGATATTAAGTATTTGGATAACAGCAGGGTCAAAGTGTAGTGTTGCCTGGACTCCGGCTATTTCCTCGACAGGAGATACAAATAGAGATAATGTATGAATCTGATTAGGCCCTACTGTTTGTGCAGGAGGACTAATGCTGACAGTGGTGATATCGGTCGCTGGGTGTATGGAAAGTTGAGTATTGTACACGGTAACAGGCAAAGATTCTGCTGTGGCCCCCCCGATAATCACTTTTGACAGGTTTAAGGGTGATAGACCCGGGTGCATTAATGTTTTTAGGTAAAGGGTAGCAAATACTCCTGTTTGGTTCACTTGGCCACCGGGGGTGGTGATAACACCAGCAATTCCCGCGAGTACGCCACTTGAAGGATCATTTTCCCCAGGGGTAAAGTAGGTGTTGTAGCCAGTGAAAAAGTTTCCTTCAGTAACATTGATGACTGTGATAAAGGAGGGATCATAGTGAAAGTCGCATTGAATACCAGCGATATCCTGACTGGGTTTTACTGTAATGGTGACAGAGAATTCTGTGTTTGCCTCAATGTTTTGGGTTTCTATGTCTACGGAGATGGTTGTAAGAAGGGTTTCGCTGTTGAAAGTAACTACTAATGGATCCTTGGAAAATGATTCCTGAGGAACAACGGTTGTCGTAAGGAACATTGAAATTACAAAGACAATAAATAAAGGAAAGGAGGTTTTCCTCTGTATTCTCTTGGCCATAACATTCACCTAATATCGAACTGGTACCGCTTCAGTGCTTAAATACATTTCTATTTCTCGTGTTGGAAATAAAGAGAAAAAAGGGAAAAGGAGGACGACCGAGTTTTTACCTATAGGTTTTTTATCCGGTCCAGTTCTGACCAATGCAAATCATATCGAGGACGTTGATTTCTCCATCAAAGTTTGTGTCTTCAGGTATCCAACCAGGCGTAGTATTGCTTTGACCCCAGTGTTGACCAACAAGAATCATATCCAGTACATTGACTCGTCCATCATCATTGACATCAGGGGAACACGTAGGCATAGGTTCTTCTGTAATGGTACGGGTGGCATCCACTAATGTTACACCCGAAAGAGGATCATCGCTTTCATCAAGCAGGGTAACTTCAGTAAGATTCAAGAGATACGTAGTATCCAGCATACCACCGGACACATTAAAGCACATGGTAATCAATTTCCCATTGATGGCTATCGGTGTCATCCCAGTGACCTGTGATTGTCCATAATCTATCATTCCTGCTGTAGTGGGGGTAATGGGTATACCCACCTCTAGTGCCGCACCACCAAGGAGCTTATAGGATGTGAAGCTGGTCATAGTGAACTCAGTGGGATAGGTCATGAGAACATTGATTGCTTTCACCTGTTCGGTACCAGAATTAACAATGATATCTACACAGAATATAGTATTTGGTTCAACATCCTTGTGTGCA
>Ga0272441_10013667_pt1 | contig 11644 bp, 9 predicted proteins | sample SSMProp6N_FD_193582 | JGI IMG/M metagenome (GOLD analysis project Ga0272441, IMG submission 193582) | Marine sediment archaeal communities from Little Sippewissett salt marsh, Falmouth, MA, United States - SSM-Prop-6N | ecosystem: Environmental > Aquatic > Marine > Wetlands > Sediment ... | reverse complement strand
GTCGCTGTCCCGTCCTTTTCCGTCGATCCAGCTCACAACAGCGATGAACCCCATGGTCAAAAGGGCCGTGTAACCCATTTGGTCGAGAAATGGAATGTTGACAAACAACGGGCTATCCGACCAACCCTTAGGAGCGACTTTGAAATAAAGTGCGATGGGAATTGAGGCCAATACACCGTAAATAGCTCCCTTATTGGTCGTTTTCTTCCAGAAAAGCCCGAGCATGAAAACCGCTAAGATTCCCGGACTTACTACACCCGTATATTCCTGAATGTACTGAAAGGCCTGGTCCAACCCACCCAGCATTGGGGCAATTAGAACAGCAATAAGAAGCGCTACGGCAGCAGTGATCCTGCCGGTCCTTACGGTTTGCTTGTTTGAAGCCTTCGGGTTCATGTAGGGCTTGTAAATATCCATGGTGAAGATCGTGGAGGTCGAATTCAGCATTGAGGCCAGGGAAGACACAATGGCCGCAGCCAGGGCCGCAAAAGCAATCCCTTTGAATCCGGCAGGAAGAAATTGCAGAAGCCAGGGGTAGGCTTTGTCTGCCGCTTCGAGCGTTGGTATGTTGTTTTTGGCCAGATCCCCGAGACCGGCCATGATCTCCGGATCGTTGATCATGACAAAAGCGGCTATTCCGGGAATGACCACAATCAGAGGAATGACAAGCTTTAGCAGGGCCGCCATCAGTATGCCCTTTTGGGATTCTTCCAATGACTTTGCGGCCAGCGTACGCTGAATGATGTACTGATTGAAACCCCAGTAATAGAGGTTGGCCACCCACATCCCTCCTACCAGGACGCCAATCCCCGGAAGATTCACGTACTCCGGATTAGTCTCGTCCAGGATCATCACAAATTTTTCGGGTACTCGATCGTAGATGACCTTCAGGCCTTCAATGAGTCCCTGGCCTCCTGAAACCTGATCAAGCGCCAGGTAGGTTGTCGCCAGGCCTCCCAGCACCAGGAAAACAACCTGTATGACGTCGGTCCAGGCAACCGCTGACAGTCCGCCGTAAAGTGAGTACGCTGCTGCGAACAAAGCCAGTCCCAAGACCCCGTAGATCAATGGAATCCCCATAATAGTCTCCAAAGCGAGTGCGCCCAGGTAAAGCACAGAGGTCAGGTTGACAAAGATGTAGAGACCGATCCAAAAAACGGCCAGTATGGTCTTTAGGTTGGTGGAATAGCGCTGTTCGACAAATTCAGGAATCGTATAAAGCCCTTTCTCGATGAAAATGGGCAGGAAATACTTACCCACCAACAACAAGGTGAGCCCACCCATCCATTCGTAGGAGGCGATGGCCATGCCCACGGCAAATCCGGATCCTGACATCCCGATAAACTGCTCGGCGGAGATGTTCGCCGCAATCAGGGAAGCTCCGATGGCCCACCAGGGAAGGGACTTTCCGGCCAGGAAATAGTCTTCGGCATTCTTCTCGTGACCCTTCTTATCACGAGACACCCAGAGCCCAACGCCCAAAATGGTTATCCCGTAGACAATGAATATCAGGTAGTCAATGGTTTGGAAGGATGCGTTCATGGCCAGTGAAGATTTCAGTAAATATAGGAAATAGGCTGAACCTGCCGAACGTTAATGATTTCATAAATTAGGGTTCAGATATGAATTATTGCCTAAATTTGTCGCGTGAAAGTCAAAGGAATCCAAAAAACAGCCTCTGTGGCTCTGGCCCTTCTTGTGTTGTTTTCAACGCTGTCTGTAAGCATTGAAAAGCACTACTGCGGCGACCATCTGGTCGACGTAGCCCTATTTTCGGATGCGAAGAAATGCGGCATGACGTCTGGTGATGATGGAGAGTCCAGCATGGCAGAAAACTGTTGCAAGGATGTTGTTGACCTGATCGAAGGCCAGGATGAGTTGAACCTCGAAAAGACAGAGCTTTTAACTTCAGCTCAAAAGGTCTTCGTCCTGTCGTTCGCTTATGTCTTTGGAGGCCTGCAACTCCCGGAATCACTTGACGATCCGCCGTTTCAACACTACACACCTCCAGAAGTCATCCAGGACATACAGGTCCTGAATGAGGTCTTTTTGATTTGATTTGATCCGATTCTCGACGTTGGCCCTCTTTGTATGGGCAGAAATCAGAATTATCAATCAAATTATATTTCATGAAAAATTTCTTTAAAAATTTTGCCTGCCTGGCATTGCTCCTGGCACTACCCATTTTTGCACAAGCTCAAAAGCCCCTGGAAGGCATCGTATTGGAAGTCATAGACGGGCAGGAAGTACCGGTTATCGGCGCCAATGTTTACTGGCTGGGCACTTCGGTAGGCACCGTAACGGATGAGGATGGTAAATTCTCAGTTCCGTATTCGGGTGAGTACAATGAACTTGTAATATCATATGTCGGATTTTCAACCATATCCCTGACAATTGACAAGAACGAATTTGTGAGGCAAGTTCTTCAGTCGACATCCGACCTCGATGAGGTAACGATCAGATCCGAGAAGCAAACCACGACAAAGTCCTACTTGAAAGCCGCAAACACCTTCACCGTGACCAATGACGAGCTGCTGAAGGCCGCTTGCTGCAACCTCTCGGAGAGTTTTGAAACCAACCCTTCGATCGATGTTAATTTCGCCGATGCGGTGACCGGGACCCGGCAGATCAAAATGCTCGGGCTGACCTCGCCTTACATTCTGATCGCCACCGAGAACATCCCCGCCGTACGCGGGGCTTCCCAGGCCTACGGTCTGAGCTTCATACCGGGAACCTGGGTGGAGAGCATACAGATCACGAAAGGAGCTGGCAGTGTGGTGAATGGCTTCGAAAGCATCACGGGTCAAATCAATGCCGAGCTCGTTAAGCCCACAACGGATAACAGGTTTTACCTCAATCTGTACGGTGCGACCAGCGAGCGTTTCGAATTGAATGCGCATTACAACACCCAGGTATCCGACAAATGGAGCACCGGAATCTACGTCCACGGAAACACCCTTCAGAAAAAACACGACGTAAACGACGACGGGTTTCTGGACATGCCGCTATACAATCAAATCAACGTGATGAATCGCTGGCAATACACCAATCCAGAAAAAGGTCTGGTCAGCTTTATCAATTTTCGCTATTTGAACGACGCCAAGCAGGCCGGGCAAGTAGACTTCAATCCGGACACCGACCGTCTGACCACCAATGCCTGGGGAAGTGAAATCGATACGGAGCGCATTGAAGGCTCCTTCAAACTGGGCTACGTCAACCCCGAAATCCCTTACCAAAGCCTCGGATTTCAAATGGCCTACAGCCATCACAACCAGGACTCCTATTTCGGGCTACGAATCTACGATATTGAGCATAACAGCTTCTACTCCAACCTCCTTTACAATTCAATCATTTCGGATTCGAGGCACAAAATAAAGACAGGAGTGAGCTTCACGTACGATTATTACAATGAATTTGTTGAGACCCGTGATTACAAGCGTACCGACAATTCTTTCGGTGGATTTTTTGAATATGCCTTTGACAACCTCGACAATTTTACCATGACAGCCGGACTGAGGGTGGACCAGCACAATCGCTTGGGCTTCTTCATCACCCCGCGGTTGCATCTGAGATATACCCCCTGGGAAAAAGCCGCCCTCAGAGCCTCGGTCGGTCGCGGAAAACGAAGCGCCAATATTTTCGCCGAGAACCAAAGCTTGTTTGCGAGTTCCCGTCAAATCAACATTTTTGATGCAGGAGGGCAAATCTACGGTCTCGACCCGGAGATTGCCTGGAACTTCGGATTCAGTTATTTGCAAGGATTCAATCTCTTTGGCAGAAAAGCCGATGTCACCTTTGATTTTTACCGAACATCTTTTGAAAACCAGGTGGTAATAGACTGGGAAAACCCGTATGAGATCAATTTTTATAACCTGGATGGAGAGAGTTTTGCCAACAGCTTCCAGTTTGAACTGAACTACAATATTGCCAAGGATCTGGATTTTAGAGGCGCTTACAAATATTACGACATCCAAACGGATTACACCATTGGAAGAAGGCAAAAACCCCTGGTGCCCAAACATCGAATCTTTGCCAACCTCGCCTACGAATTATCGGGAAAGAACGACCAGGCACCCTGGAAATTCGACGCGACATACAACTGGCTGGGTGAGCAACGCTATCCCGACACGTCGTTGAGTCCGCTGGAATATCAAAAGGAGGAATTCTCACCGACAGTTGGAACCCTCAACTTGCAGATCACCAAGGTCTTCTCACCCAAATTCGAAGTATATTTGGGAGGTGAAAATGTGACCAATGTGAGGCAACCTGACCCGATTGTAAGCCCGGAAGATCCGTTTGGACCCAATTTTGACTCCAATTTCGTCTATGGTCCAATTTTTGGGAGCATGTATTACGCAGGATTACGACTAAAACTAAATTAGAACTGAAACAAAAAAGAACATTAGACATGAGAACGATCATCACAATATTGACCCTTTTTGCCATGACATTTTCTTATGCACAGGACAAAAACGCACGAGCGAGCATGGAAGTCGACGGCGTTTGCGGCATGTGCAAAGAGCGGATAGAAACCACCGCAATCAAAACCAAAGGAGTCAAGTCAGCGGTTTGGAACAAGGAAACGCATGAGTTGAGACTCATTTACGACGCACGCAAAACCAATTTGGACAGCATTTCAAAAAACATTGCTGCTGTTGGACATGACACAAAACTGTATAAAGCCACGGACGAAGCCTACGAATCCGTGGATGATTGCTGTCGATACAGGGATCCCAAAGTTCACGAGGACCACGACATGGAGATGAAAAATTGAATTTGATTGAATTCGAGTCCTATGAAGCATTCGCTTGAATTAAAACAGTTTCTTTCGGAGTACGAGCAGTACAAAAATCGGGTGTTGAGGCCGGCCCATGAAGAGTTGAAGGCTCTTTTTAAAAATTGGGAGAAGTCTGAGTATTGGAAAAAATATGCTATAGACGATTTAGTTGCGGCTCCCTCTCCCATTCGAATGACCATGGTTCGTATCAAGCATCCGGATAAAGTTGTCGACAAAATTTTTCGAAAGCCTAATTTGTTTAATAATGGGCTATCTGCGAAAAGCCTCCATCAAATGCACGATGTAATCGGAGCACGCGTGGTGGTCTATTTCACCTCTCAACTACCGTTGATAGACAGGGAACTCCGGAGTTCGACCATGTTTGAGATATCCGAAGAGTCCCCTCCTGAGGCTTATTACGACAAGGACATTCTCACCCGATTGGGTCTTTCTCATATCGAGAGGAAACACAAAGAAAGTGGCTATTCCTCGCTTCACTATGTATTGAAGCTAAAAGATAGCTTACTTCCTGAAGAAGAAAGACCTTTTTTTGAGCTGCAGGTTAGAACCTTGGCCCAGGATCTTTGGTGTGAACTGGAACACGTCCTTTCTTATAAGCCCGAACACAGAACCCACTTTTCAGCCAAAAGGCGTTTCCAAATTTTAAGCAAGGAAATTGGCGCCATTGATGAGCATTTTAACCTGTTGTACGAAGATTTGATTCACAATCAAGAGACGGCTACATACAAAGACTCAGATATACTTAACTTTGAGAATTTGCCGAAAGTATCCATGGAGATTGGATTTCAGTGTGCGCTTACCGACCTGAATCCCATATTGAAAATTCTGTTCAGCAGAAACATCAAAACGATCGGAGAACTTCTAAAGATTGCTACGCCAAGACGTCTAATAACCATTCGAAATACCTATGTCTCGATAGCCGGGCACCCTCCGAACAATATCGAGTTGGTCTCTGCACTCGTAAGTCTGAAGGGAGCCAAGTCGAAAGAAGTGGAAATGGAGCGTCTTCAATCTCAAATTGAATACCACAGATTGAATTGATCTCATTCAGCGCCTGAACTACTCGCCCTGACCCAGTGAAAACCCGCGCTTGCCGTCAAACTCATAGAGATTCTCCGTTTTAATCACATCAAATCCGAGGTCGTACAATTTGGAAAGGAGCGCTACGACCTGTTCAAAATCTATGGAGGCATAATCAGGCTCGCTCCTGTTGATGTCGGCATCGACTCCTACAAACCTGCAACGCCAGTGGTCGGTGCAGTAAGTTTCTTTCATTCCTTCTGGATATACCTTGACACCTCGATTCGTAATCATTTTTAACTTTAGCTTATAGACTTCGATGTTTGCCAGGGCATCTCCAATTTCATCGGGATCACTACCTTGCCAATCGATGAAAACATCCACCCCTACAAGTTCTTTTTGTTGCGGTCTGCGAACGTAATCCGGGATCCGAATCTTGCCACTTCCAAGCTCGAGCGTACTTTTTGGCAGTTTTTCTGGCGACCCTCCTAAATTGAAGATCAAGTAATCTGCAAATTCCTGGGTTCCGACCAATTCTTTGCTGATTCCTTCCTGAAAGATGTCTGCCGTGTGATAGCCCTGCTCCAAAGTTCTCAACCAGGCATTTTTGACCTTGTCTGCCACTGCATTTTGGCCGATGTGAGCCAACATGGCTACGGCCGCATTGATCAATCCTGAAGGATTGGCTATTCCTTTACCTGCAATGTCAGGGGCAGAGCCATGAATCGCCTCAAACATAGCCACGTTCTTCCCGATGTTTGCCGATCCGCACATGCCAACAGAGCCTCCAATTTCCGCAGCTATATCCGAAATTATATCCCCATAAAGATTTGCAGTGACGATCACGTCATAATTGTCAGGATTGGCCGCCAATCGGGCCGATCCTATGTCAATGATCTGTGTTTCACATTCTATCTCCGGATACTGGGGAGCAATTTCATCAAAAACCTTGTGAAAGAGTCCGTCTGTGATCTTCATAATGTTGTCTTTGACCATGCAGGTCACCTTTTTTCTACCAAAGGCACGAGCATATTCAAAGGCGTAACGGATAATGCGTTCAGATCCGGGACGGGTGATGAGTTTCAGACACTGATAGACATCCTGTGTCTGTCTGTGCTCAATTCCTGCGTACAGATCCTCTTCATTTTCGCGAATGATGACAACGTTCATGTCGGGAAAATTGGTATGAATGTAAGGACTGAAAGCCTCAACGGGTCGAACATTGGCAAAAAGGCCGAGTGATTTTCTCAAGGTTACATTTAGACTTTTGTATCCTTTACCCTGTGGAGTAGTTATCGGAGCCTTTAAAATAACTTTGCTCTCACCAATGGCCTCCCAGGCTCCGGCATCGATTCCAGAAGTATTCCCGGACAAGTACACTTTCTCACCCAGGTCAATAAACTCTGGCTCGAGGTTGGCCCCGGCTGCATCCAAAATTCGCAGAGTCGCGGCCATGATTTCGGGTCCGATCCCGTCACCGTGGGCCACGGCTACTTTGACTGGAGTGTTTACTTTTTTTTCTTGTAATTGTTGACGCAGTTGCAAAAGACTCATGTGTATGGGATTATAAGTTCGGAGCAAAGATGAAAAGAATCAATCATATATTTTTATTTATATATTTAATATTATGCATATAATAATATTTATGATTTAAACATCCTGTTTTACCTGGTGTGAGGAATTATTCATCTTACTCAACTCAAAAAGCTCCCTAATTTCATACCTTTAATTCTATTCAAGAAACAATTAAATCGAGATTGAAAATGCATCTACACGCCTTAGAAAATGATCCTGAGTACATCGAATTACAGACCGAAATGGTCAGAATGCAAAACTGGCTTATCGAAACCGGCAACCGACTGATTATTGTCTGTGAAGGGCGGGATAGCGCTGGTAAAGGAGGTGCAATCATGCGATTCATTCGATACATAAACCCCCGGCATTACAATGTGATCGCCCTTAACAAACCTACTAAGCCCGAAAGAGGGCAATGGTATTTCCAGAGATATATCCAGCATTTTCCGAGCCCAGGAGAAATCATCTTTTTCGACCGGAGTTGGTACAATCGGGCAGTAGTTGAACCTGTGATGGGGTTTTGCACCAGTGAGCAATACGACAAATTCATCAAACAGGTGGTTCAATTCGAAAACATGATCGTCGAAGATGGAATCCTTCTATTCAAGTTTTGGTTCTCGATCGATAAGGACGAGCAAAAATTGCGCTTGGAAGAAAGAAAAGTCAATCCATTGATCAATTGGAAATTGAGCACGGTAGACATGCAGGCCCAAATGAAATGGGATGACTATACAAAATACAAGGAATTGATGTTCCAAAATACATCTACAGAAAATGCTCCCTGGATCGTAATCAAAGGCAATGTCAAGGACACAGCTCGCAAGGAAGCCATGAGATACGTCCTGGCAAATATCAACTACGCTCAAAAAGGAATGACAAAAGCCAAGTTAGAGTACGATCCTGAAATTGTTTCCGTTAGATCCTGAGTCAGGTCTCTTCGAAGTTACAAGCCTCTAGACTGGTCGACATCCTGATTGGAGTCGCTTTTAGTTTGTGCTACTGTCAAATGCATCAACAGAGAATAAATACTATCTTTAGGTTAAATTTGAGTTAAATGCTCGCATTTGTCAAAGACATGAAGCGTCAATTCATTGCCAATAAGAAGTTTAGCAATTATTTGATTTACGCGGTGGGGGAAATATTCCTCATTGTCATGGGAATTCTTATTGCTCTGCAAATCGACAACTGGAACAACGAGAAGGTCGACCGGCAAAATGAATTGAAAACCTATCAAAACATCCAAAGCCAGGTCAATGAAGACATGAAAGCCCTCAAAGAAGTGATTGAATACAACACGATGTACCTGGGACAATATGAAAAAGCCAATCAGTATATTTTAACCAAGAATCGAAATGCAATCGACACCCTGGCCTACTTCGCCATGAACCTGTCCCAATTTTCAGATTTTCACCGCACGGCCAATATTTATGAGACATTGGTCAACAGCGGGGATATCAAACTAATTAAAAATGACAGCATCGCCGGACGACTCCAGAAACTGGAAATGACCTATACCTTTATCAACCGGTTGGAAGACATCCACTGGGAGCTCATCATTAATGAGATTTCTCCCGTATTCAGAGGAGTAGTCAATTACACGACTTTTGAGATCATCAAACCTGACGAACTCTATTCCGTGGGTTTGCAAAACATCTTTTTTGAATGCATTCATCTGGGGCAGGTCAAGGATGCCGTGTACCAAAAAGCCATGAACGAGATGCAGGCAATCGTTGACATGATTGAAACGGAGCTCAATGAAAGCACTTGAAAAAATGGGTATCGAAAATTTTCTTTCCAAAACGAAGTTTCTACTCTGTCTTTGCACCGTTTCTATCGCATCTTGCCAAGGCAATACAGAGGTTGAGAAGCCTTCACGTCCAAACATATTATGGCTCGTTGCCGAGGACCTGGGTCCGTATATTGCGCCCTTTGGAGACAGCACAACATCGACACCGAATTTGAGCCGATTAGCTTCTGAAGGGGTGATCTACACTCGCACCTTCTCCCCTTCAGGCGTGTGTGCCCCGAGCCGGGCTGCCATTGCAACGGGAATGTATCCCTCGAGCATAGGAGCCAGCCACATGCGAACAAGGAGCAATTCAGAAGCCACAGGTGTCGCGCCTTATGAAGCCATTCCGCCCCCAGAGGTTCGAATGGTGAGCGAGATATTGAGAATCAACGGATATTACTGCACCAATAACGCCAAGGAAGACTACCAGTTTGATGCCCCTGTAACTGCATGGGATGAAAGCGGCCGTTACGCCCATTGGCGCAATCGACCGAAGGATCAACCTTTTTTCGCTGTTTTCAATTTCAACCAAACGCATGAATCAGGATTGTTCGAGCCCTATGGTTTCAAAAACAGTGAAAAAAGACATTATCATTCGGGAGATCGAGACTACGAGATTCAGTCGGGTCAGACGGCAGAAGAAGAAACTCCAAATCACGTATCTAAGGATGCTGACTTTCCGATTCCTCCCTACTTGCCCGACACAGAAACGGTTCGCAGGGACCTGTGGAAGATGTACAACAATATCGCTGAAATGGATCTTCAGATTGGAGCTGTTCTAAAGCAGCTGGAAGACGACGGACTCCTGGAAAACACGATAGTCTTTTTCTACGGAGACCACGGAGGGCCACTGCCGCGACAAAAGAGACTGATCTACGATTCCGGATTGAACACCCCCCTTGTCATTAGACTTCCTCGAGAGACAAACCCCGGGCAAAAGGATCCCCAACTCATAAGCTTTGTGGACTTTGCCCCGACCCTTCTGTCGCTGGCAGGAATCAAACCACCGGAATACATGCAGGGCCAGTCCTTTTTGGGAGAACATCGAGCAAAACAGGAGCGGACATACATACACGGGGCTGCGGATCGCTTTGATGAGGTTACCGATGCCATACGGGTCGTTCGAGACAATCGCTTCAAATACATTCGAAATTACCGGCCACAGCAAGGCTATTATTTGCCTCTGGCCTACCGGGAGCGCATTCCCACGATGCAGGAGCTGTTGAAGATGAGAGACGAAGGCGAACTCGACAGCATACAGCAGCTTTGGTTTCGGGAGAAAAAAGACCCCGAAGAGCTTTTTGACTGCAACAACGATCCACATGAGCTGAAAAATTTAGCCGGCGACCCGGCCTATGCCGATCATCTTGAGGAGCTTCGTGAAGAGATGGACCGGTGGATAGAAGAAATTGGGGATCAACCCAATCTCCCTGAAAAAGAACTCCTGGATCAGCTTTGGTCGGAAAATGTCTCCAAGCCGATAACTTCTACTCCTCAAGTTATTTCTTCAAAAGGTAAAATAAAAATTGATTGCGCCACAAAGGGAGCCTCTATCGGATACAAGGTAATAGACAAGGACGGGGCAGAACCCCAAGCATGGACCGTATATCAAAAGTCGTTTGAGATGAAACAGGGGTCAAAGCTCTTGTTGCAGGCCCATAGACTCGGATACGAACCCAGTGAAATTGTAGAGATTATATTAAATAATGTGCAATAGTCTCTGAAAAAACAACCAACTATGACAACAAGATCGCTTGAAGAGCAACGAATTGAATTCTCCAATAGAAAATTTTTGGCCACCCCATTGGCAGGACTCATCATCTGGGCCATAATTGGTTTCGTCGGGATCTTTTTTTCAAAGACTGTCGCCGTATGGAGTATTTTTATAGGCACCGGAAGCATCGTATATCTGGGTTTGTTCATTTCAAAGTTCACCGGTGAGAATTTCCTTGAAAAAAACAAGCCCAAAAACGAGTTCGACTCGCTCTTTATGTTCACGGTTGGTCAAGCTATTTTGGTCTACTCAATAGCCATACCTTTTTTTATACTCGATTACTCGTCTCTTCCGCTATCGGTTGGAATACTTACCGGGCTCATGTGGCTGCCTTTGTCCTGGACAATCAAACACTGGGTGGGTATTTTTCACACCGTCACAAGAACCATAGCGGTGCTTGCACTATGGTATTTGCTGCCAGATCAAAGATTCGTGGTCATTCCATTTGTGATCGTTGCCATCTACATTGTCACTTTGATCATCCTTAATAACCGGAAAATAGCTCAATAATGTCTGAATTGGAACTGATAATCGACTTGCACAAAGACTCGAAGAGGCAGGGGCCGGGTAGTGAAAAAGACACCTTATTGGCTCTTAATTTTATGGATTTGCCGCAAGACAATGATTTAAAACTGGCGGATATAGGATGTGGTTCAGGAGGACAGACCTTAACTCTGGCTCAAAATTT
>Ga0272441_10013666_pt1 | contig 11645 bp, 5 predicted proteins | sample SSMProp6N_FD_193582 | JGI IMG/M metagenome (GOLD analysis project Ga0272441, IMG submission 193582) | Marine sediment archaeal communities from Little Sippewissett salt marsh, Falmouth, MA, United States - SSM-Prop-6N | ecosystem: Environmental > Aquatic > Marine > Wetlands > Sediment ... | reverse complement strand
GAGCGATCTCAGAAGAGTGTTTGGTGTCTCTGCCCTTGAAAACTGCTGGCTGGAAAAGTTGGGCGATCGTGATACAATGCTGGTTTGAAAACGTGTGATATGGAATTACTGGTATTGTAAAAGTGTAGATGAGATGGAAGAATGGCTAAAATCGATATTGGCATCATTTAAGGGGAAAAGGGAAGAGCTCATTCCGATTTTACAGAAGGTTCAGGAAGAGTATGGCTATCTTTCGGAAACGGCGATGATGGAAATAGCTGATTTTATCAATATTCCCGAAAGTCAGGTTTATGCCGTAGCTACTTTCTATGCTCAGTTCCGGTTTACGCCGATCGGGAAAAAACATATTACGATATGCCGGGGCACGGCATGTCATGTGCGGGGAGCGCAGCGGATACAACAGGCGCTGGAGAAACATCTGGGGATTACCGAAGGAGAAACTACCAAGGATGGGGAATATTCCCTGGAGTCGGTGGCCTGTATAGGAGCTTGTGGGCTGTCGCCCTGTATCATGATTAATAAGAAAGTTGAAGCCCAGATGACACCCAAGCGGGTCGTGGAATTACTGGAAAAAGGGAAATAGAGCAAACATGAATTTTGAGGACCTTACCCAAAAGGCAAGGCAGCAATGGCGGGCGTTGCAGGATGGTTCCCGGCCATTGATTCAGATAGGCACGGCCACCTGCGGCCGCTCGGCGGGGGCCATGGAGGTTCTGGAGACTTTCAGGCAGGAACTATCCAGACGTCGTATAGATGTCCAATTTATGGAAGTGGGATGTCTGGGTTCGTGTTATGCCGAGCCGCTCGTCTGTATTACCAAACCTACCTGTCCCGGAATCTGTTATGCCAATGTTACCCCTGAAAAAGCTCTGCAACTCATCGAGGGCTATCTGGTCAATGATGATTGTCAGGCGACAGGGGCGCTGGGCACCTTATCTGAGCGGGGGCTCAATGGGATTGGTTCTTTATTTGAAACACCGGTTTTCAAGCGCCAGGTTAGAAGAACCCTGGGTAAATGCGGCATTATCGATCCGACGAATATGAATCATTACCTAGCCCACAATGGTTACCAGGGGCTGGTTCAGGCACTGCGGTTGGGGCCCGAGCAGGTCATAGAAGAGGTAAAGGCAGCGGGACTTAGAGGTAGGGGGGGGGCGGGATTTCCGACTTGGCGGAAATGGCAATTCTGTCGCGAGGCGCCCGGTGGAGAAAAATATCTCGTTTGTAATGCTGACGAAGGTGATCCGGGCGCCTTTATGAACAGGTCTTTGCTGGAAGGTGACCCACATGCCCTGCTGGAAGGGATGTTGATCGCCGGCTTTGCGCTGGGTGCTCAGACGGGCTATATATACTGCCGGGCGGAATATCCGCTGGCCCTGGAGCGCTTGCACATAGCTCTCAAGCAGGCGTCGGATTGCAAGCTGCTGGGTGATAATATTCTGGGTTCAGGATTTAATTTTCACATAAAAGTCAAAGAGGGAGCCGGGGCATTTGTCTGCGGGGAGGAAACGGCATTAATTGCCTCCATCGAAGGCAGGCGGGGGATGCCGCGGCCAAGGCCGCCGTTTCCGGCCGTAAGCGGGTTGTGGGGTAAGCCTACAATTATTAATAATGTGGAAACCCTGGCCTGTGTCAGTTTGATTTTGCAAAACGGCGCATCCTGGTTTGCCCAGTATGGAACCGAAAAGAGCAAAGGGACCAAGACATTTGCGCTGGTGGGCAAGGTGAAGCGCACCGGCCTGATAGAGGTACCGCTGGGAATAACGCTAAGGGAAATTATTTTTGATATCGGTGGAGGGGTGCTGGGCGATAAACGCTTCAAGGCGGTGCAGACCGGTGGTCCTTCAGGGGGGTGCATACCAGCCGAACTTTTGGACACGCCGGTTGATTATGATTCGCTGACCGAGGCCGGGACGATTATGGGCTCGGGGGGAATGGTAGTAATGGATGAAGAAAACTGTATGGTCGATATAGCCAGGTATTTTCTGGACTTTGCCCGCAAGGAATCCTGCGGCGAGTGTGTACCCTGCCGATTAGGGACGTCTCAACTACTTGACATCCTCAATGATATTACCCAAGGTAAGGGTAAGCCGGAAGATATCGATCTGCTGTTGGAGTTAGGTGAAGGAATCAAGTTAGGGTCCCTTTGTGGTCTGGGGCAAACCGCGCCGAACCCGGTACTGACCACGATACGCTACTTCCGAGATGAGTATGAAGCCCATATTAAATATAAACGCTGCCCGGCGGTGGTGTGCCGGGAGATAGTATCATCACCCTGTCAGCATGTCTGTCCTATCGATACGGAAGCGCAGGGGTATATCTCGCTGATTGCCCAGAAACGTTTTCAGGAAGCGTTTGATGTTATCCTCAAGGATAATCCGCTGCCTTCGGTATGCGGGCGGGTGTGTCACCATCCCTGCGAATCCAAATGCCAGGCGGGCAAATGGGGCAAACCTATCGTCATCCGGGCCCTGAAACGATTTGCCGCCGACTATGCAGCCCAGGCCGGTACCTATCACGTTAAGAAACAAACCGATACGGGTGGAGAAAAGGTGGCGATAGTTGGCTCGGGGCCGGCCGGATTAATGGCCGGCTATCGGCTTGCGCAGAAAGGGTATGACGTTACCATTTTTGAAGAGTTGGATGTTATCGGTGGGGGGCTGATGGTTTATATACCGGAGTTCAGATTACCTCGTGATGTTCTGTTACGTGATATTGAAAATATCAGCAATGCCGGGGTGAAATTTAAGACGAAAACCAAAATCGGTAAGGATATTTCATTTGCCCAGCTGCGCAAAGATTTCCGGGCGGTGTTTATTGCCGCCGGGGCGCATAAATCGCGGAAGCTGTTCATTCCAAATGAACAGGCCGAGGGGGTGATGGACGCGGTGGAGTTTTTGCGGGATGTAAACGCTTATGGCAGAGTTGAGAAGATAGGCCGAACAGTAGGGGTTATCGGGGGGGGTAATGCCGCGGTGGACGCGGCGCGGGTGGCTGTTCGACTGCCGGGCTGTGAAAAAGTTATTGTCATATACCGCAGAAGTAGGGCGGAAATGCCCGCCTTCGAAGCAGAAGTAGAAGCACTGTTTGAGGAAGGCATAAGGGTGCAATTCCTGACAGCCCCCAAAAGTATAATTGCGGAAAAGGGGAAAATAAACGCACTTGAATGCATCCGGATGGAACTGGGTGAAAAGGATAAAAGTGGCCGCAGAAGACCCGTCGCCAAAGAAGGAACGGAGTTTATCATCGAGCTGGATAACCTGATTGTCGCCATAGGTGAAGATGCGGACACCGATTTTTTGGATAAGTCAGATTTGAAGGTCTCCAAATGGGGCACTGTCGAAACCGACCCGGAGACGATGGCTACGAATATCGAAGGTGTCTTTGCCGGTGGCGATGTAGTGACCGGCGCCAATACGGTGATCGCCGCCATGGGAGCCGGCAAGGTCGCGGCGGCAATGATAGATAAATACCTCAAAGGTGAGAAGCTGGAGAGGGAATATGCCGTAACCAGGCCTTCATTTTATATTCGGCCTGTGGAGCTTACCGAAGAAGAATTGCAAAATTCCGACAGGCCTGTGCTTGAGCATTTGCTGGCCGAAAAGAGAAGGGGCAATTTTGCGGAAGTTGAAATGAATATGACCGAAGAGGCGGCCGTCAGAGAAGCCAGGCGCTGTCTGAGGTGTGATTTGGACACCGAAGATGCGCGTAAGGCACTGGGATAGGAAAAAATGTCAGCGGAAAAAGTCAAACTCATAATAGATCAAATGGAGGTAGTTGCCCAAAAGGGAGCAACTATTTTGGAAGCCGCCCTGGCAAACGATATTTATATTCCGCATCTTTGCTATCATCCTGATCTGGAGCCGGTGGGGGTGTGCCGTTTGTGTATGGTCCATGTCGAAGGCAGGGGACTTACAATTTCCTGCCGAACGCCGGTAGAGGAAGGGCTGGTTGTGCAGACCGAAAGTCCGGAAATCGACAAGGTACGCCGGGTAGCGCTGAAATTGCTCATCGCTAATCATCATGTTGACTGCCTGAGCTGCTCTCAGAACAATCAGTGCGCTATACAAAAACTGGCAGCCTATGTGGGTATTCCCGAGGAAAAACTGGAACAACTGCGACGGCCCACGGGTACACTGCCTATCGATACCAGTAATCCATTTTTTGATCGTGATCCGAATAAGTGCGTGCTGTGCGGTATTTGTGTGCGTACGTGTGATGAGTTGCAGAGAGTGGGTGGTATCGATTTTTCTTTCCGCGGACCGCAAACCGTGGTAGGTACGTTTGGTAACAAGCCCATTGCCGAGTCTCGCTGTGAGTCCTGCGGCGAATGTGTGGTCAGATGTCCGGTAGGGGCGCTGACGCCCAAAAATTTTCAAACGCCTGCCCGCGAAGTGAAAACGATATGTCCATACTGTGGGGTAGGTTGTAGTTATTATCTGGGCGTGCGTGGGGGTAAACTCGTCAGCACCCGCGGTGATCTCGCCAGCCCGGTTAATCAGGGCAGCCTTTGCGTGAAAGGGCGCTTCGGATTTGACTTCGTTAATAATCCGGATCGATTAACCACACCCTTGGTCAGGAAAAATGGACAGTTGGTGGAAACCGGCTGGGACGAAGCCCTGCAACTGGTAGCAGATAAATTTTCACAGTATCACGGGGACGAATTTGCGTGCTTTTCTTCGGCCAAGTGTACCAACGAGGAAAACTATGTTATTCAGAAATTCACCCGCGCCGTTATGGGTACCAACAACATAGATCATTGTGCGCGGCTGTGTCACGCTCCTTCCGTCGTGGGTCTGGTACAAAGTTTGGGCAGCGGCGCCATGACCAACTCTATCAGCGAGATAATGGGCTCGGCCTGTATCCTGGCGGTGGGGACCAATACCACCGCCGCCCATCCGGTAATAGGACTCAAGATAAAAAAGGCTGTGGCCCGGGGGACAAAGCTTATTGTGGCAAATCCCAAACAGATCGAACTGCGGCGCTTAGCCCATATATTTCTACAGCACCGCCCGGGCACGGATGTGGCCCTGCTCATGGGGATGATGCGGGTGATTGTCGAAGAGAATCTTTACGATAAAGAGTTTATCAACGAGCGCTGCGAGAACTTTGAATCCTTTGTCGAATCACTAAAAGAATTCGATGCGGACTTTGTCAGCAATACTAGCGGAGTTTCCTGGGATGCCATCCAAAAAGCGGCCCGTTTGTATGCCACCGAGAAGCCGGCATCTATTTTTTATGCCATGGGTATCACTCAGCATACTCACGGTACGGATAACGTTTTGGCAACCAGTAATTTGGCCCTGCTTACTGGAAACCTTGGTCGGCCTTCGACGGGCGTCAATCCTCTGCGCGGTCAGAACAATGTGCAGGGAGCCTGCGATGTGGGCGCCCTGCCCAATGTATATCCCGGTTATCAGCGGGTTGATAATGATGAAATACAGACCAAATTTGAAAAGGCCTGGAACGTTTCACTTTCGGATAGGGCCGGGCTGACGCATGTCGAGATTTTCGATCACATAGAAAATGGAGATATTAAAGCAATTTATCTGATGGGTGAAAACCCGGTTATCAGTGAGGCGAATTCCAAACACGTTACCGAAGCCCTGAAGAAGATTAAGTTTTTAGTAGTCCAGGATATATTTCTTACGGAGACGGCCAAATTTGCCGACGTTGTCCTGCCGGGGGTTAGCTTTGCCGAAAAGGATGGTACGTTTACCAATACGGAAAGACGCGTGCAGCGGATTCGCCAGGCGATTGCACCGATCGGGGATGCCAGATACGATTGGTTGATTACCTGTCAAATTGCTCAGAAAATGGGTAAAGAAGGTTTTGCGTTCTCAAGTCCTAAGAAAATTATGGAAGAAATCGCTTCTCTTACTCCCAGTTATCATGGGATAACTTATGATCGCCTGGAAAAGGGGGGCTTACAGTGGCCCTGCCTGCGGGTAGATCATCCCGGCACGCCGATCCTTCATACCCAGAGTTTTGCCACCAAAAGCGGTAAGGGAAGATTTGTACCCTTGAAATATAAACCCTCAGCGGAGCTGCCCGACAAAAAATATCCGTTTATTCTTACCACCGACCGTAGTCTTTATCACTTTCATACCGGTACGATGACCCGGAATGTACAAGGCATGGATCTGCTGAACGGCCAGGAATTGCTCGATATCAATCCTCAGGACGCCGCTAATTTGAAAATCGATAACGGTGCGGTGGTGCGGGTGTCATCGCGGCGGGGCGAGGTCTCGGTCAAGGTGAATGTAACGGATGTTTGTCCGCCCGGGGTGGTTTCGATGACATTTCATTTTGCCGAGACGCCCACCAATGTCCTGACGAACGCCGAGCTGGATCCGGTGGCCAAGATTCCCGAAACAAAAGTGTGTGCCGTCCGGTTGGAAAAAATATGAAGAACAGTAGATTCCTGGAAAGGTAACTTGCTCCACAACTGAAAGGATATTATGAAAGACGACATCAAAGATACCATTGATAGCAGGCTGCTTTACAAAGATTTATTTCATGGATATATCCCAATCAGAAAGGTACTGCTATTAATTCTCATATACACGGTAAGTATGCTTATTTTGAATCCGACTCATGCGGTCGCTGCCACTATGGAATGGCAATATCGACCTGATGCCGGGGTTGTGGACTGCTCACCGGGCGTAGGTGATTTGGACGGTGATGGTGTGCGGGAGATTGTGATTTGCACAACTGCCGGAGAAGTGATAGTTCTGGATTCGAACGGACAGCAAAAATGGTCTTATGATACAGAGCAAATTATTTGTACTCCTCCTACGGTAGCTGTTAAGAAAAATAAAAAGCCGTTGGTTCTTGCCCTGACGTTTTCAGGCAAGATAATTTGTCTGGCTGGTGATTCCGGGAGAAAACTGTGGGATTATGCTATGCCGCGTAAGGCCAATTGGGGCACAACCACAATTGCCGCAGCAGATATCAACCAAGACGGACTACTGGAATTTGTTAGCGGGGACAAACTGGGCAATCTTGTCTGCCTCGATGAAAAAGGTTCCCAGCTCTGGAAGATAAATCTTAAAGAGCGCATCAAAACCGCTCCTGCCCTTGCCGATCTTGATGGTGACGGCCAATGCGAAATTCTAGTGGGCACCAAGGCAACGCCTTTAGTATGTCTTTCCAGTCAGGGTAAGGAAATATGGCGGTTGCCAGAGGAAGATTCCACCGGTTCCGGGCCTTTGGTCTGTGATTTGGATGGAGACAAACAACCGGAAATTCTATTGGGTCAGGGTAAAGGTCTCTCGGTTCTTGATAATAAAGGAAACCATGTTTGGCATTATCCCATGCAGAGCAAAGTTCACGATGCCGTCGCCGTAGGCGATATTGACAGTGACGGGCAGTTGGAAATCATTGCGGTCGATTTGTCCGGTCAGGTAGCCTGTCTGAGCACGCAAGGAAAATTGAAGTGGACGGCTGATGTAGAAAAACGGGCGCGCAGGTCGCCGGCTATTGCTGATATTGACGGTGACTCGGTGCCGGAAGTCATCATTGGGGGCTACAGCTCAGCAGTTCATATTTTCGACCCCTTTGGTAATTTGAAGGAACGTGTTTCGCTGGCCGGGCCCATGAACGCTTCTCCCACGATTGTGGATTTTAAGGGAGATAAGAAGCTGTCTCTAATTTGCGCAACAGCCAAAAACACTCTGGCCCTTACCTGGATGGGAAATCCACCTCAAGTTGCCTGTCCCGTTTGGTGGTCGCAGTACAGAGGGGATTCAGCTCGGTCGGCCTTTGTGAATCTACCTGCCCGGGCGGCAGAGGCTCACATTGCTCAAGTCGATTATGGTAAACTTTACACAGGCGAAAATGATTTCCGAGTCACCGTGGAAAATCCTCGTAAAAAGAATCTTAAGCTGCAACTACAAGTTGTAAAAGACGACGGTTTGCCGGTTTTAAGTGAGTTGGTATCATCTGAGTCCACTTTTAAGCTCACCTTGCCCTATTCGATTAGGGGTAGCAGTATCTTAGACCTGGAGTTTGTTTGTAATTTGTTCTCCGGGGAAAAATTAATCGCTGTACGTAAACAGTCATTCTGTATTCTGCCGTTTTCCCGAGACATTTCTGATGTGCGAAAAACATTAAACGCAATCTACAACTATCTTCCCGATCTTATTGATCAGGACTATGCCGCAGATCGTTTAACAGTTCTTGCCGATCGTCTATCTCAGATGGAAGAACAGGTGATCTCAATAGGTTTACTCTCGGATCAACAATGCGGCATCCTGCGGGATGACATGGCGATGTTGAGAACGGATAGCCAAAAGCTTCGGGCCCTGGTACAAGCGGCTGCCGAGACGGACAAGAAGTTGGCTGTTTTTGGGGCGAACCCCTGGGCCCCCTTCGGTGGACTTGATGAAATTGTAGAAGGTCGCACCACCTTTGCTGATTTGAAAATTGAGGCTTTCGGTTCAGAAACCGAATCTGCCGCGCTTAATCTGGCAAATTTCAGTAGTCAACCGGTGATGGTCAGGGTCGAACCACAGCCGATTTCTACCCAGAACAATTCCATTATCGTGCCGACACAAAAAGTCTTGGAATTTCATGAAGTTGTGGATGTCCCCACGAAGTCTATGAACTATTCCGCTGACGCACTACCTTTTATGGGACAGGCACGGACAATTCTAATCCCTGCCTTTGGTGTTCGTCAGTTATGGGTTAATGTTGATGTCTCTTATCTTTCACCCGGAGAATGGGCATCCAAAATTCGTCTGCGCACCCTGGAGGTCGATTCGCAAGAGGTCACGGTCAATTTGTCGATTGACGTATGGGAAGCTCGTTTACCCAAAACTCAGCCATTAAGGTTATGTCATTGGGGATACGTACACAGATCGATCCTGAAAGATCAGCCTGATGCAGCCTTGGTTGATCAGGTCCGTCACGGCACCAATGTATTTGTCGCTACGGGGCAGTTTGCTCCACAGGCCCGCTTCGATAAGGACGGCAATATCGTAGGCGACATTGATTATACCCAGCATGATGAATATGTACGCTGCCATAACCCCTGGGGAATGATTCTCTTTAGCGGTTATCAATGGAGTCTGCAAGGGCCGGCCGCTCGGTTTACTCCCGTATGGGAGAAGGCCTATAAAAGCTGGCTCAATGAATGGTTCAATCATCTGCAGCAGATGGGTTTGAAATATGAAGACTATGCCCTCTATCCGGTTGATGAACCCGGTTTGTATGAAGGTCTGGTTGATAATTATGTCTCCTGGGCCAAGCCTGTGCGACAAGTAAATCCCCACGTGCAAATATATGTCGATCCGGTAGCCGGGGCGACCATGAGCGATTTACAAAAGATGTCCGACTATGTAGATATATGGTGTCCCAATCGGGTAAGTTTTCTTTTGGACAAAGGTGCCGAGAAGTTGGCATATATCAAATCGACAAATAAAACCGTCTGGACCTATGAGTGTCAGGGCAGCGTCAAACATCGCTCCCCGCTGGGCTATTATCGTTCCCAAGCCTGGCTGTCCTGGCATCATGGATTAACGGGCATCGGCTTTTGGTCCTACTGTACCTCCAAGCATGATCCCTGGTACAGACCCACAGACGGCGACGAACATCTGTTAATTTATCAGGGCAAAGGCGTTGTCACCAGTAAACGGTGGGAGGCGGTACGAGATGGTGTTGAAGATTATAGTATGCTGGTGCAATTGCGTGACGCTGTGCAAAAGGCTTCCAATCAGCCCTCCAAAGCAGATACCGTGCGCGCGGCCAGGGAGTTATTAAATAAGCAGGTATCTGTCATCGCCAGCTATTGCGGATTGGATGAGGTTGGATTTCCACCCGGTTCCAAGCCCATGGCCATCGTTCGTCAGGAAGAAGATACACGCTGGCGGAGGATCATCCAGATACGCCGTGAAATCGCCCGACTATTGGCTGCCTTATGCGAAGATGCCAATTGATAAAGAATGAACAGCCTATTATGGTGGTTTTGAATTGCAAATTAATTGCAACTGACCTGAGGTGGCATAAAAAAAGGCTTTCAAGCGTAACTGCTTGAAAGCCAAGGCGTTAAACAACGAGGCCGAAGGGGCTCGAACCCTCAACCTTCGGATCGACAGTCCGATGCTCTAACCAAATTGAGCTACGGCCCCAGTCATTTTTATGTACTTGTCAACGAAGCTATCCGCTTCTCTGCTCTATAAATTATCGGAATAATAATAGTAATATGAAAGAAAAAAACAAGAAAAATTTTTCATAAAATCTGTTTTAATCCACCAACTCCCGCCTGATCCGGCTGCCGATGGCGGTAAGAATTTCGTAAGGAATCGTCCCGGCCGATTCAGCCAGGCCTGCCGCATTACAACAGCTATCCAGGTGATTGTCAATTACAGTTACTGTCATTCCCTCGGAAGGGTCTTTAACTCCCGTCAAATTGACTATGGTACAGTCCATACTGATCCGGCCCACTACGGGTATAAATTGGTCGCCGCAGCGCAGCTTCGCCTGATTGGATAGATTTCTGAATAATCCATCAGCGTAACCTATGGGTACAATACCAATAGTCATATCTTTGGGAGCGACAAAAGTACGTCCATAGCCACATGATTGACCTGCTTTGAGGGTTTTGATCAATATCAAGGGCGCTTCCAGTTTTAACGCCGGCTGCAAATCCGGCATATCTGCCGGTTTGTCCTCAGAAGTAGAGTATCCATAAATACCAATGCCGCAGCGTACCATGTCAAAATGCCCCTTAGGCATTCGCAGCGCCCCAGCGGTATTACAGACGTGTTTGATAACCGAGTTGTCGTGTTTTAGCTTACTTTCTTGCAGGAAATTTTCAAAGGCTTTGAGTTGTTCACTAGCGAATTTCAAGTCTTCTTCGTTGGCAGTAGCCAGATGGGTATAAATCCCTTTTAAAAGATATTTTTCCTGATGTTTTATGGTATCCAGTATCTTTTTGCCTTCTGCCACTGAGCATCCTATACGCCCCATACCCGTATCGATCTTCAAGTGAATATGCAAACGGGGTTCTTTTTCGATCAGGGAGTCTGATGTATATTGCAGGCCAGCCGGGGAACTGATGGTACAATGAAATCCCCGGACCTGAGCCAGCCGAATAAGTCCCGTATCCATTCCTGCAAAAAGCGGACACATTACCAATATAGGTTTACCTTCGGCAAAGGGGTAAATCTGAGCAGCTTCCTCAATGGTGGCTACGGCAAAATAATCAACCAGATCGACAAGACTGGTCACTACCAATGCCCCACTGTGTCCATAACCGTCAGCTTTGACGACTGCGCATAACTTTACCTGGTTACCACAATATCGTTTTATCTGGGTGGCGTTATGGCGTAATTTCTGGCGGCTTACATAAGCGTTCGCGATTTTTAATGTGTATTCTGTCATGGAAGAAGCCCCAGCAACAAAAATTTAATTAATCTATTTCCCCCAAAAGACAAATTCTGGTCATTCCTAATGAAACAAATTAACTGAAATAATTCCTTTTATTTTGCCTCAAGCATGAAATTTTAGACAAGTTTCGTCAAGAAAAAAACGCTGGACATTAATATAAGTATCAATATAATTACCTGTTTTAGGTTATTTCAGGCAAGCGTGCCGGAAGTCTTAACTTCTTGTATTATATTTAGTTAGCGTTCTTTAGGAAA
>Ga0272441_10013665_pt1 | contig 11646 bp, 12 predicted proteins | sample SSMProp6N_FD_193582 | JGI IMG/M metagenome (GOLD analysis project Ga0272441, IMG submission 193582) | Marine sediment archaeal communities from Little Sippewissett salt marsh, Falmouth, MA, United States - SSM-Prop-6N | ecosystem: Environmental > Aquatic > Marine > Wetlands > Sediment ... | reverse complement strand
AAAAGCGAAAAACATCCCTGACTTTTCAGTATCCCTGACCAGGAACTTACCCTTCACAGTTATAATATCCTGATACTGACCCGAGGCCATGGCCCTGGCCTTATCCATGTCACCCCCGGTAAAGTTTAACGCAATATTAATAAGCCTGGTCTTATCGTTCAGTGAATCATGCTGTTCTGTCATATTGTTATTCCTGCTTTTCAGCTATACATTTTTCCAGTATTTCATATTTTTTCTGAGGGGTCAGAGCAATAATTTTATTAATTCCCTGAATTACCCTGCTTTTGTATTTCAGGGTTGTTTCAAAAATAAACAGCCCCTTATCCCTGATTTCATTTATTACTGTTACCTTATCCATGGGAATTTTAATACCCAGCATAGGTCCTAGAATCTGTATCAGATGTACAGGACTGATATACTTTACAGACAGTTTTGTTGTGCCGATTTCAAGTCTTCTTAACTCGCGGTAATTATCGTATGTGTCAGATGGAATATTTGACCAGTTCCCTGGATTATCCGTAAGAATTACCACGATACGGTTTTTTTCTTCGGATTCCTTGAGTAAAAAATAGGTATTGTTCGCCTTGTAAAGCGACAGAAGGCCAAAAAGGCTGTCGTCCTTAAGTTCCCTTTTTTTTTGTGTTGCCTTCATTGTATTGACCGGGCTCCATGCATGCTTTATATTGAACTCTTAAACTGCCTCATAGATACCGTTTATAATTCTTACTACGCGCAGTTCATTCAGCCTCTTCATGACTGTTTTGAGTTCCATGATATCAAGGCCGGTATGCGTGGCAAGATCCCCTTCGTTCGCACTCCTGTTTACACGTAAAAACTCAATGATCTCCTGTTCAGAGTTATCAAGGGGACCGATGAAAAAACTGTTATTAAGACATATATTTTCGGTTATAACGGCAATTTTATTTTCATTATATTGTGAGTAGGACTTAAACACCCAGTCAATATTTATTTCTGCAATTTCTGATATATTTTTAAGTTTAATGAATTTTGGAGTTTCGGATTCCATTACATTAATGATTATTTTTACAAGCAGCTCGTCAACAAAAGAGGGATCAATCACTTTAATTTTATTAAAATCGAGTATAATTACTTCATTTTCACCCGCTTCATCAATTTTTCTGCTGATTTTTGCGAACATTTTTCTGCCCACACTCCTTGTAATCAGGTCGGGCATATTAACTGCTGACTCTCGCGCAATTTTTTCAATTGTAATATACATTCTTTTCCGTAATTTCATCCTGAAAGTGATATTGATATCTGCGTACCATTGAAGATATTGAGGTCATTCTTTAAAAACATATATGGTGTTTTTTTCCCTTTCTTGTTGTAAACTGCTGTAACTGAAGAGTGCCCGGACCTGATAAAGAGTATACCCCGCAGTCTCTCAACAATGCTGTTAACCTGGCACAGCCCGTAACCGAATTCCCGCTTGCTTGATATTGGTGTACTCATGGCCAGCCGAATAAGATCAGCCTCTGTATCAAATTCAGGTTCTTTGCTGTTTTCAAAACTTTTCATTATGCCTATACCCGAATCTGAAATAACAAGACGCACGATATTTTCCTTGCCGGTTGAATAAGTCTGCATTGAAAGATATCCGGAATCAAGGCTGTGCTCAAATATATTCTGACACAGTTCAGAAATAACCGTGACAAATAAATCAATAATATTGTCTGATATCCAGAACTTCAGTATCTGGGAGGCCCTTTTTCTGAACCTGCTGATTGTGTCTGATATTACGAGTACACTTTCCCTTTCTTTATTCGGAATTTCAGTTATTTCAAGCACACGCCTGCTGAAAGATGTTCTTTTCAGGAGCAGCCTTTCATCAAGCTCTTCAGTAATTCTGAAAAATCCCTGTTTAAAAAAATCCATCCGCGTCAGATACTGCTGGATATTTACCGGTATATTTATAAGGCTTAACTTTTCACCCCTCTGTCTCAGGTACTGTCTCCCGAGCAGGAGAAAAGATACCATTGAATATGGTTCTATAAAATTAACCCGCGACATATCGCATTTTAATCCCCTTTCAATAACCGGGGGGCTCAAAGAAATTATATCTTCGAATAAATATGGATCTCGAAAGCTGTTCGGGAGTATTATTTCACTTCTGGCGGTATTCGCTTTTTCCATGCCTTTTCTGTGTCAGTTAATTACCGGATAAAATATTAATTATGAATAAGGGAATATAAATTCAGGCTGCAATATATAAATTTATTACAACAGGACCCTTTTTTATTAACATCGGATGAAATTGTCGGGAATTTCAGTAATATATTATCGTGACCGGGGCGGGATCAGGGGAGCGGGGCAAATTAAAAAAGGGGGCCCTTTAGGGCCCCCTTTACTGTCTATTTGAATTTTAGTACATTCCCGGCATTCCGCCGCCCATTCCGGCACCAGGTCCCGGCATAGGCATTTTTTCGTCTTCGGGTTTGTCTGTTATCAGTACCTCTGTGGTTGATAACATGCCTGCTACAGAAGAAGCATTCTGAAGTGCTGATCGGACAACCTTTGCAGGGTCAATAATACCCGCTTTCATGAGGTCAGTCCATTCGAGTTTGGCAGCGTCAAATCCAATCCCGTCTTTCTCAGTTTTTGCCTTTTCAACAATAACAGAGCCTTCCTGTCCGGCATTCTGTGCTATGTTTCTCATTGGAGACTCAACCGCTTTCACAATAATTTCAGCACCGATCTTTTCGTCACCTACAAGCTTATCAGCAACTGCTATTGCAGCTTTCTGTGAGTTCAGTAGAGTAAGACCGCCACCGGGAACAATACCCTCTTCAACAGCAGATCTTGTTGCTGAAAGCGCGTCTTCTACTCTTGCCTTTTTCTCTTTAAGCTCTATCTCGGTTGCTGCGCCAACATTGATAACTGCAACGCCACCTGCAAGCTTGGCCTTTCTTTCCTGCAGTTTCTCAATATCATAATCAGAGGTTGATTCCTCGATCTGTTTCTGTATCTGGGTGATCCTTCCCTTTACATCGTCCTGTGTACCTGCACCCTCAATAATTGTGGTGTTTTCCTTGTCAACAATGACTTTTTTAGCGCGCCCGAGCATCTCCATGGTCGCGTTTTCAAGTTTCATGCCGAGGTCTTCAGATATAACCTGTCCATTGGTAAGAATTGCTATGTCCTCGAGCATTGCCTTTCTTCTGTCACCAAAACCCGGTGCCTTGACTGCAACACATGAGATTGTCTTTCTGAGGGTATTCACAACAATTGTTGCCAGGGCCTCTCCTTCCACCTCTTCTGAAATAATCACGAGGGGCTTACCCGCCTGCGCAACCTTTTCAAGTATGGGAAGAAGATCCTTCATGGTTGATATCTTCTTGTCATGTATAAGGAGGTATGCGTCATCAAGAACTGCTTCCATTGATTCAGGGTCAGTAGCCATGTAAGGAGAAATATATCCCCTGTCAAACTGCATTCCTTCCACAACTTCAAGATGTGTTTCAATTGACTTTGCTTCTTCAACAGTGATAACACCGTCCTTGCCTACCTTGTCCATTGCGTCAGCAATGAGATCACCGATTTCAGTGTCATTGTTTGCGGAAATTGAAGCAACCTGTGCTATTTCCTTTTTGTCTTTAATCTCGCTTGAGCTGTTCGCGATATAATTAACAATCGCTTCAACTGCCTTGTCAATCCCGCGTTTGAGGCTCATCGGGTTTGCACCGGCTGTCAGGTTTTTAAGGCTTTCCCTGTAAATCGCTGAAGCCAGGATTGTTGCCGTTGTTGTTCCATCTCCGGCAACATCATTGGTCTTTGTTGCCACTTCTTTAACCATCTGGGCACCCATGTTTTCAAAGGGCTCCTCAAGTTCTATTTCCTTTGCTACAGTAACTCCATCTTTTGTAACAGTTGGAGCACCGAATTTTTTATCTATAACAACGTTTCTTCCCCTGGGTCCGAGGGTTACCTTAACGGCATCAGCTAATTTGACCACGCCCTCTAAAATTGATCTTCTTGCTTCATCACTATACTGTAAAACTTTTGCCATTTTCTTCCCCTTATTATCTTTTAGTGTTATGGTCTAATGATTCTGTTATTGTTTCGACTATTCGATAATTGCCAGAACATCACTTTCAGACAAGATCAAATACTCTTTGTTATCATGCTTTATCTCGGTACCGGCATACTTGCCATAAAGAACAACATCACCTTCCTTGACATTCATTGGAATGAGGTCCTTTCCGTCCCTTTTGCCAGGCCCCACAGCAACAATTTTACCCTGCTGGGGTTTCTCTTTCGCTGTATCCGGTACATAAATGGATCCAACCTTATCCATCTCCTCTTGCAGCATTTCAACGATTACACGATCGCCTAGTGGTTTAATCGCCATTGAGTTTCCTCCTTTTTAATAATTGTTTAGGTGTATTCCAAAATCATATTATACATTATATTTTTATTCAGAATACGGAATATTGTACAATGTATTCAGAAATAATTTTGTAGTGCGCAAAAATTGTTAGCACTCATTAAATTGAGTGCTAACAATTTATTAATATACTATTATCATTGTTAATTCAAGCCCGTTTATGTGCCAATATATCTGATTATAGCCGTTTATTTCAATATATGATTCAGTATCAAGATTTTTTAAAACTATGGAAATTTTTTCCTATATTTTATCTTCGTTTTAATCCCGCATCAACATGTCTGATTTTCCGCCACGCTTTTCCACAAGCCTGACCCTTTCAATTACCATACCCTTATCAACAGCCTTGCACATGTCATATACAGTAAGTGCTGCAACAGAAACAGCTGTAAGGGCCTCCATCTCAGCCCCGGTTTTCCCTTCAAGCCGCACGTCAGATGTGATTACTATCCCTGGTATATTCCTGTCAATTTCCAGGGATACATCCACGTATGTCAGTGAAAGAGGGTGACACATTGGTATGAGTTCCGCGGTCCTTTTTGCAGCCATGATACCTGCAATTTTTGCAGTTTCAAACAGGTTTCCCTTTGGAAGGAGACTCTTTTCAATCATTTCAACAGTTGATTCAAGCATTGACACCTGACCGGCAGCAGCTGCGGATCTTCTGGTAATGCCCTTTTCCGTTACATCAACCATTACCGGCATACCATCTTTTGTATAATGCGAAAATTCAGCCATTACCCCTCCGGTTACTCCTGTATAATATCACTTTCCTGATGGACCAGGCTAATAGTCTTCAAGCCCTTTCTTCAGATCCCGAATCAGAATCTATGATTCTGAAATAACACCAATCAATACAAATCCGGCAAGTGTGTCATTAATAAAATACATTTTTTTTAATTTTAAAGGGATTCGAACCATTACCTGCACATGAAAACAAAACCAGGCCTGCAAATAGCCGGGATACCATAACTATCCCCGGTGATATTTTCTCAACAAAAGGGCAAACGCATTAATTTCTCTGCATTATAAAGCCCGTATTTCTGTTTATTTTTTGTACCCTGGGGGCGCAGAAATCACGGCTTCATGCTCAAATTAAATTATCGAGCCAGAAGCCCCGGGATAATTTCCATGAATGAGATTCCGTGGATCACATTATACCTTTAACGGAGAGTAATAAAAATGATACAATACTACCGGCTGCTTTTATCTGCGAATGACAGCAAATACCTGATCAGTCCCGCAAGAATATAGAGCGACGCAGACAGGAATACAGCCCACATTTTTAAATAAAACAGAAGAAAAACGACCAGGAGTGTTGTGATAATTGTAACAGTTTTCCCCATTTTTATCAGGGTATAGTATGTTTTACCATAGGACACATTTGAAACCATCATGAGCGCAATAAATATATAGAAGGGCACAAATAACTCAATAGGAAAAATAAAATTACTGATCCCGGTCAGCGGCAGAGAAATTACCGCAAGAGAGGGTATAGACGAGATGATGACCCCTGCCGGAGGTGAGGGAAGCCCGTTAAAACCTGCATGTTCATCTGAGATATTAAATCGGGCAAGACGATAAATTGCACATATGGGGAATATCATTGCTACAAGCATACCCACATCAAGACCCATGCCGATTTCAGGGAGTTTATACAGGCAATAACGATACGCTATTACCGCGGGCGCGATTCCATAGGATACACCGTCTGAAAGAGAATCCAGCTGTCCCCCGATTTCCGATTCGACATCCAGAGCACGCGCTACTGCACCGTCTGAAGCATCAAATATACCGGCGATGAATATCAGAACACCTGCTACAGCAAGAGATTCTGTTCCACCCCTGCTGGCAAAAATAATGGCGAAAAATCCCATTATCATATTGCCCATTGTGAAAATATTAGGAATTAATGATCTCTTTTTACCCATACCCCTACCTGAAAATGTTATTGATCAAACATGACTGCGCCGTACCGAATACAGTATCCGACAATCAGGAGCAAATGATACAGTATATTACAGGATCCGCAATTAAACACGCTTAACATTATTATTACGGTTTTCTGATAATTGTTATGTCAATAAAAAAATGCGAGTCATCTATTTAATTTTTAATGCCCGGGCACAGGTATTCACACAGGGAGTCATGATCAGGCAATACAAGGTCAGCGGATAAGAGCCAGCTTCTTTCCAGGGTGGTTTCCAGTGCTATGCATTTTATGCCAGCAGAACCTGCGGATTGAATTCCCATTGGCGCGTTCTCAATTACCAGCGAACGTGATGCAGACACACATAGAGCTTCAAGTGCTGTCACATATGGTTCCGGATCTGGTTTTCCCCGTTCTACATCTTCAGATGTGATTATTGCATCAAACAGGCATGAAACATCATCCGGCAGCACATGCCTTACTGCTCTCTTCGAAGACCCGGTTACAAGGGCAAGTTTCAGTCCCCTTGATTTCAGACAATCCAGTATAATTCCTATCTGAGGGAAAAGGGAGATATTACAGCTTTCAAAAAGTTCGTGTTTCCTGCTCATTATATCCTGCACATCTTCATCATCAGGAAGAGGCGCTTTTTTATCTAGAAATATGTCCCTGACAGAGCGGATACCTGTCATACCCTCACGTCTGTATATGTCCTCCATGCTCACGGAAATTCCTGAGTCATGAAGAACACTCTGCCAGGTGTGAAAATGAGAGGGCATTGAATCAACAACTACCCCGTCCATATCAAAAAGAACGGCATCAATACTGTTTATTTCAGATGTCAAAGGATATCCTGCTCACCTGCATTGTGATTCCAGTATAGAGAGTATTTTTTCTCCCCTGCCAATTTCAGAATCGAGCCGGTTTTTAAGCGGGGTATTGCTTGACCCCAGAGATTCGGAGAAACCATAAAGAACCCGGGCATGCTTTAATTTTGCGAGCCTTTTTTTCAGCGAATTGAGTTCACTGCATTCTTCAGTCCGGGTAATCGCGTATTCACGCATATACCGGACAGCAATACCTTCGTATTCGGAAATCAGATCCTTCTTCAATGACTCATATGTGTCCCGGTATATTATTTTATCTTCGTTTATCATTGAAACACGTTCAGGCCCGTATTGCACAATGACCTTCAGCGCTTTCCTGGCCTCTTCCGTCTTCTTCAGGTTTATGAGTGTTTCAAAATTTTCTACCGGGTCATCATATGTAAGCTGGAGTACTGTTGCAGATACAATAAGGCTCATTACAAATGAAGTCAGAATAACCCCGACTGTAAAGCCGGTTGATATCTTTTTTTTCAGTTTCAGGTATATTACAAAAGCGGGAATAATTATTATAAAAAAAACTTTAATTATTAGCTGGGAATGAGTTACAAGGAATTCCATCTACAACTCCGTCTTTATGGCAGATCGCTGAGCGTGATATTCCATTGCCAGGGATATCAGCCTGTCAAGAAGCTGCCCGTATTTCACCCCTGTATGCTCCCAGAGCTTGGGGTACATGCTGATACTCGTAAATCCCGGAAGAGTATTAATCTCATTCAGATAAAAATCACTCCCGTTTCTTTCAAGAAAAAAGTCCACCCTGGCCATGCCCCTGCAGTTGAGTATTCCGAAAGCCCGTACCGCAGTATCCCTTATTGATTCAGAGATATTGTCCGGGATGTTTGCGGGTATTTCAAGTTTTGCGCCTTCAGGATCAATATACTTGGCTTCATATGAATAAAACTCGTGGCTGGGAATAACCTCTCCAGTTACTGAGGCCTCAGGTGTGAAATTGCCAATTACTGCGCATTCAATTTCCCTGGCATCCACTGCCTTCTCCACAAGCACCCTGTTGTCATACCTGAATGAGTCCTTTAATGCCGGGTACAGTTCTCCCGCGCTGCATACCCTGTTTACGCCTACAGAGGAACCTGCGCAAACCGGTTTCACAAAAAGGGTCTCGCCAAGTTCATCAACTGTTCTTTCAGTAAAAGTGTCTGAATAATTTTCAAGGTCTTCCCTTGTAAGGGTTATCCAGGGCACAACAGGAATTCCCGCGTCCCTGAGCAGCTTCTTGGTTATATCCTTGTCCATTCCAACTGATGACCCGGTAACATCAGCCCCTACATAAGGAACTCCTGAAAGTTCCAGAAGCCCCTGCAGTGTGCCGTCCTCACAGTTTGTTCCATGTACCACAGGGAACACCACGTCAACATCCACAGCTGCGCCGTCTTCACAGTTATTCATGACGAGCCTGCCGCCCTGGTTGAAGTGACTGCAGAGCCATTTGCCCTTTTTAACCATTTTCATGATACGCCCGAAATCCCTGTCTTCAACAATAACCGGCTCGTCCTGCACGTACCAGCGGCCGTCCCTGTCAATACCCACTGCCACTATATCATAACGATCCCTGTCAAGAGAGGAAACAACAGATGCTGCCGAGCATAATGAAACATCATGTTCGCCTGAAACACCGCCGAAAAGAACGCCAACCCGCAGTTTACCCTTTCCAGTCACGGAAGTCATGCCTGCTGCTCCTCCTCAAGAAAGGCCTTGTGGATTATTTTTGCGGCAAGCTCCATGTAATCCAGGTCAATTACGCATGAGATACCGGTTTCCGAGGTTGAAATCATTTCAATATTTATGCCGTGTTCAGAAAGAACATCAAACATCCTTCCTGCAACCCCGTAAGAGGAGAGCATTCCCACTCCCACAGCTGATACTATTGCGATCTCCTTCTTGGATGTTATTCCGCTTGCGCCGAACTCATCCTTTATTGACTCACACAGTTCCATTGCCCTGTCATAATCATTCTTAAGCACAGTGAATGAAATTGAGGCCTTATTATCTATTCCAGTTGACTGGACTATCATGTTTACATAAATTTTATTGTCTCCCAGCAGATTAAACAGCCTTGAGGCAATCCCGGGCCTGTCCGGGATGTCCCGTATTGTTATCTTTGACTCATCTGCCTTTGTGGTAACACCGCTAATTACAAACTTTTCCATCATTTCCTCCACCGGCATAACAATTGTCCCCTGCTCGAGGCTGAAACTCGACCGCACATGAAGCCGAATATTGTATTTTTTTGCAAACTCGACAGAGCGTGAGTGCAGGACTGACGCGCCAAGTCGCGAGAGTTCCAGCATCTCTTCATAGCTTATCTCTTCCAGTTTTTTCGGATGAGTGACAACACGGGGATCAGCAGTGAATACACCTTGCACGTCAGTGTATATTTCACAGTCCCGCGTTCCGAGTACTGCAGCAAGCGCCACAGCTGACGTGTCAGATCCACCCCTGCCCAGGGTTGTGATATTATCCTCGGTGTCTATGCCCTGGAAACCTGCAACAATAACAACCTTATTCCCAAAGAGCGATTCCTTTATCCTGTCTGTTGATATGCTCTGTATGCGGGCATTGGAAAAATTTCCGTCAGTGATAATTTTTACCTGGGATCCGGTGTATGAAATAGCGTCAATGTCCTTCTCATGCAGCGCCATTGCAAGAAGCGCAATTGTGACCTGCTCGCCAGTGGACAGGAGCATGTCCATCTCGCGTTTGCTCGGTTTCGAGGATATCTCCCCGGCAAGGCTTACCAGGGTATCTGTTGTCTTTCCCATGGCTGATACCACAACAACCACGGAATAACCGTCATTTACGTATCTGCCGATGCGGTCAGCCACGGCCATTATCCTCTCAGGAGTGGCCACAGACGTACCACCGTATTTCTGCACTATAATTTTCTGTTCAGGCATTGCCGAAACCCCTGTTACACAATAATTGTAGACCGTTAGAATGTCACTGCAGAGGGAGAACCCGCTGTAACTGTAACTACACCTTCAAGGCATTCGTCAAAAATATAGGTGCCATCAAATAAATCCCCGTATATTAATGGAGCAGCCACACTGTAAACCCGGTATGTCCCCGGTGGAACGTTCTCCAGTGTCCCGCTCGTGCCTGAATCAATGTATGTGACAATTGGAGGCATCCTGAAACTATCTATACCGTCCTTATAGGTATTCCAACTGGATTCATAGGTTTCCTGGTCAGGACATGTCCCGAGTACCGTGTTCCAGTCACTCTTGTATCTCTCGTACTTGAGCAGGTAGTCCAGATAAGGTTCCACATATGTGCCCGAGTATGAAGGGGCCTTTGGGAAATCACAGTCTGAGGGTCTGTCGTTTGCATTTGTTTCAATATAATAATCTGTTATTGCCTCGCTTTCAGGTATGGCAATCAGATAGTCCCCTGTAGTAAGACCTGTTGCTGTTATTGTTCCCACCCTGGAAGGTACGTACGCGCGCGCCACAGCAATTACATTGCCGCCCATTGTTTTCTCTCCGGGCTGAACGTCCCAGAGCCAGTCTGACAGCCCGTAGAAATGTATTACACTGTAAAGGGATTCATCATAGGTGTCGTATTCATATTTCTTCACAAAGTTCTTTACCAGGATCCGGATCTCGAGCACTGTCTCCTCGTCCCGGTTGTCAAATTCCAGGCCCCCGATTATGGGTATGCGTATCGGGAAAACACGGTTTATGTCCGAGGCCTCCTCGCGCAGGCTGTCATAAATTGTATTTGTCTGGAGCTGGTTGAAATCAAAGCCTTCAGTTGTTTCCTCCCTGAAAATTGTCTCAACAGGGTCAATGTCCTCAACCCAGCCGGATGATGACACATTGTACCGCTTTGCATTGTTGAATATCATCTTCCGCATGAACACCTTGAGCCAGGCATAGTTCCTGCCCGGTGTCACGTCGTCATTCTGCAGAATGATTCCTGTCCCGTTAAAAAATGGATCTGAATCATCTATAGACACAACCGAGGTCTGCCTGTAATTTGAGAACTTAGCCTCATTGTCCCCGCTGCTGTCTGTAAGTCGCATCTCAGCAATATCAAGCATAAGGGCTGTTGGAAATACATCCCCTGCAATTGAACAGTCATCAACAGAATCATCCATGGAACCATTTGCCAGGGGCAGGTTGTATACATCACTGATGGCCACAGAATCCCAGTCCTGCGGGTTGTTCGAGGCATATGTGCCCTTAATGACAACTGTAAGCCTGTTCGAGGCCATTTCCGTGAAAACAGCGTCATTATCGCAACCTGCAATTGTTGCAACCATTATCAGCAGTATGCATGTAAATCTGTATTTATGTTTCATTATATGTTTTCTCATCATTAGCCTGCTACATGTTAAAGTATAGTGATATCCCGGCTGTAAACACGTGACCGTTCCTGTCAGAACCGCTTATATAGCCTTCATATAT
>Ga0272441_10013663_pt1 | contig 11648 bp, 12 predicted proteins | sample SSMProp6N_FD_193582 | JGI IMG/M metagenome (GOLD analysis project Ga0272441, IMG submission 193582) | Marine sediment archaeal communities from Little Sippewissett salt marsh, Falmouth, MA, United States - SSM-Prop-6N | ecosystem: Environmental > Aquatic > Marine > Wetlands > Sediment ... | reverse complement strand
CCAAGAGTCATAGGATATTCTGAACTGAGCTGGAGTACGGAAGAAAACCGAAATTGGGAAAACTTCAAGGTACGCCTAGCAAACCAGGCACCATATATGGACCGAATGAATGTGAAATTTTACCCTTCCAAATTAATCGATTGGAAGGAAAGTAGATTTACCTATAAAACCATTCAAAAAGACTAATTTTTACAGTAACCTATTCTTCTTCGTCTGCCTTATCGGTATCTGCAGAAGTTTCAGTAAAATCTGTAATTCCATGATCGTGTAAAATATTATACCATTGTATAACTTTTTTGATATCACTTACATAGACCTTGTCTTCATCGTAATTAGGCAATACTTCAAAAAAATATTCCTCAAGACTTAATTTGTCCTCTTTATGCTTAACGGAGGTTTTACCGCCTTTTTCCTTGGTTTGGATTTTTTGAAATACAGCTCTTAGTGGAAGTTCTTCTTCCAAAGTATAAATCGCAATTTCAGATAGTACGCTTACATTACTGCTCATACCCACAGTAACTTTTTTATTATCTAACAGGGATTCCGCGACAAGCCCTGTTCTTGTTTGGGTAAGCAATCTATAAAGTCCGGGCCTCCCGCCAATTGATAGTATTTTGTCTAAACTCATAAATATTTTTAAAACAATAAATATTAAACTCTATGTAATTAATCCGCTGGTTTAGCGTACTTTTTTTAAGTCAGGGAAACGCATTTTATACTCCACGTTAATTTTACCTTTTGAAATATTAACAAGTTTGCCTTTCAGCAACCTTTTTTTAAGGCTGGAGAGTTTATCTGTAAAAAGAATTCCTTCAATATGGTCGTATTCATGTTGTATAACTCTGGCTAAAATTCCATCATAAGTCTCCTTATGTGGCTTGAAATTCTCATCCAAATAGCTAATTTCAATAGTATCCTTTCGGGTAACATCCTCACGGATATCAGGAATACTAAGACAACCTTCATTAAAAGCCCAATTAGTGCCGGATTCCTCCTCAATTTTGGCATTAATAAATACTTTTTTAAAATTTTTAAGAGCCTCCTGTTCTTCCGGAGCTAATTCTTCATCATCTGCAAAAGGTCCTGTATCTACCAAAAACAGTCTAATTGGCAGTCCTATTTGTGGAGCGGCTAATCCTACGCCATTTGCGTTATACATAGTTTCCCACATATTGGCAATTAATTCCTTTAATTGGGGGTAGTTTTTGTTTATAGATTGCCCTGTTTTTCTTAAAACAGGATCCCCGTATGCTAAAATAGATAAAGTCATTCTGCTATTTTCTGTTTAAATATGACTGTAAAATAAGGGTTGCACTTATTTCATCTATCAATTCTTTATTCCTGCGTTGCTTTTTTTTAAGTCCTGCTTCGACCATGGTCTGAAAAGCAACTTTTGATGTAAATCGCTCATCCTGACGATCTATGGGAATTGATGGAAAAGTTTCTTTTAATTTTTTTAAAAATGGCTGAATTAATACTTCTGATTCAGATGGTGTATTGTTCCATTGCTTAGGCTCACCCACAACTATCCTTTCAATATTTTCCTGTGCAATATAATCTTGCAGATACTTTAAAAGTTCTTTGGTATTTACGGTAACCAAGCCAGATGCAATAAGCTGTAGCTCGTCTGTAACTGCTATTCCTGTTCGTTGTTTACCAAAATCCAGTGCAATAATTCTCGCCAAATCAATTTTTTTGCAAAAATAAGGGATAATTTGTTACGCCTATAAAAATTAAAGATTTATTAATAGTTACGGCCTATCTTTGCGCAAATTATTCTGACATTATGAATGTACTCCGAAATATAATTGAAAATGCCTGGGAAAATCGAGAACTCCTGAAAGAAACCAAAACACAAGATGCTATAAGAGAGGTAATTCAATTAATAGATGATGGAAAATTACGATGCGCAGAACCTGTGAAGGGAGATTGGCAGATAAATGAATGGGTGAAAAAGGCCGTTGTACTTTACTTCCCAATTCAAAAAATGGAAACTCTGGAAGCTGGGATTTTTGAATACCACGATAAGATTCCGCTTAAAAGAGGCTATAAGGAAAAGGGGATTCGTGTTGTCCCTCATGCTGTAGCCAGGCATGGTGCCTACATTTCAAAAGGCACAATACTAATGCCTAGTTATGTAAATATTGGCGCCTACGTGGATGAAGGTACCATGGTTGATACCTGGGCCACCGTTGGGAGCTGCGCGCAAATTGGTAAAAACGTACATCTAAGCGGAGGTGTTGGTATAGGAGGGGTTTTAGAGCCCTTACAGGCTGCCCCGGTTATAATTGAAGACAATGCCTTTATTGGTAGCAGATGTATTGTCGTTGAAGGCGTAAGAGTTGAGCAGGAGGCTGTTTTAGGAGCAAACGTTGTGTTAACTGCTTCTACAAAAATTATTGATGTCACTGGCAACACGCCAGTAGAGCGAAAAGGTTTGGTGCCTGCAAGATCTGTAGTAATCCCCGGAAGTTATACTAAGAAATTTCCAGCAGGAGAATTTCAGGTCCCCTGTGCTCTTATTATAGGTGTTCGTAAAGCCAGCACAAACAAAAAAACATCCCTAAATGAAGCTCTCCGGGAGTATAATGTAGCCGTTTAATTTTTTTAATAAAATTGTGCGGGATAATATTTTCTCTTATTTAAAGTTATAACTTTGTTAATTGTTTAGGAATAATGCCTACTTACCATTTATCAAATGAATAGTTCCAGGGAGAAAATATCAGCTTTAATTATTACTTTTAATGAAATTGGCTACATAGAAAAGTGTATCCAATCTATAAATTTTGCAGATGAAATAATCGTAGTTGATTCTTTTAGCACAGATGGAACTTATGAATATTTAGCCAATCTTGATAATGTAAAGGTAATTCAACATCCTTTTGATAACTTTACCTTACAAAAATCATTTGCCTTAAAGCAGGCTTCAAATGATTGGGTTCTTTTTTTAGATGCAGATGAGGTTGTTTCTGAAAATCTGAAATCTGAAATCATAGAAACAATTAGTTCTAATCCGGAACATTCGGCTTATTGGTTTTACCGGAAGTTTATGTTCCAGAATAAATCCTTATTATTTAGCGGATGGCAAACAGATAAGAACTATCGGCTGTTTAGAAAAAGTAGGGCTAAATTTTCCGAAGAAAAGTTGGTACATGAGACCTTGGTAGTTAATGGGTCTTCGGGAATTTTAAATGAAAAACTAGTTCATTATTGCTACAAAAATTTCAATGAGTATAAGGAGAAAATGATAAGTTATGGCCGATTAAAGGCTAAGGAGTCATTTTTTAAAGAGAATAAATTCAATTACGTTTCCCTGGTCGTCAAGCCAGCTTGGAAATTTTTACATCGTTATTTCCTTCGATTAGGTATACTTGATGGCCAAAAAGGAATTATTATCTGTTATCTTGATGCACTTGGAGTTCTAGAGCGTTATCGGGAATTAAAGAGATTGGAGAACACGAATGACCTAGCCTATTATTTAGCTATGCCAGAATAACTCTGGATAATCTCATTTATTCATACTTCATTGCTTAGTAGCGGAAAAGGTTTATTATGAACCAGGCAAACAGCATTATTTTTTTTACCAATTTCAGGTGTTATGCTTACTTATTTTATCCCAAATACACATTAAAACTCCTTTACATTTATAATATCATATTCGCATTTTAATTACTCTGCAAATATGTATGATTCATTGAATTTAATGGACCTATTAAGCTTGTTAATCCTGTATTAATTTGATAAGCATATTGCATATGCTATGCAAAAAACTACATTTGTAATAATTGTGAAAATAAATAATTTTAAATGAGTTCGGTAAGTGTAGTAGTTAGTACTTGCAACCAACCTGAAATGTTGGAAAAGGTTCTATGGGGATTCAATTGCCAAACTTACATGGATTTCGAATTGATCATTGCCGAGGATGGATCGGGTACCCAAACTAAAGAATTGATCAATAAAATAAAGACCCGGGTATCCTTTCCCATAAGTCATATTTGGGAAGAGAATGATGGCTTTCAGAAAAGCAAAATATTAACCAAGGCCATTTTATCATCCAATGCGGATTACATAATTATAACAGAAGGCGACTGTATTCCCAGAGAGGATTTTGTACAGGTTCACTATTTAAATAAGGAACCTGCAACATTTATTTCAGGAGTTTCTTATTTGTTGCCTTTGAATATTTCAAGGGCATTATCGTTAAAGGACATTGAAGAGCAAAATTGCTTCAAAATCAAATGGCTTGAAGAGAAAGGAATAAAAAAATCATTTAAAAATGCAAGGACTGCTTCAAGAGGATTTGTTTTAAAAGTCCGCAATACTTTAAGACCCACAAAATACAGTTGGAACAGGTACAATTCTTCGGGATGGAAAAAAGATATTCTTAAAGTTATTGGTTTTGATACAGGTATGCCATATGAAGGTGAGGACCGGGAATTTAGAGAACGTTTACATAATTATGGGATTAAGTTTAAGCAACTTCGATATAGCGCCGTCTGTGTACATTTAGATCGTAAAAGCGTTTCCAAATCGTCTGTTGTTCTTAATAAGAATGCGGTAAACAAGAAATTTCTTGTTATCCAACAAAAAATGATTGGGGATGTATTAGCAAGTACGATTATCTGTCGTACTTTAAAACATTTGTACCCTGAATGTACCATCCATTATGTCGCAAATGAAAATACCTTAGCAGTATTGAATAATAATCCACACATTGATCATATCATCGTTTTTAAACAAGAATATAGCGAAAATAAAAAGGCCCTTTATTCATTTTTAAAATCGATTCGAACGCAATCTTACGACGTAGTCATAGATGCTTATGGGAAATTGGAAAGTAACCTGATTTCTATTTTTGCCCGATCACAACGCAAAATTGCTCACCACAGGTGGTACACTTCCTGGATATATACTGATACCGTAATAGAAAGCCAAATAGCTGATAACAAGAATTCACTTGCCAATAAAATCAGATTGCAACTACTTAATCCTATCGCATCTGAATTTGATGATTATTCTATCTCTCCTAAATTATATCTTAGCGAGGAAGAAATTGCTCTGGCCAAACACAAAGTTGGGGAATTAAAAAACAATTCTGATCAGAAACTGATCATGATAAGTATTTTGGGAAGTAGTGCCTTAAAAACTTACCCCTCTGAATATATGTCCAAGGTTGTTGACATAACTTGTTCAAATACTGATGGTATCATACTTTTTAATTATTTACCCAATCAAAGAGATGAGGCCAGGGCTATATATGACAAGTGTAACGAAGTCTCTAAATCAATGATAAATTTTGACTTTTACGCAAATTCTTTAAGGGAGTTTATTCTGATACTTTCACAGTGTGATGCCCTAATTGGGAATGAAGGAGGGGCAGCCAATATGGCCAAAGCCTTAGGGGTACCCACATTTTGTCTCTTTAGCCCTTTTATCGTTAAGGAGGCATGGCATGATAGTTCATCTGCATCGAATACTGGCATCCATTTAAATGACTATCACCCGGAATTATTTGTAAATATGGACAAAAAGAAAATTAAAAAAGAAATACAATCCCTCTACGATTATTTTAAACCCATTCTTTTTGAAGAACAATTACTTCTTTTTCTAAATAAGTATTGCAATAATAGAGCAATCATAGATAATTCTTTGAATGAAAGATATTAGATTTGATTTAGCCATAATCATAATAAATTATAATTCTGCCAAGTACACCAAGCAGTGTATTCAAAGTGTTTTGGACAATACGACAAGTACAATTTCCTACGAAATTATTGTTGTAGACAATGCCTCCAACAATAAAGATTATGAAGCTTTGAAAAACCATATTTCCGGGCTAAAAAAAACCAATATAAGTCTTTACAGAAGCAGGATAAATACTGGTTTTGGTGGTGGTAATATGTATGGGATTCAGTTTGCCAATGCAAACTATTACCTGTTCTTAAACAACGACACTTTACTTATAAAAGATCCAATAAAAATATGCTTTGATTTTATGGAAAAAACGGAGGATGCAGCAGTATGCGGCCCTCAAATTTTTAATGAACACCAAAAAAAAGAGGTAAGTTTTGATCATTTCACTTCTATTGGAAGGGAAATTTTTGGTAAAAAAATGCTAGAAATTGTTTATCCAAGAACGAAGCCTAATAGGCGAAAGGAGTATACAATGCCATTAACAGTTGATTATGTAAATGGTAGCTTTATGTTCTTTAGGGCTAAGGATTTTGATTCCGTAGGGGGATTTGATACAACTATTTTCTTGTACTTTGAGGAGAGTGATATCTGCTATAGGCTAAAAAAGAAAAACAGAAAAACATATTTTATTCCCACTGCATCTTATCTTCATTATCAAGGAATAAGTGTTCAAAAGACTACATGGAATATTCGAACAAAAATTGAGCTTAAAACGTCCATGTTTTATGTTATTAGAAAGAATTACGGGTATTTGCATTATCAAATTCTAAGAATATTTTTTATTTTGCGTTATGGTCTGGTTTCTATTGTAAAACCAAAATATTTTAAATTATTCTATGGTATATTAATTGGACTTCCCATTGGAAAATCGTTAAAACAAGAACAGCCTATTTTGCCATAGGTTAGACCTGAACTAAGTCGTAAAACAACCTTATCTTATTTTAAACAATAATGGTCAAAGAAGAAATAGCGGCAGCAATAGAAATTTTAAAAAAGGGAGGAATTATACTGTATCCGACCGATACGGTTTGGGGTATTGGCTGTGATGCAACAAATAAGAGTGCAGTAGAGAAGATATACCAACTCAAAAGAAGGTCCGATAAAAAGACAATGATTTGTCTGGTATCTAATCAGTTAATGCTGGAACAATATGTAGAAAAAGTTCCTGAACCGGCTTATGATATCATGGATTTATCTGAAAGACCGGTTACCATTATTTACGACAACCCAAAAGGTGTGGCTCAGAATCTTATTGCCGAAGATAACACACTTGCCATACGGGTAGCATCTGATCAGTTCTGCCAACGGTTAATTCAAAATTTTAAAAAACCCATTGTTTCTACATCTGCAAATATAGGTGGTGAACCTACACCGGGAAATTTTTCAGAAATAAGTGATTTGATTTTAAAAGGTGTGGACTATGTGGTAAATTTGGAGTCTAAAACAACCAATAGTTTACCTTCCTCCATTATTAAATTGGGTAATGATGGAACTGTGAAAATTATCCGCAAGTAGAACAACAAAAAATTCTAGTTTTATTATTCCGGATTTCTACCCACCCTGGCAACTCAATTCAGAAGTGATCTAAATTATGACGCTGACAAATTATAAAAAAAGCTTACAGGACCCCATTTTCCAAATTATTGCAGCCGCTGCGAAGGAACTTTCGATTAACAGTTATGTTATAGGCGGCTATGTTAGGGATCTTCTATTGGAAAGGGGTAAATCTAAAGATATAGATGTTGTTGCCGTTGGTAGTGGAATAAAACTCGCCAAAATAGTAGCTTCAAAACTTGATGGCAAACCCAAAGTTTCAGTCTTCAAAAATTTTGGGACGGCCATGATTAAACATCATAACTGGGAAATAGAATTTGTGGGTGCCAGAACAGAAAGTTATACAAGAGATAGCCGAAAGCCCGTTGTCGAGGATGGAACACTTTTAGATGACCAGAAAAGACGCGACTTTACAATAAATACCATGGCCATATCACTTAATGAATCAGATTTTGGCCAACTACTGGATCCATTTGACGGGGTTAAAGACCTGAAAAATAAACTAATTCGAACCCCATTAGCTCCTTCCATAACCTATTCTGATGATCCGTTGAGAATGATGAGAGCTATTCGTTTTGCTACTCAGCTGCGTTTTAACATCGAATTAAAATCGCTTCAAGCTATTTTAGAAAATAAGGAGCGAATAGAAATAATATCCCAGGAACGAATTGTTGATGAACTAAACAAAATTCTGGCATGTGATCAGCCATCTATAGGTCTAAAACTTTTACATAGCACCGAGTTATTGCCATTTTTACTGCCCGAATTAACTGCTTTGGAAGGTATTGAAGAAATTGAGGGGCAACGCCATAAAGACAATTTTTGGCACACTCTTGAAGTTGTAGATAATATTGCTAAGACAACCGACAATTTATGGTTACGGTGGGCAGCATTATTACACGATATAGGTAAGGCCCCGACCAAAAGGTATGATAATAAGATAGGTTGGACCTTTCACGCACATGAATTTGTAGGTTCGAAAATGGTCTTTAAATTATTTAAGAGATTGCATATGCCATTAAACGAAAAAATGAAATTTGTTCAGAAAATGGTACGAATGAGTTCAAGACCTATAATTCTTTCACAGGATAATGTAACGGATGCAGCAGTTAGAAGGTTGGTATTTGATGCGGGGGAGAATGTAGACGATCTTATGACCCTTTGCGAAGCAGATATTACCACAAAAAATCCTAAAAAACAGAATAAGTATAAGAACAATTTTAAAGTTGTAAGACAAAAAATCCTTGAAGTAGAAGAACGTGATCATTTAAGAAACTTTCAACCCCCAATAAGTGGTGAAGAAATTATGAAAACATTTAATCTTAAACCCTCGAAAGAAATCGGCATCATCAAAGATTCAATTAAAGAGGCAATTCTTGAAGGTGAAATTTTAAATGAATATGAGCCAGCTTATAAATTTATGATCAAAAAGGGCAAAGAATTGGGGCTACATGAAAAGTAACTGGGCAAATTTTTGGGAAAGTTGATGGAAGCGCAGATAAGCACTTTAGTTTTAATCGAATTAGTTTTATTACTGCTATTTAATTTCTCATAAAAAAAATTATGCAAGTATTTGAATAAAAGAATAGTAATTTTGATTCGAATTTTAAGCTCCTATGCAAAAGAATTTTAGAAAAATTGCCAAAATTTCATTGGTGCTGGTTTATATGGTAATCATAGCAGGAGCTGTCGTTCGTATGACGGGGAGCGGAATGGGTTGTCCAGATTGGCCAAAGTGTTTTGGTTATTATATACCCCCCACAGATATTTCTCAGTTACAATGGCAACCAGAGTTTGCTTATAATGAAGGGCAGGTGATTATTCGGGAAGAATCCCTATGGGTGGCCAAAGCAGATTTTACGACAGGGAGTAATTACAATAAAGTTAATTGGGAGCCATATCAAAGACATGACTATGCCATTTTTAATGCCTTTCATACATGGGTCGAATTTATAAACCGCCTTTTTGGCGCACTGGCCGGAATTGCAACACTTTTTTTAGCCCTGGCATCAACTTCTTTTTGGCGAAAGGATAAAAAAATTACCTTGATTTCCTGGCTTATTGTATTTGGAATGGGCTTTCAGGCATGGTTGGGGGCAACGGTTGTTTATTCCGTCCTTGAACCTGTTAAAATAACAATGCATATGGTTATGGCCCTTGTCATTGTAGCTTTACTGGTCTATCTCATTTATAAAACAGATTCCATTTCCCAAAATAGGAAATATGATAAAAAGGTAACATTAACCATATGGATCGCATTAGGTCTTACCCTAATACAAATTATTTTAGGTACGCAAGTTAGACAGTTCGTAGACCATCAAATAGATTTATTTGGAGAAAATGCCAAAGATGTTTGGCTTGTTAATCCCTCATTACAATTTTACATCCATCGCTCTTTTTCAATTTTGGTAGTATTAATTAATCTCTACCTAGCATATTCTATATCTCAAAAAAGCTTGGGATATTCAAAAATCAAATGGGTTTTAGGTCTTCTTTTAATTGAAGTAATTACCGGGATTGTAATGTATTATTTCGATTTCCCGTTTGCAAGTCAACCACTGCATTTGATATTGGCAGCATTTCTATTTGGGATACAATTCTATTTAGTTTTGGAAGCCACTAAAGGAATAATAAGTCAGAAAACTTTGTAACTTTGCCCCTACTCATAAATTAGAGTTAATGATCTATAAAATCAGGATAATCCTGGATACTCAAGAAGACATCTTTAGGGATATTGAAATAGAACACCATGTGACATTGGAGGATTTTCACAATACCATTACTCAGGCCTTTGGTTTTTTAGGTAATGAGATGGCCTCTTTTTACACCTGTGATGAATTGTGGAACCAGGATGAAGAAATTCCTCTTTTTGACACCAGTGAAAATGGTTCCAATGTTCGCTTAATGAATGAGATTTCATTAGAGAATATTCTGACCGAACAAACTCCTAAGCTCATTTATGTATATGATTTTTTAAGCATGTGGACATTCTTTGTTGAATTGGCAGATGTAGTTGAAAAAGAAGATGGAAGGCCGTATCCAAATGTCCTATTCAGCTTTGGTGAATTGCCGGAAGCTCCTCCGGAAAAGAAATTTGAATCGGATCCATCCTTTGATTTTGATGAGCCTCTGGAAAACTATGATGATATGGATTTTGATGAAAATTGGAATTAAGCTACCTGGACTTTAATCAAAAACAGGCAGATCCTTATATCATCACTACCAAATCCGTACCCCACAAAAAATATTAAACAAACTAAAAGACTAATCCCCGATAAAGACTATGATCAATCTCTATGCTACCCAAATTGAAGGTGTATCACTGCACCGTATAGGAAATAAAAGTAAAGCAGAACCACTATTTCTCTCTAAAAAACCATTTATGCCGGATGATGAAACTAATGGTTTATTAAAGGAATTCTTCTTAAAACCCTTTCGAGAAAAAGAGGAGAATTATTATCATCTTACCCATGAGATTGATGTTGAGTTTAACGAAGTGTACAAGCTTGTTTCGGAAATTTTTGAAAAACCAGAGCGGTCTCACGAAATATCACTAAATCTGACCAAACATTTGTATGAGCAATCCAACCACCCACATATTAAAAGTGGAGAGGTTTATATTACTTATCTCACAGATATACTTCTCGATAATGAGAAAACAGATGCGATCGGAATCTTTAAAAGTGAAATAAAACAAGATTTTCTGCAATTCTCGGAAAATGGAACCAATCTGGATTTACTTGTTCAACAAGGAATTAATCTTAATAAACTGGATAAAGGCTGCCTGATATTTAACGTAAATAAGTCCGATGGTTACAAAGTATTGTCTGTTGACAGCAATAGGTATGATACTAAATACTGGTTGGAGAGTTTTCTTGGGGTAGATGCCCTGGCAGATGATAATTTTTACACCAAAAACTATTTGAAATTCTGTCAAAACTTTGCTAAAGATGTCGTACTGCCTGCAGAGGACAAAAAACAGGAAGTTATGTTCATGAACAGGGCTGTAAACCATTTTGCAAAAAATGACGCTTTTGAAGAAAATAATTTCCTGAATGAGGTCATGGAGAACCCTGATTTGATCCCTGAATTTAAGCACTATAAAACAGAAAAAGGACCAAAATACAGCATTGAAGACGTTTCCAGTTTTGATATTGCGAATAAAGCTGTGTCCGACACCCGTAAAAAAATAAAAAATATCATTCAGCTCGACACCAATATTCAAATAAAAATGGATTTTATAAATCCTGAATCAGCAGAAAAATTTGTGGAAAAGGGATGGGATGAGGAACGGCAAATGTATTACTACCTGATATACTTTAATAAGGAACAGAAAACATAAGTTTTATGTGATTTTGATTTTTTTCTCAATTATTTGTTTCATACTCACATCCTGGTAA
>Ga0272441_10013662_pt1 | contig 11649 bp, 7 predicted proteins | sample SSMProp6N_FD_193582 | JGI IMG/M metagenome (GOLD analysis project Ga0272441, IMG submission 193582) | Marine sediment archaeal communities from Little Sippewissett salt marsh, Falmouth, MA, United States - SSM-Prop-6N | ecosystem: Environmental > Aquatic > Marine > Wetlands > Sediment ... | reverse complement strand
CCCCCCCCGGGGGGGGGGGGGGGGGGGCGGCCGCCGCCGCGGCCGGGGGGCGCGGGCCCCCGCGCCCGCCGCCCCCGCGGCCGCCCCCCCGGGGGGGGGGGGGGGGGGGGGGGGGGGGTAAACTCACAACTCTCTGGAGCGGAGCGGGTTAAGCACATTTTTTCGTCAAAGCCCCCTATATGTGGAGGGTGATTGTGATTCACCCGAGGCCGGAGGGTGCTAAAAAGTGCCGAAAAATGTCATCCTGAGCGGAGCAACGCGGAGCGAAGAATCTCGCCGTGAAAGCCCGAGACCCTTCGCTTCGCTCAGGGTGACAGACGACGGGGTGGCCCAGGTACTTGTACCTGGGCGCGAAGCGCTGGAAACATTTCCGGTGCCCCAGCCCTCTCCGCCCACGGGGGTCTTGCAGACGCGCCTTGCCGAACGCGCTCCATGCCCGCCGGGGCTCCCCGGCCTCGCGTGTCTCCGTGTTTCAGATGATAACGCCGTCGAGGCGGCGCTTGTTGAGAGCGCGATGCGCGGCTCGATCCGCGCGCAGGTCTTCTGGCTCGTGAACCGCGCGCCGTACCGGTGGCACCCCGTCTCGCGCATGCGCTTCATGCCGCGGCTGCCCTCCTTCGCCTCGCTCCTGAACGTCTCCGAGCCGCGGCTGCGGCGCTGGGCGAGCGGGGCCCGAAAACGGGCCCGGTTCGCACGCACGTCGCGCGCTTTGATTAGGTCTTGCAATGGCGCGGCCGGCCCCCTAGAAAGGGGACATGACCGAGCATCCCGAGCCCCGGCGCGTGACGGTGATGGGCCTCGGCCGCTTCGGCGGCGGGCTGGGCGCGGCGCGCTGGTTCACGCGGCGCGGGGCGACGGTCACGGTGACGGACCTCGCCCCACCCGAAGCGCTCGCGGAGTCGGTGCGCGCACTCGAGGGACTGGACATCCGGTTTGTCCTGGGCGAACACCGCGAGGAGGACTTCTCGCGGGCGGGCCTCGTCGTCGTGAACCCGGCGGTGCGGCCGGACTCGCCCTATCTCAAAGTAGCGCAGGCGGCGGGCGCGCGGCTCACGACCGAGATCAATCTCGTCCTCGAGCGCGCGGCGGGGACGGTCCTCGGCGTCACCGGGACGGCGGGCAAGTCCACCACGACCGAGATGCTCGGCGCGATGCTCCGCGCGCACGACGCGCGCACGCGCGTGGGCGGGAACCTCGGCGGCTCGCTCCTCGACGAGGACGAGGCGCTCGAAGCGGGTGCGCCGGTGGTGCTCGAGCTCTCGAGCTTCCAGCTCGAGCGGCTTCCGTGGTGCGGGTGCTCGCCGCCCGTCGCGCTCGCGACCAACCTCGCGCCGAACCATCTCGACTGGCACGGCTCCGCCGAGCGCTACTTCGAGGCGAAGCGCAACATCGTGCGCTTTCAGCGCGCGGCGGATCTCGCGATCCTCAACGCCGCCGACGCGCGCCTCGCCGGGTGGAAGACGCCCGGGCGTCTCGCGCGCTTCTCGATCGAGGCTCGTCCCGATCCGCCCTGCGCGTGGCTCGAGAACGGCGCCGCCCTCTGCGACATGGGCGGCGGGACGGAGGAGCTCTTTCGCTCGGCGAGTCTGCACCTCCCGGGCCGGCACAACCTCGCGAACGCGCTCGCGGCCGCGCTCGCCGCCCGCGCCGCTGGTGTGCCGGCGGAGAAAATCGCCGCGGCCGTGGACACCGTCACCCCGCTCGAGCACCGGCTCGAGGTCGTGGGCACCGTCGCCGGCGTGACCTACGTCAACGACTCGAAGGCGACGACGCCCGAGTCGGCCGCCCTCGGGATCGAGGCCTACGCGAATCGGCCCGTCACGCTCATCGCCGGCGGCTACGACAAGGGCGCGCCGTTCGGCGAATTCGCACGCCTCGCCGCGCACGCGTGCCGGCACGTGCTGCTCGTCGGCGTGACGGCCGGGAAGCTCGCCGGGCTCATGCGGAAGGCCGGCGGCGGCGCCGAGATCGAGGAGGCCGGCGACCTTGCGCGTGCGGTCCGCCGCGCGCACGAGATCGCGGCCGGGGGAGGCGTCGTGCTCCTGAGCCCCGGCTGCGCCAGCTACGACCAGTTCCCGAACTACGAGGCGCGGGGCGAGACCTTCCGCGCGCTCGTCCGGGCGCTCGGCGCCGACGGGACAGGAATGTAGCGCCGCCGCGCGTCGCAAAAAATTTCGAGATTGACACGGTCTCCGCTTTGGGCCACGATGGGAGAATCCTCCGGCCTTCCGCCGGAGGCGGAACGCGGAGGAGTGCGACCGGTGGCCGCGCGTAAGGATATGGACGAACTCACGGGCAAGAGAAAGAAAAGGCCATCGAGCTCGGTCTGGGACCAGACCCTCGTCGTCGGCACGGTGATCGTGGTGCTCGTGGGGCTGCTGGGCGTGATGGCGGCGCTGTACTACAAGCAGAGCCGGACCCGCCGACTCCAGCAGGAACAGTGGCCGGCGTTCCTCACGCACAGCGACGCGCTCTGCGAGAAACTCCTCCCCGCGGCGCGCGCGTATTTCAAGACCGTTCCCGGCGACCCGCCCTTTCCGCCCGTCCCGAGGGCGCTCTGGGAACCGCTGAAGGCGGTGCCGGCGAAGGACGTCGTCGAGGCGCGGCTCGTCCAACTCGTCGGGGCCGAGGAGAGGCCGCTGCCGGAGGGCTTCTTCCGGTACGGGCCGGGCGAGTTATCGCTCGCGTTCATGAAGGGCTGGAAGCGGAAGTGTGGCCCGGACAACCGGACCGTCGTGGCCCGCGCGAAGGCGATTGTCGAGGGCGTGGAGGCGCGCGTGGTCGTCTTCAAGCAGCCAGTGCTCGACGAGGACGGGCGCCAGTACGGCCTCGTTGTGCTCCTGCGGCACGAGCCCTTCCCACCGCCGGGAAGGTGAGCGTGCCGATCCCGGAGGACCCCTTTCCCGTCGCGGCCGGACGCCTCGTCGCGAAGCTCGACCCGACGCCCGAGTTCAGCGCCGAGTTCCGCGACGCCTGCGCGCGACTGCTCGAGTCGGGCTCTCCCGAGCTCACCGTGGACCTCTCGACCGCGCGAAAAATATCAAGCGCGAACATGTCGTTTCTCGTGACGCTTTATTTCGACGTCCGCGATCGGGGCGGGCACCTGGCGGTGCTCATCTCGGACTCCCTGGCCGAGACCTTCCGCCGGACGCACCTCGTGGACCTCGTCGGGATGGATATCCGCGGCCCGGACGGAACGCCGCCCCGGCCGGAGAAAGCCGAATAACCCGCGCGCCTACTTCGCCCGCAGCAGGTGGAAGCCGATCTTGACCGTGCCGTCTACGGCAGCGGCAGCTCCTCCTCGGCGTGGTAGCCGAGCTTTGCCTTGAGGATGCGGCGGTTCGCAGGGTCGGCGATGTAAAGCGCCGTGTCGCTCACGGCCGTGGCCGTGGGGTTGCACAGGCCGATATCCGGCTCGGGCACGAGCGAGTCCGGCCCCTGCGAGTCGGCGTTCCCGTACCGGCCGATGCGTGCGATGCGGTTGCCGTTGGCGTCCACGGCGAAGACCGAGCCCACGTGCCGGGCGGGAACGAACGACCGCTCGAAGCCGTCGAGGTCGAAACGAGAGTCCCCGCAGATGCAGCCGGTCGAGCGCACGCGCGAGACCCCTGCGAACATCCATTGAAGGCCCTTTACCTTCACATTGGCAGCATACCGATTTCGGCCGTAATGGTGCGTCGGCTTCTCCGACGATCCGCGCGGCAGGACATCCACCCGTCCCACGAACTTGCCCGGCCCGGGGAAGGAACCGAACTTGAGCAGTGAGCCGATGTCGGAAAAACCTTTTTCGCCCGGCGCCAGCCCGACTATCTTCGGCTTGAGCCCCGGCAGATAGGGATTGGCAATGTAGACGGCTCCAGAGCGGCCCACGCGCAGACCGCAGGCATGGGTGATGCCCTGGTCGATCGCACTGATGGTCTTGACCTTGCCGTCCGGGCTAACGACGTAGAGAAAGGCCGTATCCGCGCTGAGTCTCTTCTTTCCGGAGAGAAGATCGTCCGAAATCTGCCCGGCCTTGCGAAGCTCGATGCCGAAGTCGGTGGCACCGCTCTCGGTGCTGAAGGCATAGACATCGCCGTTCGGCGCGACCGCAATCCCGCGCTGGAAGGTGCGGCAGGCGGATTTTTGCAGCCCCGGCAGGGCGATCGCCTTGGTCGCAAGCGAGCCGCCCCACTTCTGCTTCCACGCTACGCCGCCGGGGAAGGGTACGGGCTTGTTCGCGTGATCCAGGCGGATGAGCCTGTTGATCCTGCCGACATCGTCACGGCGTCCGTGCGCCGACTTGCTGCCGGGGCCGTTGACGCGCAGGTAGGCCAAGCCGTCGTAGCCTGTGGCCACCTCGTCCGCCTGGATGTTCAATTGCGTGAAGGATCGGTCCTCCTCGCCGGTCTTGCCGTCGAAGCGAAAGATCTGATGGGGAAAGCAGCGGCCCGCCGGCTTGACGTAAAGCGCTTCGGTGGTCCGGCTGACGGCCATGGCCTGACGGACTCTATTCCAGGGGAAACGTGTGAGTGGGATTTCCCCCGCGTCCTCGAGCTTGTTTCCGCGGTCCACCAGGCGGCGGATGCGTTTTGGGGCCCTCTTCGCGGCCCCCTTGATCGATTGCTGCTCGTAGACCCACAGGATCGGAGGCGTCGCGTTCGCGTCGAGGCAGAACGCCCCGGCGGGCGGTTCCAGGTACGCCGAATAGAACGGTACCTCCACGCTCGCCACGGATTTGCCTTCGGCCGAGAACTTGGTGATCCTGCCGGCCGGCTTTTTCCACGCATCCTTCGTGGTAGCCGAGTATACATAGGCATCTTGAGTCTTCGGATTGACGGCGATCCCCCACGGATTCTCAACGGCAATTGAGCGGAGCAGCGAGCCGTCAGGCTTGAGGACCTGCACGCGGTTGTTGCCGGTATCGCAGACGTAGAGGTTCCCCTGCGCGTCGGTCGCCAGGCCCTGGACGTTGTCGAAGTGCTTCGCGTCCGAGCCTTTCTTATTAGGTTCGCCTGCGAAGACCTCCGGCAGGGGCGCGCCCTTCGGCAGATGCCCTCCCTTCTCGCTGACCGGCTTGAGTTCCGAAAGCTTGGCCCGCCAGACCGCGCTGGCCTTTCCGCCTGCAATGTACGCGCAGGTGTCGTCCGGGCTCAGCGCCACGTGGAAGGTCCCGCGCCGGCCGCCCGGCGCGAACCCGCTCGCGGGCCGCTCGACTCCCACGCCCAGCGTTATATCCTTGTCATGCGCCTTCGTACCTCGCAGGATCAGAACCCATCCGAACCGTGAACCCATTATGCCGTTGACCGAGACCATGCGGTCTTCGCGCGTGATCGGGAGCGTCCGGCAGCCCATGGGGTCCGACCCCGGCATGCCGGGTTCCTCGTACATGAATGCCGGGAGCGGCACGAACCCATCTTCGGTCTTCGACCAGACCACGCCCTTGACCGACTCCGGCTTCAGGTTCCCCGGGAAGGGCCAGGCCGTGCGCACGTACTTGCCCTCGCGGTCGAAGACCTTGATCTGGTCGCCCGCCAATCCCACGACGTAGAGCATCCCCTCCCCGTCCACGGCGAGGGCCTGCACGCTCTGCGCAACAGCATTCGACGCATAGGCGATGGAACGCGCATAGTCCACCTTGAGCCCGAGCGAGACGCGCACCTTGCACCCAGCCGGCGCCTTCTTGAAGTCGTCGGTGAGGCCGTCCCACTCGATCTTTTGCGAGAGCGTGTTCTGTTGGAACGGGTGCGGCGCGTTCGGTCCGAGCACGCCGCTGGCGAGGTGCCGGACGATCTTTCCGTCCTTGTCGAGGATGGCCACGGTCGCGTCGCACTTGCCCTTCGAGGCGAAGGTGATGACCCACTTGTCGCCTTCCTTCTTCACGGCCGGCTTGGCCGTGAATTCATAGACCTCCTCGCGCGTCTGCATTCCTTTATAAGGGTTCACCGGCGCGGGCTTCCCGTCGCCGACGGCCGGCGAGGCTCCGCCGCCCATCCCCGTCGAGACCGCGACCGCTCCGGCGAGCGCGCCCGCTGCGAGAACTCCCGCGACGACCTTCATGGCAATCCCTCCCTTTACGGCGGCCGCTGCTGTGCCGCCGCCTGTTTCGACTACCGCGCCTTTTGCCACGAGCACCTCCACGCGCCCGGCGAGCGACGCGGGCACCGCGGGCGCGGTTCCTTTGAGCCCGCCGAGCACGGCCGCCACCGCCGCCGGATACCCCGCGCGCTCCAGCGCCTTGCGGAGCTTCTCCAGACCGGCATTGACGTACTTGCTGACGGTGCGCTCGGGCATGTTCAGGATCGCGGCCGCTTCGCGTTGGGTCAGGTTCTGCTCGTAGCAGAGGGCGATGGGGACGCGGTATTTCTCCTCCAGAACCTCCATGGCCACGCGAAGCCCGCCCAGGATGTTGCCGGACGATTGAGGGGTCGCATTTGCGGGTTGCAAGGCTTTCTCCCTTCTCTTGAGGCTTCTCTCCTTGCGCCGCTGCTTCCTGGCGGCATTCGCGACGACTCGCAGGAACCAGGTTCGCTCCTCTTCAGGCGGACGGGAGCTTTGCAGATGGCGGAACGCGTCGAGATAGGCCTGCTGCACCGCGTCTTCAGCCATGTCATGCGCGCCGAGGATCCGAACGGCCAGCTGATAGGCGGGGTCGCTCAAACCCAGGAGGCGCTGCACGGAAACGCGACCGGAGATCCTGTCGGTTCTCTGCGTCATCGCAAGAACTCCGCTGACCATGGGCTCGACTCCCAGTCTACACCCCTTCCCATCCAGCCACAACCACGCCCGGCACGGAAAACCCGAAAAAAACATGGGCGGCCTCGGGGGCCGCCCATGGGGAGAATGGCTGGGTCTGGGGGCGCTACCTCGCCCGCGGCAGGCGGAAGGCGATCTCGATGGGCACGTCGGCTCCCGGGATGGCGCTCAATCCATCAACCGTACGTTGTATTGCCGGGGCCCCGGTCGATAACCCGCGAACTTCTCAGGCTCGACGGGAGCCGGTGTATAGATGCGCACTACGGAATCCCAGGGATTGTAGACCACGACCTCCTCGCGCGCGTCTCCGCATACGTCCGCCGGGATACAATGATACCAGCCCTGTCTTGGGTTCCCCATCGGGTTCCCCAAGTCCGGCAGAACGGCGAACGCCTTGCCGTTGCCCCGCCAGAGCCGACCGCCGTTGTAGAGCAGCGCCGGTTTGTCGGGACCGTTCCAATAGACCGCCTCCATGCCGGTGTTGTTGGGCGAATCGTTCAGCTTGAAGCGCCGGATGATCTTCCCCGCAACGCTGACGAGCATGATCTCGGGAGTATGCCCGTTGTACCGGATCATCATCTGGGGGCCGGGCACGGAGTCGTCGAAACGCCCGACGCGCAGTTCCTGCCCGTGGGGCACGATCTCCTCGCCGAGTTTCAGGACCGCATTCCCCTTCTCGTCCATGACGTGCCCGAACCCGGAGCAGAAGGCGCGTACCCTCCCATCGTCCCACTCGGCAATCGCCACTGAATCCATGTGCCGGCCGAGCTTCTTCTCCCACAGGACCGTCCCGTCATGGTCGATGAGGAAGTAGCCCCCGTTGATCTCGTCCCTGCCGTCCCCGTCGATGTCGCCGACGGACGGGATGTACGCCGGACATCTGCTATAGCTCTTCCATTTGCATTTGTAGGTCCAAAGGACATTGAGTTCGTTGTCGAACGCAAGCAGGTTCTCGCCCAGCTTGATGACGAAATCGCGCGGCCCGGCATTGCCCCTCAAATTGGCGACGAGGATGCGCTGGTGCGCCCAGTTGTCTCCCCTGCCCCGGCACCGGCGAAGCTCCTGCGGCGCGGCTTCGGTTTTCACTGCACCGGTCGCGCCGTTTCTTATCTGGACAACGACATTCTTCATGCTGGTAGGATGACATTTGACGGCGGGGTCACGGAAGAAGCAGATCACCTCGGCCTTGCCGTCCCCGTCGATATCGTGGACGGCGACAGGCCCTGGGCGACCCGGCTGCAGGCCTCCTTCCCCCGCTTTCCACAACGCTTTCCCGTCGAGCGTGAATGCCCCCATGAAGCACGGCTTCATCCCGCCGCCGTCGCAGAAGTTGTCCACCGCCCGGTAGACGAGAAAGTCCACCTGGCCGTTTCCCGTAAGGTCGCCGACCCGGAGGTCCCCGCCGAATGAGCCGTCCTTGCCCTGAGCCAGAAACTCGGCAGGCACGTGCACGGTCTTGTAAAGGAGGGGGGGGGCTCTCTTGCCGCCTTGATTCACGGCCTCGCCTTTCTCGTTGATCGGCCTTTCGCTCTTTTCCGCGCCGGAGGCAGCAACAGCGAAGACCTCACAGAGAACCAGTCCCTGCAGAACCGTGCCCGCCCCTGCCCCCATATTCTATCGCGTCTCCAGTATCCGCGCACAGATCTGCACCCTGCCATCTTTCCCGTACTTCTCGTAGGCGCACAGGAGCTTCCCCGCGCCATCCGAGGCGAGGGTGGGGTTCTTCTCTTCCTCGCCCGTCGCCGCGACCGCAACGCCGTCGCGGTCCAGCGGCTTGAAGCCATCGACGCGGCTGGCGATGAGGTCGCAGTTCGTGAACATGACCCCCTTCGTGATGTGGTGCCGCTGCCAGACGGCGACGTACTGTTTGCCGTCCCACGCGGCTGCGGCGGCCCCGTAGGGCCAGGGGTCGCCGTCCTTCTTCGACCCTCCGATGTCCAGCCAGTGTGGCAGCTTCGCGCGATTGCCGGCTTTGTCCTTCTTATGCTGCGCGAGGCTTTCCGCGTTCAGGGCAGCGTCTGGGCCCACGAGATAGCAGCGCATCGCCCCATACCCTCCCCAGCCGTGGTGGTCCGGCTGGGCCCGCTGCGCCAAAACGAGCCATCCGTCCTTTCCCCCGCCGATCGCCTGGGTGTTGTAGCACGTGCCGGCGCTCGGTACAATATAGCGAAAGCTCTTGTCCGCAGGCCGGGCCGAGGCGTCGATGCGCATGCCGTTGACGGTTTGCGCGGAGACCACGAGATAGTGCTTGCCGTTCCAGGCGAGGCGCGGCTTCGGCCATCGCATCAGCTGGTTCGCCTTCCCCACCGCGCCCGCGGCCGAGACCGGCGCGGAGAAGCTGTAGAAGTACGGCGCGCCGTTCTTGTCCACCGGGCTCTGCCAGACCACGGCGAAACTCTTCCCGTCCGAGGCCGCGTCCGGGGAGACCTGTCCCCCCGGTCCGCCCGCGACGACCACGGGCTTGGCGTCCAGCACCTTGCCATCGGGCGAGATTCGGGTGGCCAGGACATCGTAGTCCTTCCCGTTGCGGAGGTCCTGCCACACGACGAGAAAGACGCCGCCTCCGAAGGCCACGCGCGGGCGGGTCTGAACGCCCGCTTTGCAGGGCGCAACCTCAATGGCTTTGGGGTCGAGCACCTTGCCGGATTTGTCCACGCGTGCGGCGTAGATGCGCGAGGCGCCCCCCTCGCCGTGCCAGCCATCGCACCAGACGACGAGGAAGACGTCCGCCCCGAAGGCCGCGGCCGGCGTCCCGCAGATGCCCTGGCCGGGCCCTTCCGGCAGCCGGACCTCCGGGCCCACCCGGATGCCCTCGCCGGCGGCGAAGGGCGAGGCGCCCACGAGAGCTGCCGCGAGAATCCCGAGGAAGCGCTTCACCGAGCACCTCCCTTCTGATAGGCGCGCCAGGCGCCGCCGCACATCGTCCCGACGATATAGACGCCCCCCTTGTCGTCGATGGACTCGACGTGGACGTGGTGAAGCCCCATGTCTTTGGCCGGCACGCCGAGCGAGTCCTTGGGCCACTTTCCGCGGCCCCCGTTGCGGAGCACGGTTTTGACCCACCCGTCCTTGAGCCAGCGGAAGCGGATCTCGTCCGGACCGCCGAGCCACAGGGCCTTGCGCAGGGGGTCCCAGTAGACGTAGCAGATGCCCGAGACCGAAGTCATGTGCGTCATGGCCGGGCCGTCCGATCCTCCGGCCTGTTTCGGGCGCGTTCCACTGTGCTTGGGCCGGGTGTCCGAGAGGGCCACGGTGGTGACCATCTTTTTCTTCAGATCGATCCTGCGCGCGGCGAAGTTCCAGTGATCTCCCACGTAGAGCACGTCGTCGTTCTCGCCGATGCAGATCTGGCCGGACATGCCCGTAATATAGAACGTCGCCTGTGCCAGCGGCCCGTCCTGGCGCCTGGGGTTGGCGACGAACTTCGCGAGCGTGGAGACCTGTCCCTTCTCGATCTTGCGGATATTGCGGGTGCCGTCGAGCATGTAGACGGTGCCCGTGCTGGCGACCGCCAGGCTGCGGGGCTGTTCGAAGCGCGCGGTCTTGCCCGGACCGTCGGCGTGGCCGGCCTCCTCGGGATTGCCGGCGACGGTCTCGACCAGCCACTGGCCGTCCTTGCGGTAGAGGCGGCGCAGCGCCGGGATCGTGGGGTGCGCGAAGTACAGGCAGTCGTCCGCGCGCGACCACATCATGCCGGTGCCCTTGTTGGGCACCGCGATCCTGGCCCGCGAGCCCGGGCCGTCGGCGAGGCTGGCCCCCCCTCCGGCCACGAGGCGCATCGTTCCGTCGGGCAGAACGCGTAATATCTTGTCCTTCAGCCATTTGTTCGTATCGAGGGCGACGTAGACCGAGCCGTCCGGGGCGGCCGCGACCGCGGGCTTCTCGCACCCTCCGGTCTCCCGGGCCGGACCCTGGAAATAGTCCGGTCCCGCGGTACTGTTGCCCACGAAGCGGTCGATGAGCCAACTCTCCGCGCTCTCGTCGAGGACGATGCCCGGAACGTTCCCGGCCGCCTTTTCGGCCGGAAGGGGCGAGTTGCCGTCCCCCGATGTCATCGCCACGCCGATCGCCACCGCGCCGGCGAGCGCAACCCCCGCGAGAATCTTCACTGTCAATCCTCCCTTCACTGCGGCGGCAGTTGTCGCACCCCCGCCGCTCGAAATCTTCGCGCCCGCGCCCTGTGCGACCAGCGCCTTGACGCGCGCGCCGAGTGACGCGGGCACGGCCGGCGCGGTCTGCTTCAGTCCCCCCAGCACCGCGGCCACCGCTGCCGGGTAGCCCGCGTGCTCCAACGTCTTGCGGAGCTTCGCGAGGCCTGTGGTGATGTGCTTGGCGACGGTGCTCTTGGGCATGTTCAGCACCTCCGCCGCGTCACGCTGGCTGAGCTGCTGTTCGTAACAGAGGCAGATCGGCATCCGATACTTCCGGTCGAGCGAGCTGACGGCGACCTGAAGCGCGTCCAGGAGCTCCGCCTTGGGAACACTTGCGGGGGGCTCTCTTCGCATCCGGCTCTCCCTTCTTCTGCGGCGGCCCTCCGACCGCAGGCGGTCCCGGGCGGTGTTCGCCGTCACCCGCAGGAACCAGACGCGGCGTTGCTGCGGTGTGGAATCCGGGCGGACCCCCTGAAGGGCTCTCAGGTAGGCCTCCTGGACCACGTCCTCCGCACCGCTCCGGGTGCCGAGCATGCGTGAGGCCACCTGATAGGCCTGCGGCCCCAGGCCCAGCAACTCCCGGACCACGCTCTCGGTCGCATCCTTTGGCATCGCGGCCCCCGCCAGGACTCCTGCCGTGCTCGTCACGGTTCTCTCCCAATCTACACCCATTCATCCGGCGCGACAACCGCGCTGCCCACGAAAAAACGGAGAAAATATGGGGCCGGACGCAGGCGGACCCGGCGACCCGCAGGATCGCGCT
>Ga0272441_10013661_pt1 | contig 11649 bp, 10 predicted proteins | sample SSMProp6N_FD_193582 | JGI IMG/M metagenome (GOLD analysis project Ga0272441, IMG submission 193582) | Marine sediment archaeal communities from Little Sippewissett salt marsh, Falmouth, MA, United States - SSM-Prop-6N | ecosystem: Environmental > Aquatic > Marine > Wetlands > Sediment ... | reverse complement strand
AGGTCCGTGCGGCGCCGGCCGGGGATGGTGGCGTTCAGCCGGGCAGGGCCTGGGGCTCGGCGCGGTCGTGTTTCATCTCGGCCGGCAGGCGGAAGGCCTGGCCGGCGCTGTTGCAGAAGTACAGTCTTGACGGCGACGGGCGGCGCCCGTGCCCGTCGGCCCAGAACCCGTAGAACCCCGGATGCGCGTCCACCGGCCGGCGGGCGTAACTGTGGTTGAACTCGCTGCCGGAGGTGATCCGCCGGACTTTGGTCCACGCGGCGCCCTCGTCGCGCGAGGTCCACATCGCCATCTCGCCGCCGGGGTTGAACGGCTGCGGGCCCGGCTCGGTCGGGCCGATGATCCGCCAGGCGCCGTCGGGTTCGACGTGCAGGCATCCGGTGTCGTAGTTGCTGTCGGAGGTGATCTGCCCGCGGACGACCCACTCGCCGCCGTCGAACTGCAGCGTGGTCCACGTCCTCGGGCCGCTTTCCGGTCCCGGCCGCCAGAGGCGACTGGTGACGACCAGGACCACCGGCCGGCCGGCGGCGTCGAAGTTGAGGTCCTTGAGGTACACGCGGAAGCCCTCGGCCTGGAAGTCGCGGACGAGGGCGGGGTTGTCCACGTCCGTCAGGGGCGTCTGGACCGCCTGGCCGGCGGCGGTTCGCCAAGTCGCGCCGAAGTCATCGGACTGGAGGTAATACAGATTGGTGCGGTGATCGAGCCCGCGCTCGGGATGCATATTGAAGGCGGTGGCGACCCGGCCGCCGCGGCGGTTGCTGATCTGATAGTGGCCGTTGAGGATTCTCGCCAGCGGCTTGGGCGCATCCCACGCCAAGCCGTCGGGGCTGGTCATCCAGTACAGCATGCGCCGGCCTTGCTCGTAGCGCGTGTGGCAGAACAGGATGCCCTCCTCGCCGACCGGCCAGGCCTGCGGGTAGGAGAAATTGGTCTCCCACGTGCGCTCGAATCGGGTGATGTCGTGGGGCTCGACGCTCCGCCAGAGGAACGCCGGACGCTCGACGCCGTGGGCGGCCGAGAAGACCCATACGTGCCCGGCGGCGTCCAGGAGGATCGTCGGGTTGTCGTGGGCGTCCCCGGTGCCCTTGTCGACCAGGACCCGGGGCCGCGGGACCGTCCCGGTGCGGTGGTCGAAGTAGGAGACCATGTGCAGGAGGCGGTTGTCGTTGCTGGCCCGGCCGCCATAGACGAAGAAGGTCTTCCCCGCCTGGGGGGCGTGCCAGGCCAGGGGGATGTGCTTGGCGCAGTAGGTGCCCAGCCCCCCGCTGTACTTGTAGGCGTATTCGCCCTCGACGGCATGGCAGGCATACCAGATGCCGCGGTAGCCGTCGGCCGTGGGAAGAGGGTCCTGTTCGCCCATGGCGCCTCCTATGGATCGAAACGGGGAATGCGACACGTCGCCACCCATAGCCCTAAACATGACGCCATGCGAAAACCCCAATTCTCAAGCAAGCGCCAGACTATACTTCGCGCGCGCCGATCAGGGAATGGCGAGTCGGATATCCCGGTCGCTGTGCCCGTCCGGCGGACCGGCGATGGGGGTGAATATAGGGTTGGCGTTCGGACATGTCGGGTTTTGTGTGTCATGCGTGGCACGTCGGCCAGAGGCGCTCGTCGTGGGTTTCGACGGCCTCGTCGAGCAGGCGGCGCAGGAGGGCGCGGCGCTGGTCGGTCCAGGCCGGGTCGGACCAATGGTTGACGGCCTCGGGGGCCGGGGCGGTCATGTCGTAAAGTTCGCCGAAGGATTCGCCCTGGTAGCAGGTGAGTTTCCTGTCGGCGGTGATGACGGTGCGGAGGTTCATCGTGCCGTGCTCGGGGGCCTTGTACTCGACGAAGGCGGCGTCGCGCCCGGTGCCGGCGCCGGTAGCGGCGACGTTCGGCATCGCCAGCCCGTCCATCGCCCGCGGGACGGGCAGGCCGAGAAGTTGCAGGATGGTGGGGGTGATGTCGGCGGAGTTCATCAGGGCCGCCGACCGCGCCTGTGCCGATCCGCCGGGGACGCGCCAGATCATCGGGACGTTGATGAGCCCCTCCAGCAGCCAGGGGCCCTTCAGCAGCAACCCCGCGTCGGCCATGAGGTCGCCGTGGTCGGCGGTGAAGATGACGACGGTGTTGTCGGCCAGGCCCGTGGCGTCGAGGACGTCCAGGAGTTTGCCGATGTTCTCGTCGACCAGGGAGATCATGCCGTAGGTCCGGGCGATCATCTCGCGGACCTGGGCTTCGGTCATGTCGCGGTGCAGTTGCTGGCGGGCGAGGAAGTGAGGCGGCTTGTCGGCTAGGGCCTCCGGGCCCAAGCGGGGCATGACGACATCGGCCGGATCGTACATCGTGTCGTAAGGCCGCGGCGGGCTGAACGGGTGATGCGGGTCGGGGAAACTGACCCACGCCATGAACGGCTGACCGTCGGTGGCCCGGGCGCGGAGGTAGTCGCTGCCGACGTGCCCCAGGAAATTGCTGCTGTGGGCGCGGTGGTCGTAGCGCGGGGTCATGGCCTCGAAGCAGCCGGTCGGCGACGGGTCCCAGTCGAACTGCCGGTCCAACGCCTCGGGGTAGTGCTCGAGCGTCCAGAGGTACTGGTGGGCGCGGCTGAGGTTAGCATACCCGTGGCCGATGGACAGTTGGACGTACTGGAAGCCGTAGAAGGGTCCGGTCCAGTTGTAGTCGTTGAGCCCGCGTTCCCACGCCTGGCCGCGCTCCAGGCCGTGGGGCTCGCCGACGTGTTGGCTGGCGTGTCCCTGGAAGTGGGCCTTGCCCAGCAGGGCGGTGTGGTAGCCGGCGTCGTTGAGTTCGTCGGCGACGGTGCGTTCTTCTTCCGGCAGGTCGATGCCATTGGCCCAGCAGCGGTGGTTCGCCGGCACGCGCCCGGTCGCGATGGTGCAGCGGTTCGGCATGCAGACGGGATTGTTGACGTACGCGCGGTCGAAGACGACCCCGCCGGCGGCGAGGCGGTCGAGGTTGGGGGTGCGGATGACGGGGTTGCCCCCGCAGCCCATGTGGTCGCGGCGCATCTGGTCAGTAGTGATCAGCAGAACGTTGGTCGGCTTGGGCATCGTGGCGATCCTGTGACAAGGGCAGCAGGTCGAGCAGGCGACAATATCCGACCCCGCCGCCGACGCAAGCGCAAAAGGCTTTGCCCGCGCCGGGTGCGTGCGTGGTCGGGTCGGCGTTGGTAAGATGGCTCGGTCCTTGGGGGCGTGGGAGACATTGCCATGGTCGATCATCGATGGGTTGTGCTATCGCTGTGCATGGTTTGGCTCCTGCTGGGCGTGGGGTCCTGCCGTCCGGCGGGGCCGGCGCCTCGGGCCGCCGCCGCGCCGGCGAGCGCTCCGGCCACCACGACCACTGCTCCCACGACGCGCTATGCGGCCATGACCGTCAACGGCAACAAGATCGGCTACACCAAGACCACGCGGTCGGTGGACGGCGGGACCGTCACCACCGTTCTGCAATACGAGGAGAACGCCCGCCGCGGTTCGGCCGTGCTGACGCGCCGCGTCGTCGAGACCGCCGTCGAAACCGCCGCCGGCGAACCGCTGTCGCTCCGCTCCGTCGAGACCACCGCCGGGCGCCCCAAGCGCACGCTGGAGTGCGTCATCCGCGACGGCAAGGCCCACCTCAAGGCCGTCATCGGCGAGACGACCCGCACCGCCGCCGTGGACTGGACGCCCGGGCCGCTGCTGCCGGAGGGTGAACGCTTGCTCCGTAAGCGCAAGGGCTTCGCCGCCGGCACGACCTACACCTACCGCAAACTCACCGGCAACCCGACGCGGGCGCCTGTCGTGACCGTCACGGTCGGCCGGACCGGCCCGGTCGAACTGATCGGGCGGACCGCCGCGCTGACCGAACTGAAGGTCCGCAACCGCGACGCGTTCGGGAACGTCACCGACTCGACCGGCTACGTCGACGCAGACGGCAACGAACTGAAGTTCGTGATGATGCGGGTTGGGATGACGATGGCGACGATCACCTGCTCGCGGGCCCACGCCCTCGGACACAATCGCCTCGCCGACGTCCTGAAGCACCCGTTGCCCAAGTGCCCTGCGCCGCTGAAAGGCATCGCCAAGGCTCGGTCGGCGACGTTCACCCTGACGCCGACCGGAGGGCGGAAACTCGTCATTCCGGCCCTGGCTGGCCAGGTTGTCCGCACAGACGCCGAGGGCAACGTGGTCGTCGTCGTCCGCCGGGCCGATATGCCCCGCGGGGCGACCCGGCCCTACAAGGGCGCCGACGCGGCGGTCCGCGCGGCGATGCAGCCGACGGAGTACCTCCAGTCCAAGGACAAGACCGTCGCCGCCCTGGCGCGGGCGGCGGTGGGAACCACGAAAGACGCCGCCGTCGCCGCGCGAAAGATCGAGCGGTTCGTCCGCGGCTACGTGATCAACACCGACTCGGTGGACTACGCCCCGGCCGCCGAGGTCGCCCGGAACCGCCGCGGCGACTGCACCGAGTACGCCGTCCTGACTGCGGCGATGCTGCGGTCCGTCGGCGTGCCCGCCCAGGTCGTCGTCGGCGTCGTGTACGCCCCGCGGGCCTGGACCCAGACCGACGTGCTGGTCCCGCACGCCTGGGTGCGGGCCTACGTCGGCGACCGGTGGGTCGGGCTCGACGCGGCGCTGGCGGGCTTCGATCCCGGGCACATCGGGCTATCGGCCGGCGACGGGGCGCCCGAATCCCTCGCCGCCGTCTACGCCACCGTCGGCTTCTTCAAAGTCAAGGCCGCCAAGGTCAATCCGTAGGCCCGCCCGTCGGCTGCCGCGCCCGCAGGGCCCGGTACGCGGCGATGCACGCGTCGGCGCTTTCGATCGGCACGTCCGGGGGGATGTGGTTTCCGACCGCGAAGAAATACCCCGGACAATCGCGCCCCAGGTCCATGCAGCGGGCGACCTCGCGTTCGATGCCGTCGGGCGGGCCGGTCAACACCCGGCAGTCGGCGTTGCCGACGATCACGTGCGTCTGCCCGTATCGCCGGACGATCGCCGCCAGGTCGGTCGTCGGCTCGAAGATGAACCCGTCCGCCCCCGCCGCCGCCAGGTCGTCGACGTACTCGGTGAAGTTGCCGTCCGAGCAGAACAGCACCGTCTTGCCGGCGTCCTTGACGCAGTCCCAGTAGCGTTTCAGGTTGGGGAAGACGAACGCCCGGTAGAACGCCGGCGGCAGGAACCCCCCGGCCGTCCAGACGATGTCGTCGTGCGTCAGGAAGACCTCGATGTCCGTCGCCGCCCACGCCCGCACGTAGGCCATCAGGTAGTCCGCCCAGCGGTTCATCAGGCCGCCGAACCGCTCGGCGTCCGTGCCGACGGCCAGGAGGAAGTTCTCCCACCCGAAGGCGGCGATCGCCCAACTGACGGCCGAGCGGTACAACCCGCCGGGCACGACGCAATCCGCCCGCCGCGCCCGGTCGTACCAGGCCTGATAGCGCTCGACCTGCGCGGCGTGATCGACCGGGCGGTACTCGGTGGCCGGGTCCAGGTCGAAGATGTCGTCGAGGCTCACAAACGGCGAGCCGGCGGGCGGGTGATAGTCGCTGCCGTCCGCCAGCCAGGTGGCGTGCCCCATGTCGGTCCATCGCCCGCCGGTGCCGTCCGGCGTGTCGGTGTGCCACAGAAGATCGAAGTCCAGCAGTTCGGCGAAGTCGGCGTTGGGCTTGCCGGCCCTTTGCCGCAGGGCCGCCAGCCAGGGCTCGTGGCAGGTGTACTGGGTGTGGGGGATCTCGCCGGGGTCTTGCAGCCGAATCGCCGCGATGCCGCGCTCGTAACTCATCGCGTCTTGGCCTTCCCCGCGTCCGCTATGCCCCGCTCGTCGGCCAGGTCCGCTCGTCCTCGCCCGCCACCGCGTCGGCCAGCAGGCGCTCGATCAGCGCCTGGCGCCGCCCCGCCCGGGCCGGGTCGTCGTAAAGGTTCCGCGCCTCGGGATCCTCGGCGGTCATGTCGTACAGTTCCCCGAAGTCGCACCCGGCGTAGTAGGTCAGTTTTTCCTCGGCCGTGATGACGGTCCGGAGGTTCAGTTCCGGGCGGTACATGCTCTTGAACTCCACGATCGCCGCGTCGCGCGTCCCGCCGGAGCCGGTGCGCGCCAGGTCCGCCATGGCCAGCCCGTCCATCGCCCGCGGGACGGGCCGGCCGAGAAGTTCCAGCAGCGTCGGGGCCACGTCGGCGGTGTTCATCAGTTCCGCCGACCGGACCCCGCGCGACCCGCCGGGGACGCGCCAGATCATCGGCACGTTGATCAGCCCTTCCAGCAGGAAGGGACCCTTGAACATCAGTCCGGCGTCGCCCATGAGGTCGCCGTGGTCGGAGGTGAACACCACGACGGTGTCGTCGGCCAGGCCGGTCGCCTCCAGGGCATCCAGGAGTTTGCCGACGTTGTCGTCGATCAGGCTGACCATGCCGTAGGTCCGCGCGATGGTCTCAGCCAGTTGCGGCTGCGTGACCTCGTCCAGGCGGGCGTCCGGGCCGATGCCCTCCCACATTTCGCGCCCGTGATAGGCGGTGCGGAAGTGCGGGGGCTTATCGGCCAGGGCCTCCGGGCCCAGGCGCGGCAAGACGACCTCGGCGGGGTCGTACATCGTATCGAACGGCCGGGGGGGGCAGAACGGATGGTGCGGGTCGGGGAAACTGACCCACAGGAAGAACGGCCGATCGCCGCCCGCCAGGCGCCGCAGGTAGTCCGGCCCGATGGTCCCCAGCCAGGAACTACTGTACGCTTCGGCCGACACGTCCGCGGTGAAGCACTGCCGCGCCCCGGTCGGCGAGTCCTTCCGCCGGTCCAGTCCCGCCAGCGCGTCGGGGTAGTGCCGCCGCACCCAGTCGCCCAGGTGCGCCCGGCGGATGTTGTCCACCCCGTGCCCGATCGCCAGTTCCACGTGCTCGAAGCCGTAGTACGGACCGGTCCAGTCGGGCGAGAAGACGCCCTCCTCCCAGGCCTTGCCGCACTCCTGTCCCGCGGCGTCCAGCGGCACGTCCGGCCCGCGGCCGAAGTTGTTGAAGTGCGCCTTGCCCAGCAGCGCGGTGTGATACTCGGCCTCGGCCAACGCGTCGCCGATCGTCCGCTCGCAGGCTGGCAGGTTGATGCCGTTCGACCAGCAGTTGTGGTTCCGCGGCAGGCGCCCGGTCGCCAGCGTCGAGCGGTTCGGCATGCAGACCGGGTTGCTGACGTACGCCCGGTCGAAGACCACCCCGCCGGCAGCGAGGCGGTCGAGGTTCGGCGTGCGGATCACGGGGTTGCCCCCGCAGCCCATGTGGTCCCGACGCATCTGATCCGTCGTGATCAACAGCACGTTCATCGGCCTGGGCATCGTGGCGTCCTTCGGAAAGGGCAGCGATCCAAACACGCGACCTTATCTTTCCGGATCGCCGACGCAAGGGCTAATCGCGGGCGAGGCCGCCTCCGGCGGCGCGTTCAAGACCGGGCGCGCGTACGACAGGACGCTGATCTTCGCCGACCTCGGGCACACCAACGCCCAGCGTATCTTCAACTGCCTGCTGGCCTTCAATGACCGCCGCGAGACGGCCCGCGTGGTGGCCGGAAAGGTCGAGGAGAAGCGGCGGTTCACCGAGGACCAGGCGGCTGGCATCGGCGGAATGCTGCTGCGCGACAACGCTATCGAGAATGTCGACCTCATCGGCCGCCGGGCGGCGTTCGAGGCCCACCCCCCTTGTCAGGGAGGTTGCTGCTGAATCCCGAGAGCCGGTTGCCGTGACGCACAGGGACGAGGCGGATCTGTCTTCTTAGATGTGGCCTGGTCTGGCGTTGGGCGGTGAGCCGTGGCGTCGCTAGGCCGACAGCGCGGCCGGGGCGGCGGGCATTTCGTGGCGGCGGGGGCAGACGCTGTTTTCCAGCGCCGTCACGAGGGCGACATGCAGTTCGCTGCTGTGCAGGAGGGGCTTGAACAGCAGGTCGTCGCCGCCGTGCTGCCAGGCGCGCCAGGCCTTGTCGAAGGCCTCGAGGGGCGCAGTCAGGAGGACGGCCGGGCGAGGCTGGACGCCGGCCACGCGGACCAACAGGTCCCCGTCGCAGCAGGCCGGCAGTTCGGCGCTGACGATGACGACGTCGGGCTTCCAGCACCGGGCGCGTTCGACGGCCTGGTCGGCGTCGTTGCGATGGACGACGAAATGGCCTCGGGCTTCGAGGTAGTCTCGGGCCTGAGCGAAGAAGTGCCAGTCCGGGTCAACGATCAGAATCCTCATGGACACACGGTGCTCCTTGTCGAAACGGCGAGCGAGGACGCCCAGAACCTTGATCGGCCTGCAAGGGCCGCGTCTTGAGTTCCCGGCGTCGCCAGGAGCGGAAAGGGCAAAAAAAGTCGGATTCGCCCGGCCCGGCCGGGCGCGCCGGCAGGTTATAACATGTACGGCGCAAGGTGGCTGTGCGCCCGCCGTGTCAGCCGAAGCCGGGTTGGGCTTAGGCCTTAGCATCGGATCAGCGCCCCGGGGGCACCGCCCCACGGGGCCCAGAGCGGAGGCATATGAATGGCTGAAGTGGACGCTTCTGCCGAGAGGCTGAAATCGACCGCCGACGAGATCGTCGCGCTGCTGAAGCAGGTGATCATCGGGCAGGACCGGGCGATGCAGGAGGTCCTGACGGCGTTTTTCGCCGGCGGGCACTGCATGATCACCGGCGTGCCGGGGGTCGCCAAGACGCTGCTGGTCGAGAGCCTCTCGAAGATCATGGACCTGTCGTTCAAGAGGATCCAGTTCACCCCGGACCTGATGCCGTCGGACATCACCGGCACGGAGATCCTGGAGGAGGACATGACGACGGGCCGGCGCGAGTTGCGGTTCGTGCCGGGTCCGGTGTTCGCCAACATCGTGATGGCGGACGAGATCAACCGGACGCCCCCGAAGACCCAGGCCGCGCTGCTGGAAAGCATGCAGGAAAAGCAGGTGACCCTGGGCGGGCGGACCTACCCGCTCGAGATGCCCTTCTTCGTCCTGGCCACCCAGATTCCGTTCGAGCAGGAAGGCACGTACCCGCTGCCGGAGGCGCAGCAGGACCGCTTTATGTTCAACGTGCGGATGGACTACCTCAACGAGGGCGACGAGGTGGCGGTGGTCAAGCGGTCCACGGGATTCAGCGAGGTGGAACTGACCCCGCTGATCAGCAAGGCGGACCTGCTGGCGTACCAGGACCTGATCCTGAAGGCGCAGGTGCCGGAGTCGCTGGTGGACTATATCGTGGAGTTGGTGTCGTCGTCGCGTCCGGGCAACGCCAACGCGCCCGACTTCGTCAACGAGTACATCGCGTGGGGCGCCGGGCTTCGGGCCAGCCAGTACATCGTGCTGGGCGCCAAGTCGCGTGCGGCGATGTCGGGGCGGATGGTGGCCTCGGCGGAGGACGTCCGAGCGGTGATGGAGCCGGTCATGCGGCACCGGATCGGGCTGAGTTTCCGGGCGGACGTGGACAAGGTGACGGTCGAGGACGTCATCGGCCGGCTGGTCGAGAACATGCCCGTGCCGGCGGCGGCGGGCTGACGACGCGATTGCGTGCGAAGCGAACTTGAGGATATCTCATCATGAGTCAACCTACTGAACCGGTCGAACAGGTCGTTGACGAGCAGCGCGCCGCCGAGATGGTCCAGCGCCTGAAGGAAGGACGCGAGAAGATCCTCTCGCAGATCCGGCGGGTGATCATCGGACAGGACGAGGTCGTCGAGCAGGTCCTGATGTCATTCTTCGCCGGGGGACATTGCCTGATCACCGGCGTGCCGGGCCTGGCCAAGACGCTGCTGATCGCCTCGATGGGCCAGACCCTCGACCTGAGTTTCCGGCGGATTCAGTTCACGCCGGACCTGATGCCGTCGGACATCACCGGGACCGAGATCCTGGAAGAAGACCGCACCACGCACAAGCGGGACATGAAATTCCTCCGAGGGCCGATCTTCGCCAACATCATCCTCGCCGACGAGATCAACCGGACGCCCCCCAAGACGCAGGCGGCCCTGCTGGAGGCGATGCAAGAGCACCAGGTGACCGTCGGCGGCACGACGTACAAGTTGGACGAGCCGTTCTTCGTGCTGGCGACGCAGAACCCGATCGAGCAGGAGGGGACCTACCCGCTGCCGACGATCCAGCAGGACCGGTTCATGTTCAGCATCATCATCGACTACCTGCCCAAGGCCGACGAGATCGAGGTGGTCAACGCCACCACGAGCAAGCGTCCCGAGACCCTGGACTTCGTGATGCACGGGGACGAGTTGCTGTCGTACCAGCGGATCGTCCGGGAGATCCCGGTTGCCGACGCGGTGGCGCGGTACGCGGTGCGCCTGGTGAGCCTGTCGCGCCCGGGTCGTCCGGAGTCGCCGGACTTCGTGAAGGACTACGTCTCCTGGGGCGCGAGCCTGCGGGCGTCGCACTACCTCGTGCTGGCGGGCAAAGCCCGGGCGGTGCTGGACGGCCGGTTCGGCGTGGGGGTGGGCGACATCGAGGCGGTGGCGCTGCCGGTGCTGCGGCATCGGATCATCACCAACTTCCGGGCCGAGGCCGCCCGAATCCGACCCGAACAGATCATCGAGAAACTGCTGGCGGCGGTGCCCAAGCCGGCCAGCGGACTGTAAGACAACAGCGGCGCGCCCGGCGGCGCGCCCGCGGGAAACGAGGCCGAAACCGTGGCGGAACAGCAAACGTCCGGCTCCTTCACCTACCTGGACTTCGACACCCTCAGCCGCATCCGCAACATGCAGTTGCTGGCCAAGACGGTGGTGGAGGGGTTCATCCTGGGCCTGCACCGCAGCCCCTACCGCGGCTTCTCGGTGGAGTTCGCCGAATACCGCCCCTACGTGCCGGGCGACGAAATCCGCCACCTGGACTGGAAACTCTACGGCAAGACGGACCGGTACTACATCAAGCAGTTCGAGGAAGAGACCAACGTCAACTGCCACATCTTGCTGGACAAGAGCGCCTCGATGGGCTACGGGTCCGGCGCGGTGACGAAGTTGCAGTACGCCTCGTACCTGGCCGCGTCGCTGTCGTATTTCATGATGATGCAGCGGGACGCGACGGGACTGGTGCTGTTCGACACGGAGATCCAGACGCTGCTGCCCCCCCGCAGCCGGATGACCCACCTGCACCTGATGCTGGCGGAACTGGAGAACCTCGCCCCCGCCGGCGGCACCGCCACGGGCAAGCCCCTGCACGATCTGGCCGAAGGGGTCAAGAAACGCGGACTGATCGTGCTGATCTCCGACCTGTTCGACGAGCCCGACCAAGTGCTCAGCGGGCTGCAGCACTTCAAGTTCCTGGGCAACGACGTGATCGTCTTCCACATCGTGGACCAGGCCGAACTGGAGTTCCCGTTCGATCAACTGACGGAGTTCATCGATCCGGAGACGGACGAGCGGATCCTGACGGTTCCCCAATCGGTTCGACAGCACTACCTGGACGAGATGGGCGGTTTCTACGGCCGGTACCGCCAGGGCTGTGCGGACCTGAAGATTGACTACAAACTCTTCGATACGTCCACGCCGTTGGAGACGGCCTTGGCCGAATACCTGTATAGACGGAGTCGAAGTTACTGATGGGCATTCCGCAGTTCATCAATCCATGGTTCCTTGTGGGCGCGGGCGCGGCGCTGGTGCCGATCCTGATCCACCTCATTCAGCGGCGGCGCATCCAGCAGGTGGTGTTCGGGTCGGTGCGATTCCTGCGGAAGTTT
>Ga0272441_10013660_pt1 | contig 11650 bp, 10 predicted proteins | sample SSMProp6N_FD_193582 | JGI IMG/M metagenome (GOLD analysis project Ga0272441, IMG submission 193582) | Marine sediment archaeal communities from Little Sippewissett salt marsh, Falmouth, MA, United States - SSM-Prop-6N | ecosystem: Environmental > Aquatic > Marine > Wetlands > Sediment ... | reverse complement strand
TTACTTCTTGTTTAAAAAGGTCCCTAACATTTCTATGGGCAGGGGAAAGACAACGGTTGAATTGTTCTCAGAAGAAATCTCCGTTAATGTCTGTAAATAGCGCATCTGTATGGCTACGGGACGTTCCTCCAGCAGTTTGGAAGCTTCCGCCAGCTTGGCGGCGGCCTGGAATTCACCTTCAGCGGAGATGATTTTGGCCCGGCGCTCCCGTTCGGCTTCCGCCTGTCTTGCCATGGCGCGCTGCATATCCGCGGGCAGATCCACGTGCTTGATTTCCACCATGGTCACCTTGATGCCCCAGGGATCCGTCTGTTCGTCCAGAATACCCTGCAGCTCCGTGTTTATCTTTTCCCTGTCGGACAACAGGGTGTCAAGCTCTTCCGCTCCCACGATGGAACGCAGGGTGGTTTGCGACAACTGGCTGGTGGCGTAGAGATAGTTTTCCACTTGCACAATGGCGTCAATGGGGTTCATTACCTTGAAATAAACCACTGCGTTGACTTTTACCGATACATTGTCCTTGGTGATGATGTCCTGGGAAGGCACGTCCATGGTCACCAGGCGCAAGCTGACGCGTACGATCTGGTCAAAGGGATAGAACACAAAAATAATGCCCGGGCCTTTGGGCTCCTTCAAAATGCGGCCCAAGCGAAAGATAACGCCCTTTTCGTACTCGCGCAGGATTTTGATGCAGGAAAGCAGGTAAAACAGCACGATCGCGCCAACAATAATCAAGGGACTACTCATGTTATGGTTCCTCCTATACTTTTTTAACGACTAAAACAGGTCCATCCTTCTCCAAAATGCGCACACTATCTTCCTCTGTGAGCGGTTCATCGCAGCGTATTTTCCAGTAAGTACCGTCCATATAGATATAGGCCGCTTTCGCGCTTACCCGGCGCACGGGGATTGTCTGCTCTTTGAACCTGGCGAAATCCAGGTAGGGTTTGCGCCGCATCACCTTAAAGGACGCGCTCAGCAGAATGGCCAGAATGATGAATAAACCAACGGCAATGCCGATGATCAGAGACAAGGACACGGAAAAATACCCATTGCTTGTATCCATAAGCATCAATCCTCCAAACACAAAGGCAAGGATACCGCCAATACCGAATATGCCGAATCCCGGGCGCAACAACTCGACCACGAAAAAGACGAAAGCCAGCAGAATGAGCAAAACACCCACTGTATTGATGGGCAACACCTGGCCGGAGAAAAACCCCAGCAACAGAAAGACGCCGCCCAGTACGCCGGGAAAGATGGAGCCTGGATGGGTAAATTCAATAAACAGGCCCAAAAATCCCAAACTGAGCAGAATCATAAACACATTGGGGTTCTGCAGAAAGGTCAGCATGTTTTCAGCAAAGGTTTTTTCCACCACAATCCGCTTGGCGTCTGCGCTGTGGATGGTCAAGGCGGCGTCCTTCTTGGTGATTTCCTTTCCGTCTATCTGTGTAAGCAGGTCATCGAGGTCACGGGCGACCAAGTCAATCACATTGAGTTCAAGTGCTTCACCGGAGGTGATGTTCACGCTCTCGCGCACCGCTTGCTCGTACCAGTTGATATTGCGCTGCTTGTGGGTGGCAATGGCCTTGATCTTGGCAATCATGGCATTGGTTATTTTTTCACTTAATGTTTTTTCGATGTCCTTTCCCTGGCCGGTAACCGGGTGGGCGCTGCCGATATTCGTTTGGGGCGCCATGGCGGCTATGTCCGCCGCGGCCACGATGAATACCCCCGCGGAGTTCGCGCCGCCGCCCCCGGGCCATACGTATACCACCACGCATACCGGCGCGTTGACGATATCAATCAGGATCTTTTCCATGGATGTGGCCAAACCGCCGGGCGTGTTCAGGCGAATCACCACAAAAGCGGATTCCGCCTGTTCCGCTTCCTGCAACACCCGCTGGATGAGACGGTGGGTCACCGGCCCGATAACGTCATCTATGTCCAGGATATACGCCTCTGTACCCAGCAGGCAGGCAGCCGGCAGCAGCAAGAGCAGAACAAACAGGAGGCTATTCTTCATACTTTTCTCCGTATTGTAAAAACGCCTGGCGCATGGCTTCGATTTCGATAGAGATAATGGCCTGTTGGCGCAGATCACGGATAAATGTCTTATACTTTTTATTCAACTCTTTCTTGCGCAGGAGTTCAATAATTTTTTTCCTTTCCTGGTCAAAGGGCACAACCCCCTGGGGAATGCGTTCCCGCATCTCCAGTATCATGTAGCCGTCATCCGTGGCAAGGGGCCTGCTGATGCCGCCTGCCTGCAGATCCTTGACGTGTTCGCGCATGTCCGCCGACATATCCGTAACCGTCAACGTGCCCAGTGAGCCGCCGCTGTCACGGGTGGCTTCATGTAGCGAGTGGGTCTTGGCCAAGTCGGCGAAAGCCGTGCCTGCCTTAGCCTGTTGGATAATCTCGTCAGCCAGCCCCTGATCCGCTACCAGGATCATGGCCAGTTCCACCTGCTCGGGACGGCGAAAATCGTCCGCGTGGGCATCGAAATAGGCTCGGGCGTCCTTGTCCGTAATGACCGGTTCCGTCAATTGGTTGTGCAGGTAGTATTGCACGGTCATCTTGCGCTCAAGGCTCTCCTGCAGGGAGGTTAGGGTCAAGCCTTCCCGCTTGAGCCGCTCGTTCAGCGCTTCGTCCGTATCCACGCCAAAACCTTGTTTTATCTTATCAATTTCTTCTTGCAGCATGGGAGGCGGAATTTTCATGTCGTCCGCCTGGGCGGCCTGAAACACCAAGGTGTCATTCATCAGGTTATCCAGTACCTGGGCCACGATTTTCTGATATTCTTCCGAATCGGGCAGGTAGTAGACATCCTGACTGCGCATAAGCTCTTTCACAATGGCTTCTATCTGGTAGTCCGTCACGATATCGCCATTTATTTTGCATGCTATTTGCATGATCTTTTCGGCGTGCAACGCCAACGGCAATACAAGCAGCAGCAGCAGCACCGCTATTTTTTTCATTATAAACTCTCCCTTTTCAACGATTCAAGGCAATCAAGCAACGCGTCATCTTTAATGATTAGCTTTATATTACTTGATTTTAGCTGATTTACTATAAATTTTTGTTTTTCCTGTTCTTGTTTGTTGCGCTTCAGCAGCATGGTTGCTTTTGTTTCCTGCTGGTTTTGGCTCAATGTGCGCGCGGGCAGTTTTTCTTTGATATAAAAGGCTGAAAACCCGGACGGTTTTTCAACAATATCCGAAAAGGAATGCGGCGGCAGGTCTTTAATTCGCGTCACCATTTTCGTCGTGTTTTCCAACGCGACATAGCCAAGGGCCTTCATGTCGCAATGGGGATTTTGCAGTTTGAAATCCATATAATAGGTGCGCAACTGTTTAAAATCAGTGGTTTTCACCGCCCCTTCCATGAACAAGGCAATGTGCTCCTGGCTGTCAAAGAAAAATTCGAACACAAGGGCTTTGCGCGGCTCAATGAATTTTTTGCGGTTTTGGCTGATATAGGCCTGGATTTCCTCGTCCGTTACCTCAACCTTTTCGGCAATCGCGTGGCTGATAATGTAATTCAGTATCATGGAGCGTCTTAGGCGCCCCACCAGGGGTTTGCCCAGGAGCTCCGCATTGGGGATGATGCCTCTGAGGGAACCATCGATGTCCACGTCGGGGGGGATTATCTGTTTGCGCTCGCCGTAAGCAAATATCAGCTCCTCTATGATCATCTGCCGCAGGATCTGGCACTTTAGCCGCTGCTCCTGGTCGGACTGGGGTCTGCTCAGCTCCCAGTGTTTCTTTTTCTGTTCCACCCGTTCTAAGAACGCCTCGATGGGTATCGGGCGATCGTTAACCACCACAAAGGCCCCGTCCGGCCAAAGCTGCCGGCGGCAGGCGAGGCTGCACAGCAGAAGCGCAAAGGCTACTAACAGGATACAGGCGGCGCGTTTATTCATTGTGGTACCTGACTGTAAACTTGTTGCGCAGGCGGTCTTCTAAAATCTTCATCCGTTCCTGCATGCGTGTTACATACATATCGCGCTTTTTTAAGATAACATCATTCGTCACCCTGGTCTTCAGGTCCGCCAGGGGTGGGATATGGGCGTCCTTTTTGTCTATCAGCTTGACAATCACCCAGCCTTTGTCCACCTGCACAGGTTCGGACACCGCGCCTGCGGCCAGATCGTCAAAGGCCTTTTGCGCTATCCGGGCATCCAGTTTGTCCGCGGTGACCCAGCCGATATCGCCGCCTTTTTCGGCGGACGGGTCGGCGGAATACGCTTTCGCCACCTCGCTAAACGCTTGCCCCTGGGCCAGGGACTGCTTCACTTCGGCCAGCTTTTGCGCATCATCACCGCGCAGGTAAATGAGCCGCAAATGCGCCTGGGCGGGTATACGGTAGTCCTGCTTATGCTCCTGGTAATGGGCTTGTAAATCCGCTGGGGGGACTTGGTAAATTTCTTCGCGCAGCTCGCGCATGATGGGCCCGGCAACCGCCCGGTACATGCAGGTGCGCATGTCTTTGCGCACGTCCATTTGCTTATCCAACTCACGCGCTACGCCTTCTAAGTAAAGCAAGCGATCAAAGATTAGCTGGTTTAAAATTCGTTTGCGGTCATAGGCGCTAACCGCCTTTTTCTGGTAGGGTTCAGGCAGGTTTTTAATATAAAAATCAATATCCCCTTCCGTAACCGGCAGATCTCCCACATGGGCCACCACGCGGGTGCCGTCGTTCAATTGGCTCCATTGGCTGTTGCCGTCCTGTTGCCGGCAGGCACTGCCCAGAATGCAACAGCTAATGATAAGGCAGCATAAGGCTTTCATTTGCTAACTCCTCTTTCACTCAGTGTATGAAAATGTCGCTCAGCAAGCGGTTGTATTCCTTTTCTATACCGGCCATGGTTGCGTCTTTGAGCTGTAACACTATCTGGCTCTCCTTGAGGCGGAATTTTCTCCTGGCCCGTTTCACCAGTTCCAGCAGGGCTTTAACGTCCACCCTGTTTTGCTCATACAACGTAACCACCATGGTGTTCCCTTGGCTGACGATCTCTTTGATCCCGGTACGCAGGGCGCGAATGCGCATGCGGTTAATGGCCACCACATGCTCCACTTCCTTGGGTATGGGGCCGAAGCGGTCAACCATCTCGGCCCGTACATCGTCCAAATCCGTTACGTCCCTGCGGGTGGCCAATTTTTTGTAAAACATGTATCTGTCCGAGGCGTCCGGCATGTACACGGGTGGAATGTAGGCCGACACATCCAATTTAATGGACACGTCTTTGGACAGGGAGACTTTGTTGCCCTTCATCTCTTCAACGGTTTCCCGCAACATGCGGCTGTAGTATTCAAAACCAAGCTCCGCGATGTGGCCGCTCTGCTCTTTGCCCAGCAGATTGCCGGCGCCGCGGATATCCAGGTCATATTCGGCCAGTTGGAAGCCGGAGCCCAATTCCCGCAGGTTCATAACGGCCTGTAGCCGCAGTTTGGCGTCTCCTTTTAACCTGCGTTTGCTTTTAACCATTAAAAAGGCATTGGCTTTGCGGTCCGAACGGCCGACACGGCCGCGCAACTGGTATATCTGCGCCAGGCCAAGGGTGTCCGCGCGATCAATAAATATGGTGTTCACATTGGGAATATCGATCCCAGACTCAATGATAGTGGTGCACAGCAGAATATCATATTTTCTTTCTAAAAAATCCAGCATCACCCGTTCCAGGGTGCTGTCCTTCATCTGCGCGTGCCCCACTACCAGGCGAGCGTTGGGGACGATTTCACGCAGCCAGGCCGCTTTATCGTAAATAGATTTAACGCGGTTATGCACGAAATAGATTTGTCCGCCCCGGCGCAGTTCCTTGGTTATGGCTTTGTGTATGAGCGTGTCCTTTGCCTCGATAATCGCTGTGTTTACAGGCAGCCGGTTTTTTGGCGGCGTAACGATGAAGCTGATATCCCGCAGGCCGCTGACCCCCATGTACAGGGTGCGCGGGATGGGCGTGGCGGAAAGCGTGAGGGTGTCCACGTCCTCTTTGAGATAGCGCAGCGCCTCCTTGTGGCGGACGCCGAAGCGGTGCTCCTCGTCTATGATGAGCAAGCCCAGGTCCTTAAAGGCCATGTCCCGGGACAGCAGTTTGTGGGTGCCGATCACAATGTCTATTTTGCCCTCCGTGATTTCCTGGAGCAGAGATACCGTCCGGGCCGCCGGGGTGAAGCGGGACATCATGGCAATGGACACGGCTTGCTGGGCGAAGCGGTCCTGAAAGGTGGCGTAATGCTGCTGCGCCAGGATGGTGGTAGGCACCAGCACGGCCACTTGCTTGCCGTTTAAGACGGCCCGAAAAGCGGCGCGCATGGCCACTTCGGTTTTACCAAAGCCCACGTCGCCTACGAGCAGGCGATCCATGGGCGCCGGGCGGGCCATGTCCTGTTTTATCTCTTCTGTGGCGCGGTACTGATCATCCGTTTCCTCAAACAAAAAGGACGAATCAAAGGCATCCTCGAAATCCTGGTAGCGCTTAAAGGAAAAACCCTTTTTCAAGCTGCGGCGGGCATAAAAATCAAGCAGTTCAGCCGCGTATTTCAGCAGGCGCTCCTTGATTTTCTCGCGCTTTTGCATAAACCGCTGCGAGGAAAGGGCATCCAAGGCCACCTCTTTGTCCGCAGGCGCGTAGCGGGAGATGGTGGACAGGTTATACACGGGAATAAACAGTTTATCATCGTTTTTGTAGGCCAACGCGACAAAGTCAATGGTCTTGCCCTTTATGTCCATTGTCTTTATGCCCAGGTAGCGGCCCACGCCGTGATCGCGGTGCACCACGTAGTCGCCTGTTTTCAATTTGGTGATGGAGTCGAGAAAGGGCCTGCGGGATTTGGGTTTATCCGGTTGAAAGCTGTGGCCTAAGATCTCTTTTTCACAAAAAAAGACGTGCAGAAACGAATCAACGCGAAACCCCCGGGTCAACCGGCCCTTGAGCAGATGCACCACGCCTCTTTTCCGCCAGTCCTGGTTTACATCACAGGTAAATCCGGCTTGTTGCAGCATGCCTTTGGCGTTTTCCAGCAAGCGGTGAGACGGAAGAAAGACAGCAATGGAATAGCCGCCGTTTACATACCCGTTCAATGTTTCGATAAAGCGGTTCCATTGTCCATGGAAGGACGGTACGTAACTGGAGCGGATGTGCGTCGTCTCGTCGCTTTCCGCCACCAGGTTCACGGATAGGCGGTATTGCCGCAGGGTGCGTGATTTCAACTCATCGGCCGCGTCCCGCACGGTCTGGCTCACCTCTTCGGACAGGTACGTCAGGTCAAGCGGCGGCGGCGTATAACCGGAAAAGTCCTGTTTTTCGTCCAGCACCAGCATCCCCTCTGCGTGGTAGTCCAATAGGGTGGCGGAATACAGTAACCTGGCGGCTGTCTGGTATTGGGTTGGCTCCGCTTCCGCGTCCCACAGCCGGCGGGCAAAATCCTGCAACGCCTGTCTGTGTTGATAGCTGGACACTTTTAAGGCCTGCAGTTTTTGTCTGGCCGCGTCCCCTGCCAGGACGAACAAGGGCTTCAGCGGCACGATCAGCATCTCATCCACCCCTTCGATGGTGCGCTGGTTTAAGCAGTCAAAGGAACGAAGCGAAACCAGGGTGTCGTCACCATCCAGTTCCATGCGCACCGGCAGGTCATAACAGGGCACGAAAAGATCGATAATAAAGCCCCTGCAGGCATATTCGCCCGGCCCGGACACCATCTCCTGTCTGCTATACCCGTACTCGTACAACGTGGCCAGCAGGTCCTCCCGATCCAGCTCCCTGCCGGGCGCCAGCTCCAGCACGGCCTCTATCACGGCTTCCGGAGCGGGCAGGGGCTGAAAAAACTGTTCATACCCCACAAAGCCGAGGTAGCGCCGCCCGCGCAGCAAATCATAAAGAAAGCGGTACAGGTGGGCCAGCCGGACATCCGCTGCCAAACCGCTCACCAGCAGGTCGGGCAGGAACAGCGGGGGCTCTTCCCTGGGCAGGTATTTCCGCAAAGCAGCCAGCGTTTGCCGCAGCAGACGGCCTTCCTCCTCTATGGGAGTTAGGAACAAACAGGGTTCCGGCTGCTCCTGCAGCAGTTGAAAAAGCACAAACGCCTTTGCGCGGGAGTTAGCGACAATGAGATCGATTTTGGACGAACGGTCTGTATTAAGCTGGGATGTCAGGGGCTGGCAGTTCATTCAAGGATGCGCACGATCTCCTTGGCGATATCGCGAGCCACGCTGTCAAAGGCCTCTTTAATGCCTTTGGTATTCTTATAGGTGGTAATCTCGTGCTCCTTGGCCAAAATTTCAATGGTGCCGTCACCGATGCGGGTTATTTCCATTTCAACGCCCATACCGGTTTTAGACATTTCCTCGCCCGTGACATACTGGGCATAGCCGCGCTTAGTCTGCAACTGGATGATGGCGCCTTTTAAGATAAATCCCTTGCTGTCCTCCGCTTCGGGATAACCGAAGCGAATGTCGGAAAACAGGCCATAGTGCTTCAAATAGTTGGCCAGATACTGGCCAAAGAGTTGGCGGGTATCCACCTTTTTATAGGTTGAATCATATATTTCCGCCGTCCCTTCTCCCAGGTAGACGATATCCACAATATACAGCGGAAAGGCTGTTTTGCGGAAGTCGGAACCTACAGAGATCCAGTCGATGTATTTGCCCCTTTGCATACGCTCGTAATCGGAAACAATGCCGTTGCGCTCGTGAAAGGGCACAAAATTCATCTTGCTCGCGCAGGCGGCGCACAGACACAGAAGCAGCAGAACCGTGCTCTTGCGTATCACCCTTAATACCTCCTGTTAAAAAGGAATGTCTTCTTCAGTGGCATCATCCGCGCCTCCCTGCTCTGGATCGTCCTGTGGGGCCGGGCCGTTATCGCTCTGGGGGCGGCCTGCCGGGCGCAAACTCTGCAGGATCTGGATATTGCGCGCCGTAATTTCGTACACCCTGCGCGTGACGCCGTTTTGGTCTTCGTACTGCCGGCTGCTGATGGACCCTTCCACATAGACAAGGTCGCCTTTCCCCAGGAAGCGTTTGGCAAATCGTGCCTGGTTCGCCCAGCACACGATGGAATGCCAGACTGTTTTTTCCCGTTTCTCGCCGCTTTTGTTGTCCGTCCAGTAGTCGGTGGTCGCCAGGCGCAGCTTGGTGACCTCTCGGCCTGTGGATGTATTGCGAAAATCAGGCTCCTGACCAAGTCGTCCAATAAGATGCACTTTGTTCAAACTCCCTGCCATGCGTTATTCCCCTCCTGCTATTATTTTTTTAATGTGAAAAATCTGTTTCTTTTGTGATTCATAGTAGGTGCGCACAATCATCTCAGCCAGCAGGCCCAAGGTGATAAACTGCACCCCCATAATAAACAGCATAACCCCTAAAATGGTTAAAGGGTTGCGGTTAATCGTCAGGATGCCGGCAAATTTCATATACAACACCACTGCTTCCAGGACACAGGCGATTACCATGCCGGCCAGGCCGATGCCGCCGAAGATATAGATGGGTTTTTTACTGAAGGTCAGCAGAAAACGCACGGTAATCAAATCAAGCACGACTTTGAAAATACGCAGCAAGCCGTACTTGGATTTGCCCCGCACGCGCGGCCGGTGCGCCACCTCAACCTCGGTAATTTTGGCGCCCACCCAGGAGCACAGGGCGGGCAAGAAGCGGTGCATTTCCCCATAGAGTTCGATATGCTTGATCACATCGCTTTTATACACCTTTAAGCTGCAGCCGTAATCGTGCAGCTTCACCCCTGTAATGTGCGAGATGAGCCAGTTGGCAACCCGCGACGGCATAACGCGCGTTAAGAAACGGTCATGCCGTTTCCTGCGCCAACCGGACACGATATCGTAGCCCTCATCCGCCAGCGCCACCATGCGGGGGATCTCGGCAGGCGGGTTCTGCAAATCGCCGTCAATGGGCACAATATACCGGCCGGTGGCATTCTTGATGCCCGCGGCCATGGCAGCGGTTTGGCCGAAATTTTTGCGAAAGTCAAGCACCTTATACACCAGACGGCTCGCTTTTAATTCCCGCAGCAGCGTATCCAGTGTCGCATCCGTGCTGCCGTCATTAACAAACACCATTTCCATGCCGTAATCCACCCGGTCTGCCAGGTCTTGCAGCTCGCCGACCAGGGGCGCGATGTTTTCTTGTTCATTGTAAAGAGGAACGATGATGGATACCTTGTACATATTGCTCCATTTGTGCGCGCCGCGGGGTGCCAAGTCAAGAAATTTCACTATCCGGCAGACTTCCCGCAGGCCGATGCCACGCCCTGCGACGGGTTGTGTATTCATTTGACGCCTGCGCCTTTATGCCGTAGGATAGCTGATATTTTTCCATGCAAGAGGGGCCGCGTGACCTACCTGTTTAAGCGCTTGTACCGTCATTATGCCAAACCGGCGCTGCAGCGCCTGCTGGCCATAGCAAGCGGTATGCTGACGGCCAAAATAGCGAGCCCGGAGCTCTGCCGCAGCGGCAGATTTTCCGCAGACATCAGACTGCGCAACCTGTGGCCGTTCAGGCGCACCGTTCGCGCGCGGCTGCGCCTGTATACCATGTTGGACTACCTGGAGGGAAAGCCCTGTGCTGCAACCTGGACCTTTACCTTTGCGGCAAAACCTTTTTCTCGTGTCGACCGGCGGCTCCTGTGCGACTATCCCCGGCTGTATGTCAACGGCCAAGAGGCGCACTGCGTGATGCGGGACAACGCCTTGGAAAACGGCAAATATGCGGCATTCATCGCCCTTTCGCCAGGCCCGTGCTGGCCCTGGCGCACCAGAAGCTTCAAATTCTTTCACTTTCTGCGCTCCGTTAAAAAGCGTGAGCGTCTGCACTTAGACAAAACCAACCGGGTGACATACGCCTTTTTGCACACCAAGCCGTTCAGCAAGTCCGCGGCCCACTACCACACCGTCTGGGCGCACAACAATGCCAGGGACCACATCCTTCACTTCAACGCGTATGTGTTTAGCTTTATCGCCATGCTTGCCAGGGCGGATTTTGCCCCAGGGGCGCGCATCCTGGATATAGGCGCCGGTTCCTGCTGGACCAGCGAATGGCTGTCCCGCCTGGGATTTGAGGTCGTGGCCTACGACATTTCCTTAGAAACGCTGGCGGTTGGCCACACGCGCCTGCAAGCCGGTAATCGGCCGGGCGGGCCTGCGGGGGTGGCGGCTGCGCGATCGGCCGATTTTCTAACCTGCTGCGGGGACAGCGAGCACCTGCCCTTTACGCGGGATTCCTTTGCCGGTATGGTGTGCATGGAAACGTTGCACCATGTACCCGCCTACCTGCGGGTCGTTGCGGAAGCGTACCACGTGCTGGCGCCTGGAGGCAGGCTGGTTATCCTGGAACCCGGCCGGTGGCATTCGGAATCCAGGGAAGCCTTAATTACCATGCGCGATCACGGTGTATTGGAAAACTCCATGGATAAGGGCGCTATCAAACGCAAAGCCAGGCAATGCGGATTTCGCACCTATGATTTGCTCATTCCCTTTAATACCACGCAAAAGCCGCGCGCCTACCCGTGCTACAGCCATGGGTTCACTGCGCGCCTGCTGGCCAATGTGTGGGACTGGTTCGGCCGCCTGCGCTACATTCCGCGCAACATGAAAGGCGGCATTTTTCTGGTATTAGAGAAATAAACCGGGCA
>Ga0272441_10013659_pt1 | contig 11650 bp, 7 predicted proteins | sample SSMProp6N_FD_193582 | JGI IMG/M metagenome (GOLD analysis project Ga0272441, IMG submission 193582) | Marine sediment archaeal communities from Little Sippewissett salt marsh, Falmouth, MA, United States - SSM-Prop-6N | ecosystem: Environmental > Aquatic > Marine > Wetlands > Sediment ... | reverse complement strand
ATGATATTATATCCCCTTTTTGTTAATTCAATTGAGTGTCTACCTGTTCCACATCCAATATCTATTATTTTTAGTGATTTATCAAAATCAAGTTCCTTTTCAATGAAGTCACATTCACCAATTGTTCCCTTTGTATAACTTTCATTATCATAGTTTTTACCATAATTCTCAAAAAGAGATTCATACCACTTTTTCATATTGATTTCTCCGTGCCTATCAATTTTAATATGTTTCAAATGTAGTCAATAAAAAGTTGTTTAATAATCATATCGGATGATATATCAAAGAGATTAAACATTATTACTTGTTGATTATGATGTTGATGGATAGATTTAAAATAATTATCTTGCTTAAAGACAATGTTTAATATGATGGAATTTGAGGTAAATACTGTTATCAATAAACCAATTAATATTGTGGTCGATGCTTTGATGAATCCAGATAATTTTGTTCATTGGCAAACAGATTTGGAAAAATTTGAAGTGATAGAAAGAACACCAGGTGAAGTCGGTTCAATTGCTCATTTGCATTATTCTCAAAAAGGTCGTTCATATATTATGGAAGATAAAATGATTTACTGTGAACCTGGTAAAAAATATGTATCACAAGTTTCAGGAGATATAATAACTGCTAAGGTTGAAACAACACTTCAATCAATGGGTGAAAAAACAAAAATCAGTTTAAAATGGTCAGGTAAAGGGAAAATATTTCTTCTGAAAATATTGCTCCCTTTTATGAAAGGAAAAATGATAAAACAATCCAAACAAGAATTAGATGCATTTAAACATTTGATAGAAACAAGAGGGAGAAATTTTTCTGAGACAGTAATTAATTCTAATCATTAATCCAATTGTAGCATTATTACTTGCTGATTTTGATAATTTTGATGTTTAAATAGAAACATAAGTAAAGCTTTATCTTGTGAAATAGAAAACAGTACATCACCTGAAATAAACAAAAGTTACAGTGAAATATTGAAACTGATGCGGAAATTAGAAAAGGAAAACAAGAAATTAAAAGAAAAATTAGACCGAGATTACATGACCTACGGATAAGAAAGTGTTTATTGGTATCCAATATACATTTTTACTGGAAATATTCTCTAAGGAGAGCTACCAGTAAACACAGATATTGGCTACCAACATCTTAATTTACAAGTATCACATAAAGCTTTTTAATTATCATGTTCAAAAAAATCCCAATTATTCTCACATCAGAAGAAATACTGGATAGAGCATTCAATAGATCCAAGAAGATACGAATCAATGATAGAGATGCCTTGTATAAGAACAAGAAAACTATTATTGCAAAAACAGATTCGTTTTCAACAAATGTTATAGCTACTCTTGAAAAATATGTAAAAGAATTCCCGTCTATCGATCGCCTCCCATTATTTTACCAAGATATTTTAGATATTAAGATAGATGTTAATAAACTAAGAAAATCACTTGGTGCTGTTGATTGGGCTAGAAAAACATGTCAAATGATTTATTCAAAACAGGCAAGATCATTGAAAAAATCTAAAAAAGTTGATTTTTTAAAACAAAAACAAAATGAAATCTATGGTAGAATATCTAGTGTGGTAAGACAGATTGATAAAGAACTGGTTCTACTTGCCGAAGCGCAAAATATGATGAGGAATCTCCCAACAATTGATAATTTTCCAACGGTTGTTATCGCTGGTTATCCAAATGTTGGAAAATCGTCTATTTTAAGGTGTCTTTCTTCTGCAAAACCAGAGGTAGCTCAGTATCCATTTACGACAAAAGAAATACATGTTGGACACATTGAAAAAACTGAGAAATATATTACAAAACGTTTTCAAATAATTGATACACCGGGTCTGCTGGATAGACCACTATCTAAGAGAAATGAAATTGAAAAGCAAGCTATTGCTGCTCTTACTCATCTTGCAGATTTGATAGTTTTTGTTTTGGATGTATCTGAGACTAGCGGTTATTCCATAAAAGATCAAATGCATTTGCTATCTCAGATGGAAGAAATGTTTAGTGGTTCTTCTTTAATTGTAGTTGAGAATAAGGCAGATATTAAAAAGACAGATTCTACCAATCTAAAGATTTCTTGTAAAACTGGCGAAGGCATAGATCCTCTTGTGGATGAGATATTTTTGCATTATCTTTCAAAAAATGAGGATGAATAAAAAAGAGGAATGATGGTTACGTTTTTTTCTTTTTTAGCTTAAATGGTTTAAAGCCAAGAGTAAAAGCGGTAACCAGTATTAGAATAACTGCTAACGGTATCATTATTATTGATATCATTGGAAATAAAGTTACACCAATGAATTTAACTTGCGATTCAGTCATTTTGCCTATATCATCCCACACAATTGTTTTGAATTTGTAGTATCCACTTCCATTCTTGGCGGTAAAATTCCAAATAAATGGTGAATTTGTTAGATTATTTCCATACTGTTCCCATACAGTCCATGTTTTATTGTCTGGCGAATAACTATAGTATAGTTGCAATCTTGTTACATTGGTGTCATTTGCAACATTTACTGTTATGACAAATTCGTTATCCCAGTGCCACTTCCTAAAGTCAGAAACATCCGGATCATATGGTGTTGTATCATCGATATCAAAATCTTTTATTATTTTCAATGCTTCATTTGATGATGGAGTTATATATTGATTTTCAAGTGAGTCAGTCAATCTAAAATATATGTAGTAATTATCCTCTTCTATTAGAGAGTTCCAGTCATCTTGAGTGAGGCTCCAAGTTCCTACATAGTTTTTTTCCATTATGTCCTCATCGTTAATCTTTGTCCACTCATTAGCTTCACTAATATACAATCTATATTCAACGTTCTTGAGTTTATAGTCATCTGTGAATTCAATAGTGAATTCAGGTAAATCATCAAATCTATATTCATTGTCAAATGATGGAGCATCTGGGGGATTTGGATCGAAGATGAATGACACGTCTCCTTCTGCAGGATAATCCTCTTGGTTACCTGCATTATCGGTGGCAATAGTGCAAAGCGCATACTCGTCACTTGCACCCGAGAATGACCAACTATAAGGTAATGTATCATCTGATGAAAATGATGACCAACTGGTATCAGCTAAAGCCCGATAATAAAGAGTCACATGATTTATGTCACTTCTATTGTCCTTTGCTACTGCTGTTATCTTAATAGGCGTCGTGTTGATTGTATAGTTAATATCTTCCTTGTTGCTTATATACGAATAAGGTTTTTCAGTATCCTTTTCAAATTCATCAAAGAAGAAATCGTTAGAGTTTGGAGGTTTTGCTGTATCTTCAATATAATATCTTATGCTGATAAGTTCAGTGATATTTTCGCTGAAATCTAATTCTGAGATGTCTGCACTGATAGTTTCTTTATTTGTTGAACCCGCATTACCACTACATTGAGCTGCATAGGTTTTAGTTTTTGTACCTGATTGATTTTTTATTTTATACTTCAATGTATATGTTGCAGAACTGACGTTCAAACCTGTTATATTGCCTTCAGTTCCCACATCTTTAACATCAATTGTACATGTTGGTGTATTTGTGGCAATCCATCCATTCTCCGGTCTAAAGCTATCTTCGTAATAAATAGGTTTTTCAGTATCTGGATGTTCCTCATCCGTGGTTTCTTGGTATGTTGTTACTGACCAATTGTATAAGATTGCTTCGTCTGAACTTGTATCTGCGGTAAAATCTGCACGTAATTTTATAACGTTATAGCTATCAATATATTTTGAGATGTTAGCCCCATTCTTAATGTTTCTTCTTATCAAAGTTTCATCTTTATTAAGTATGCTAAATTTTATACTGGCGTTTGTCGTGGTATAATTAGCGTAAAATTTATTCCATGAATGTCCATGAGGTTTTCTTATTGGGATAGAAATAAGCATACCAGTGATTTCTTGATCTTCAGGTTGTTTATGGGAACCCAGACTGTAGAGTGTTCCATCTTCATCGCTGGCATAAAGCAAACCATCAACAACTATTGGCGAGGATAATACGGCTGAATTATGTTCGGTTACATGGGTCCATTCTACATCACCAGTTGAAGCGTCCAGTGCTTTTATTGTTCCATCTGGTGTCCCTATGTAGATCATACCATTTGCATAAGAAGGGGAGGAAACTAATACTTGAGATGACGCAATGCCTTTAGTATAAATTGATTTATTCCATTTCTCTGTTCCATCCTTTACATCTAGGGCATAAAGCGTCCCGTCAGGTGAAGCTACAAATATCACATCATTATAAACTGCAGGGGAACAAGCGGCTAAATCGTAAATAGTAAGCATTGGATTGCTAATTGAAACGTTCCATATTATACTTCCATCATCCAAACTCAAAGCAATGACTTCCGTGCGGGCAGACAATATTGGAACTACCTCCTTTTTAACGACTGCAAAAACAGTATTGTCATAAACTACTGGTGACGCTCTACCCACCGAACCAACACTTGAGTTCCATACATTTTCTCCTGATTCGATGTCAAATGCGAATAAACTCTCACCATTTGCGTTTTCACATCCAACGATAACCATGTCTCCGTGAACAGTTGGGCAGGAAAAACTCCCTGCAGGTAAATTGCTATCCCACTGCCAATTCCCATTTAAATCAAGAGCAATTATTTTATTATTCCCAGCAGTAAGAAACTCCAGCAGTGACTCATCTCCACTCCAAGAACTTAAAAAAATCTTATCGTTTGATATTGTTGGTGATGCAGAGTAACAGATATTTGGATTACTTGGGTTAATGGAGCTATAGTTAAATTCCCAGGTAACCTCAAGGTTGTTATTATCCAATGCATATACTTTGTTTTCCTCCCCGCCTTTTGATGTACTACCAGTTGCCAAAATGAGGAGGCTATCTGATATTGCAGGTGAATTCTCAATAAGATATTGGGGAATGTTACCTTGATTAAATGCTGGATTTGGTCCTCCCTCGTTCTCTACTGAAACTGTTGTGTTAAACACGTATATCTCATTACCATTTTTGGATGCTATAAACAGCTTTCCATCATTAATTACAGGATTGCGATGGTTACCTCCTGTTTGGTTATTACTTGGCGAATACCAGTATATATCGTTATTATCTGGACCATAACCATCTGATGCTCTTGTATTTGAAGGATTCTGTCCAAATATTGTCCAGTCGTTATAAAACGGGAGTATACTTGCATTCCCATTTGAAATTTTTACGTTATCTTTTTCATCTACTCTAAGCTTGGAGTTGAACATATCTTCCCATGTATTTTCTTTCGTCTGCCAGAGTACATTCCAACTGTTAAGTTTAGGTGAGACGGCCGGATTGGTGGTAGTTAAATTTGCTCTAATTTTTATTTTATCGATTTCGTCTACATCTATTGATACCAGAGATACTGGTTTGTTAGTTGAGTCGTACCCATCTTTATTTCCAGGTAATATTTTATCATCAATTAATGTTCCGTTTTCATACAGAATATGATGTTTTATCGATGTTCCGCTTTTCTCAAGGTCGTCCCATGTGAAAAGTTCCCACGAGTCAATATTTATCGGATTTATATTTGTCGAAATTGCGGTTCCAGACAAGGCGTATCCGTAACTGTAAGCTACGATTTTTACATAGTCGGAAGACAACGAACATTTTTTTCCTACTTCAGGATAGACAACAATGCAAATGTCTACATAGCTATCATTGCTGATGAATAATTCCCCTGTGAAATTCCGTTGTAATTCAATAATAGTTCCTTGCGAAATGGCCGTTCTGGCTTTGTTCCATATTCCTGAGTTGCCTATGGTTTGCCAATAGTACATGGTAATTTTTTGATCATTTTCGGCTTTTCCACACCAGCTTATATCCAATTGTGTTATAGAATCTCTGTTTTGATTTAATTTGAATCTAAAATGATGAATCTCTCGTAAAAGAGAGGCCTCTGATGATGTTGTATCTTTGTTTGGACTTTTTATTTTTGAATATCCAATGTTTGTAAACTCTTTTTCTAGCAATAAAATATACAAACTAGGTGGCATAAGAGGGATAAAAAATGGGGTTTTGCAGCTGTATGCTTTGCTTTCAGATTTGTTAGCAAAATCATAAGTACGTTTACTACTTTCATTTGAATTCAATATGATGCTCCCGTCCGATATTTCACAATGTGAAAGAGTTACAGTCCCGTCATCTTGAAATGTATTAGTCCACCAGCCATCATCTTCGTCTATTTCTAGGCTAAAGCCAATATTTGAAAAACTTGATATCGATAATGATAAGAAGATAATCCATAAAATAATCGATCTTTTATATAAATTATTTTTACCCATATATTTATCTCCTTACATTATGTATGTAATAGATAATATTGATTTATATTACATTTACTTAAATATTTTTGGGTTTCTATCAGGGTATATAATCTGTTTTTATGTCTTAATCCTTTAGAATTGCTGTAATTATAATTATTAATGGTGGAAAAATCTTTTTTTTATGTTGTATGATTCATCATTCTCTGATCAAGAGCAGATAAACTCAGGTGCTTTCTTGTTATTTTATTGAGATATTGTTAACGTGAGTTCATACTACAATTATCTGAATATCCATTACATTTGTTCCAGTATTACCGGTCATAAATAAATCATCCAACTCCATAAAAAATCTATGAGAATTATTTTCTTCCAAAAAACCTGTTGTATCAAGATTCTTTTCACATGCCCTCGTTAAAGAAAAATCATCCGCGATGGCTCCAGCGGCATCGCTATTTCCATCAATGCCATCAGTCGCAAAAGATGCGAAAACCATATCCTTGACATTTATCTCATGTATACTTCCCAAAATCATCTCTTGATTCCTACCACCAAGGCCTGTACCTTTTATATTAACTGTTGTTTCTCCACCTGAAATAAAAACACGCTTTCTAGATTCTCTTCTATAGTTTTTTGCTTTTTGTACAAGATAGACACCAATTTCCTTCGCCTCTCCAGTAAGAGATGTGGAAAAAAGTTTTGTTGCGTATCCAAGCTCCTTTGCTCTATCTATTGCTGCCGTACATACAATCTCATTGTTTGCAATGATAAAATTAGATAAATTATCAAAGATAGGATTATCTCCTTTTGGTGTCTCAGCAAGTATGCCTTGAACACCATCATTGATGATATTGGTGACATCGGAAGGTAATTTTTGCCAAAGATCGTATTTTTTAAAAATCATTTTCGCATCATCATAAGTTGTTGAATCAGGATATGTGGGACCAGATGCAATAAACTCTATAGGATCTCCAACAACATCGGAAATAATAAAAGAAACTGTCTTGCATTTAGCAAATTTTGCAAGCTGACCACCTTTAACAAATGAAAGATGCTTACGTATGGTATTAATTTCATTTATATCAGCAGCTGATCTCAACAACAAATCTGTTGTTTGCTGCAAATCCTTAAGACTAATCCTTGGTTTGCATAAAAGTGCAGATCCCCCACCAGATATTAGCACAATTAAAAGATCTTCATTGCCACACATTTTAATAATATCTAGGATTTTCTCTGTACCATCTATGTTGTCCTGATCAGGTAGGGGGTGACTGCCGACAAGGGTAGTTATGCATTCACTTCTAACTATATTATTTGGATCATTAGTAATAATAACTCCCTTTTTGACATCAATTGAATCACGGACTGCCTGGGCCATACCAACACATGCTTTTCCAAAACCTACCACATATATGTTTTCAAAATCAGAAGTGTTTACGTTTTTCCCATCAATATTAATCTTTTTTTCATAAAATCTTGATTTAACAACTTTATAAGGATTAACAGAATCTAAGGCAAAAGTCAGGATATCAAGAATATCTTCCCTTATCTTTTTTAATTCAGGTGTTTGACCATTCTTAATAATCTTCTCTCGGTTTTTAAACAACATATCCAATCTTTAGAAAAAATAAATTATTTCCCAAACTGTAACTGATTCATCAGATTCTTTCTCATTTTCCTGTTGCCGGATAAACCCTTCATCATACGCTTTGTCATATTGTAATACTTCAACAACTCTTTGACATTTCTATTTTCAACACCTGCACCATGTGCAATACGTTTAACACGAGAAGCTCGAATGATACTTGGATCATTCATCTCTTCATCTGTCATAGAGTTCATAATAACACGGAATCTCTGAAGTTTATTTTGAGTATCATCCATATCAACGTCTTTGATTTTACTTGAAAAACCACCCGGAAGCATCTCCGCTACCTTGCTAAGGGGGCCCATTCCAGACAACATATCCATTTGGTCATACATGTCATGTAAGGTGAATTTACCAGACATTAATCGTCTAGCAGTTTTCTCTGCATCTTTTCCCTTCATACTCTCTTCTGCTTTTTCGAGTAAGGATTTGATATCGCCCATACCAAGTAGACGAGATATGAATCGCGCAGGGTCAAATTTCTCAAAATCACCAGCATGCTCTCCTGTTCCAATAAATACAATTGGGGCACCAACTTCAGCTGCGGCACTTAGTGCACCACCACCTTTAGCGGTACCATCCATTTTTGTAAGAACAATACCAGTTATATTCACAGCATCATTGAATGCCTTTGCCTGAGAGCCAGCTTGCTGACCAACAGCAGCATCTATAACAAGCAGTTTTTCATCAGGTTTAGTTACCTTAAAAATGTCTTTCATCTCTAGGATGAGATCATCTTCGAGTTTATGTCTTCCAGACGTATCTACAATTATTACATCAATACTTCTTTTGAACTTGTTTAACCCGTCTTTTACAACCTTCACTGCATTTTTTTCCTTCTTATCGCCATAGAATGGGACTTTCACCTGTTCTGATATTTGTCTTAATTGTTCATAGGCTGCGGGACGATGAACATCACCTGCAATCAAAGCAGGTTTTAAACCCTTCTTTTTAAAATACGTAGCAATTTTTCCGCATGAAGTCGTCTTTCCTTGACCGTATAGCCCAGTCATCATTATTATCTGTTTTTTAACAGGCAGCTCCCTAGAATCACCAAGGATGCTTACTAGCTCATCATAAACAATATGAATAACGTGCTCTCGATTACTCATTCCCGCTGGAGGTTTCTCTTGTAGTGCACGTTTCTCGATCTTTTTTGACAGATCTAAAACAAGTTTGACGTTAATATCTGCCTGTAGAAGTGCTCGCTGTATATCCCTTACAACTTCTTTGATGAGTTTTGAGTCAATATGTACTGCATTGGCTATCTTCTTTAACGTTCCTCTTAGGGAACTACTTAAATCATCTAATACCATTTTACCCTTAAGCCCGTAAATGTAAAAGGAGGCATTAAAATGTATCGTCGTTTAAAGTCGCCTTCGATTTTTCCTACTTTACCTTTTACTTTAATAGTTTTATCACAAGGCTAAGAATTTACAAAAAGTATTTACACATATATGATATTCACTGGAAGATAGTATGCCCTTGTTTTTTATTTGAGGGGGGATTCAATGGAGCATTACGATAGGAAAATTATTGATAAGCTCGATTTAATGGCTGTTAATATCAGGAAACATATTATTGAAATGTTGTACATAGCTAAATCAGGACATCCAGGTGGTTCGTTGTCTGCTGTTGACATGATTGTTGCACTATACTTTAAGCATATGAAGCATGACTCTAAGAATCCTAAAGATCCAGATAGAGATCGCTTCATTTTGAGTAAAGGTCATGCTGCCCCTGCGCTTTATGCAGTACTTGCAGAGTGTGGATATTTTTCTGTTGATGAATTGAAGAATCTTAGAGAGATCAACTGTATGTTGCAAGGACATCCCGTATGTTCTTATGTTCCAGGCATTGAGGCTTCTACTGGTTCCCTTGGCCATGGTCTTTCTTTTGCAAACGGTATATCTCTTGCAGGAAAATTAGATGAAAAGGCGTACAATGTTTATGTTATGTTGGGTGACGGTGAGACTAATGAGGGGCAGGTGTGGGAGGCAGCTGCAGCAGCATCACATTACAAGCTTGATAATTTAACTGCTTTCATTGATAGAAACTTTTTACAGATTGATGGAAACACAGAGGAAATAATGCGTCTAGAATCGGCGAGAGATCGATGGAGTTCCTTTGGATGGAATGTTAAAGAGATTGATGGTCACAATATGAAACAAATACTTGACGCACTAAATGAAACAGATAATCATAAGAGACAGCCATCCGTAATTATACTAAATACTGTAAAAGGAAAAGGAGTCTCATTCATGGAAAATAACGTTGATTTTCATGGAGTTCCACCAAATGAAATGGAATATAATATGGCAATGGAAGAACTAGATTTAATACAGAGAAAACTGGAGGGCTAAACTTGAGTAAGAAAATAATGGCAAATCCCAGGAATGCATATGGGGAAACTCTTGTACAGCTCGGTGAGAAATATCTCAATCTAGTCGTTTTAGATGCAGATCTCTCTAAATCTACAAAAACTATAATGTTTGCAAAGAAATATCCCGAAAGATTTTTTGAGATGGGTATCGCCGAGGCTAACATGATATCTACGGCTGCTGGACTTGCATCATGTGGTAAAATACCCTTTGCAAGTACGTTTGCAGTTTTTGCTACAGGAAGAGTCTATGATCAGATACGTATTGATCTTGCATATTCACAGGCTAATGTAAAGATATTTGCTACGCATGGTGGCATAAGTGTAGGGAAGGATGGGGCTAGCCATCAAATGATTGAGGACATTGCATTAATGCGAGTACTGCCAAATATGACCGTTCTTGCACCCAGTGATGCCACACAAACGGGAAAAATCGTTGAACTCATGGCAAGTAATAAAGGACCTATGTATGCAAGGATCGGGCGAGCAAATGCACCAATTATTTATGATAAAGATTATATTGAAAGCGTTGAAATAGGTAAGGGGATGATTGTTGAGGAGGGTTCAGATGTGACGATTATTGCCTGCGGAACCATGGTCGATCCAGTAATTGATGCACGGAAAACGCTATTGAAACAAGGTATAAGCGCCCAAGTAATTGATATGCATACAATAAAACCATTGGATGAGAAACTAGTGATTAAATGTGCCAGGGAAACGGGTGCAATAATAACTGCAGAGGAACATTCTGTTATTGGTGGGCTTGGAGGAGCGATAGCAGAAACACTTGCGGAGAAAAGTTGTTCTGTAAGATTCAGAAGGATAGGAATAGAAGACAGATTCTGCGAAAGCGGAGAGCCAAAGGATTTGCTAGAAAAATATGGTTTAAATGAAAAACATATTGTGAAAAAAGTTAAAGATTTATTAAGAGATGTATAGAAGCTGAAATTTTAAAAAAGTGCTTAACCACTAGATTGCGTGATTTATTTATGGTTAATTCTCTTTATCTGTAAGCCAGATATATCGTCGACCACCGAACTTACTTTCTTGTTCTTCTTTGATTAATTCATAATTTTCCTGTCCAACAGGATTGATTTCAACAACCCCAATAGGTGTTCCACTTAGTAAACTATAGTCACAGATAGTTGTATGCAACTAAGAGGACAGAAAATCGTAGATTCTAATGAATATTGCCGCCTCCTTTTTCGGCACGCTTTACAGTGAAATTGTTTTTTCGTCAAAGACGTTGCTGAATAAAATAGTTTATTCCTTTGTCGATAGTTATATAAACCCAAAGCATGCTAACTATTAGCACAATTATGATAAAGACAATTGAAGATTTTTTAAATCAGTTTATTT
>Ga0272441_10013658_pt1 | contig 11650 bp, 7 predicted proteins | sample SSMProp6N_FD_193582 | JGI IMG/M metagenome (GOLD analysis project Ga0272441, IMG submission 193582) | Marine sediment archaeal communities from Little Sippewissett salt marsh, Falmouth, MA, United States - SSM-Prop-6N | ecosystem: Environmental > Aquatic > Marine > Wetlands > Sediment ... | reverse complement strand
ATGCTTATATCACCTATCTTGGCGAAGGATCCGTCTCCGTCCCCGAGCCGGAAACGATGCTGATGCTGGGCTTCGTCCTTCTGGGCCTTGTCGGCGTAAGCCGAAAACGGTTCAACCAGAGAAACTGATCTCAAGCACGAACTCTTAATTTTAACCATAAAAAATCCCCCGGGTTGATTCATTTCCCGGGGGATTTTTTTTACAAACGTATAAACAGTAATGTTTTTCACCACAGACCCGTCCGCCATACTCTGCTTGGTTTGTGGGCGGGCCAACTCGCTATCGTTCTCGCTCATGCGAGGCAGGCGGGCCTGCCAGCCACCTCGTATGCCATGCAAACACGGCGATACGGACGGCACGTTAAACGCTCAGTTGAGGCAGACAGGCGGGGGCATAGAGAACGTTTTTTTGTTCAAGGCAGATATCTTTTCGTTGTCGGCCTCCTTGTCCCGCAGCTCCATTTGATGATACTGGGGCCTGCACTTTAGCTCCAGAAGATGGTACCGGGGTCACCGACAATGAAAATAAGTGAATATCTCTGAGCACCCTGCCCGCCATTGCTCTCGCCGAGGCGAGGCAGGCGGGTCTGTGCCTCGAGCGAAGCGGGCGGTAAACTATTTAATAAAAGCTCTGAGTCGTCAAACCGTAATCCCGTGCTTTTTAATCAGATCGTGCAGCGTGGGGCGGCTGGTTTTGAGCAGCCTAGCCGCTTGAGCGATGTTGTTACCGGTGAGCAGCAAGGCCTGCTTCATGCAGTGCAGTTCGCCCCGATCTCGCGCGGCTTGCAGCGTCATGAGCTTTTCACCGGCCGAATCCGGTGGACATGCGTCCAGTCCCAGGTCTTCCGGCGTAATCGTCGGTCCACTGAAAATGGCGAGAGCCCGGCGGATGCGGTTTTGAACTTCGCGGACGTTGCCGGGCCAGCCATGGGAAGACAGCGCAGAAATGGCGGCGGGTGAGAACGCCACCCGTCCTATTTTAAGAGAGCCGGCTTCTTTGCGAAGAAAGTGCTGGGCCAGCACCATGATATCTTCCGGACGCTCTTGCAGACTCGGCAGTTCTATCGGCACCACATTCAAACGGTGATAGAGATCTTCCCTGAAAACTCCCTCATCGACGGCCTTCTTGAGATCGGTGTTGGTCGCGGCGATAATCCGGATATCGAGAGAAAGGGTCTGGTTCCCGCCGATCCGTTCGATCGTCCCTTCCTGCAGGCAGCGCAGAATCTTCACCTGCATGGCCAAAGGCAGCTCGCCGATTTCATCCAGAAAGACGGTTCCCTTGTTTGCCACTTCCAGCTTCCCGTGTTTTCTGGCCACCGCGCCGGTGAAGGCCCCCCTTTCATGGCCGAACAATTCGCTCTCCAGCAGGTTTTCGGGAATGGCCCCGCAGTTGACGATCACCATGGGATTGGTGCAACGGGGGCCCAGTTCGTGGATGGCATGGGCCACCATTTCCTTGCCGGTGCCCGACTCACCGGAAATCAGGACCGGATAATCGTTGGCGCTGATTTTCCGGATCATCGCAAACAGACTCTGCATAACAGGCGCGACACCGATCATTCCGCACAGCGAATCACATTGGTCGGAATGCATTCGAAACCGGCGGCCGGCCTCTTGAAGGGCATGCAGCTTGAAAGTGCGATCTAAAACAACTTTTAAGACTTTCAGATCGATCGGCTTCGAACAGAAGTCAACAGCACCGGAGGCCACGGCTCTTACGGCAGTGCGCTGCTCCGAATTACCGGTGATGACGATTAACCTGGTAAACGGTGCGAGTGTCGCCAGGTCCTCGAGCAGTTTCAGACCGACCTGGGGGGTATCGGGTGAGGGCGGCAGGCCGAGATCGAGGGTGGCCACCGGAAAGGCGCCGCAGGCCAGCAACTGTCTGGCCTTATCAGCGTCAGGCGCAATCGTGATGTCATAGTCCTCCCCGATTGACCACTTGAGCTGCCTGGCCACGGAGGCCTCATCTTCGATAATCAACAGCCGTTCTTTAGGCAAACCGATCTCCGGAAAAGTATCTGAGTTGGGTTAATTGAGAATCCGGCATTGCCGGTGTTAGTTGCGAGTTAGTTGTTGATTGTCGGTTGTTAGTTGCTCGTGTTCTTGATTGTGAGTAGTTTTCTTCTTTTCAACTGACAATTCGCAACGCCAATTACCGCCTTTCGCCTTCAACCGTAAGCCCTTTTTTCCTTTCACCTTTGAGCTTTTCGCTGTTTTGAGCAGCTCTGCTGCGTTTCATAAATTTTTCACCCGAAAAATTTATTATTAGTATGCCCCCTTCTGCTTAAGCACCGCATTGGCCGTCTCCAGCAACACCTGAAAATCCAACAGAACACTTCGGTTGTAGATGTAATACAGATCCAGCAGGATCATGTCCTCGAAAGCCACCTCACTGCGACCTGTCACCTGCCAGACTCCTGTGATTCCGGGTCTCACGGACACACGCTTTTTGTACCACTCTTCATATTGTTCGTATTCGTAAGGCAGACAGGGCCGCGGACCGACCAGGCTCATTTCGCCCTTCAGAACGTTGATCAATTGTGGCAGTTCATCCAGGCTGAATCGCCTGAGAAACTTTCCCACCGGCGTGATGCGCGGGTCATCGGTTATTTTCAGGGTCTGACCGTCAGTGCCTTTCTGTCCGATTTCCCCTTTTATCAGCTTGGTGACATAGTCCTTGTGAATGTCGCAACTGCTGTCAACACACATGGACCTGAATTTGTACATTTTAAAAATATTGCCGTGTCTTCCGATGGCATCGGGTTTAAAAAAAACCGGCCCCTCACTGGTCAACTTAACGGCCAGTGCGATAAGCAAAAAAACGGGCAACAGAAGTATGGCCACCGGCAAGGTCATCAGCGCGTCCAGGCCGTGTTTTATAGGATTGAACAGCCAGCTGGACTTTTGGGTGCCCAGCCGTATCATGGGCAGCCCGCACAAAGAGTCGGGCTGGATTTTAATGTTTATAATCGACAGCAGTTTAGGCGGAAACCAGACATTCAAGCGATGCTCTATGCCGTAATCCAAAATCCGAAGGAGCAGCTCCTTATCGATGTTTTCATCTGTGACAACAATATCGTTTATCTCGGTATATGCTGCAATTTCAGGTAGTTGGCTTACATCGCCGAGACAGGTTTTGGATACAGTGCATTCAAAATCGCCGTCAGTGCCAGCAGTGAAAAATCCTTTCACATAGAAAGGGGCATCGTTTTTGATCATGTAATTTGTTATCTGCTTCGCCTCCTCGTTGGTGCCGATGATGACCATTTCCCAGCGAAATATCTTACGCATCCAACCGTTGAACACGATGTGAACCAGCAGGTAGCGTCCAGCTAAAAGCAGTCCAACTGAAATAATATAGAAAATGGGTAACAGATAACTAGACGTTTTCAGTATCGACAAGCCGCCGGGAAGAACCAACCCGATAGCCCCGATACTTAAAAGGCATATGGCCAGAGCATATGTTAAATTCGTTAAGAATTTAACGTCGGTTTTTAAGAACAATAAACAGAATACGAGTGAGGCGGTTAACAGGGGTATGACGATTTTGTCACTGTAAAGATTGTCCCAGTGCAACAAGAGCACAAATAGGCCGAAACTGATCAACACCCAGGCCAAAGCCTTTTTCAGTCGCGCAAAATGATGATTCCAAATAAAATTCGCACCGTAACTGTAAAGATTGAATACCGAAAACATAAAAACGAAGACAGATAGACTCATCACCAACATCAGCACCAGAAAAGTCCATTTCTGATGCTGAAGACCCGGCCCGGCCGCTAAGAGCGATAAGCAGAACGATAACACTAAAACGGTAAGGTCATGCAACAGCAAAACCGGTTTGTATGAGGAAAAAATCTTGTGATGCAGCCCGGGCTTCAGATAGTTTATCGGCAGGGTGACAGGTTCCCCGGTGGATTTCTGTTTTTGCATTGATTCGCAGTTTGGTATCGTTTAACCGGTGTCGGTTGAGTTGGTATATTTCGATTGTTTGTTCAATAACCATCTATCCTCAGAAAGATTTGAGAAAGCAAGAATCGTACACATATAAAAAATTATTTATTAACTAAAAAAATCAACTTCTTAAATTCGGGATAGGATCTGTACAGCTTTAAATTGTGAACTATTTTTCATAATTTAATGTAAAATATTGCCCAAAAAAGCGGTTGAATGAGTAGAAAATGAGTTTCACGTTTGACATTTTGTAACCGTTCACAGGGTTGCAAAGTCCGATGCGCTTCAAACCACCTGATTGTAAGCGTTTACAGGGTGCCGCAGATGCAAGGCGTCGGGTGCGCAGACGTACTTTTGTACTTCAAGTGCCCGACAACAAAGCAGGTGCGGTGCCCTGTGAACGCTTACGACATTTTGAATGCAGAGATTGCATTATTCTTGACGGTTACACTTGAATAAGCGTTTTCGACAAGTGAATAAGCGGTAAAATTCTGTTATAATTCAATCTGCGATCTTTGCGGTGAATCCAGATTCCCAAGTGGAGGTTTAATGAGTAAAGCTCCGACTCGATTTTGCGCCCTTCTGCTGCTCGCCATCCTTATTTTTAACGGTTGTGCATCCGACGAGGAAAAAAAGCTTTCCCACTTGAAAAAAGGTCAGGCCTATTTTGAGAAAGGTGAGTATAAAGCCGCTCTGCTGGAGTACAAAAACGCGGTCAAGATAGATCCCAGATATGTTACCGCTAATCTCGAAATGGCCAAAACCCAGCTCAAGTTGGGGGATGTCGGAGGGGCATATAGAAGCTACCTGAGGACCTCGGAGCTGGCCCCCGATAACCTGGAGGCCCGGATCGCGCTGGTAAAATTTTATCTGCTCCAGAGAAAACTGAACGAAGCCGCAAGCGATATCGATTTTATTCTGCAAAAGGAGCCTCAGAACATCGAGGCGCTCTTGTTGCTCGCGGGACTGCGTGAGCTTGAAAAAAAACCGCATGAAACTATTGTTATATTTAGAAAAATTATTGCGCTGGACAGTCGGAACGAACCGGCTTACCGCGGTCTGGCCCGATCACTGATGCAGGAAGGGAAAACCGATGATGCAGAATCGGTTTTAAAACAAGCCGTTGCAGCAATTGGGGGCAACCCGGGGCTGCAACTCGAATTGGCTGCGCTTTATGCCGGCAATGATGAATTCGAACGTGCGGAAGGCGCATTGAAAGAGGCCATACGCATGGAGCCACGGAACCCGGATCTGCACATCGCCCTCGGTAATTTCTATGCCGGCATTGGAAAGTCGGATCGGGCCGAAGCGGCGCTCCTTAAGGCCGTTGAAGTATCACCTGATTCAACGAAACCGCGTTTGGTTTTGGCCGGTTTCTACGATGCCTTGGGTAAACCTGACGACGCTCTGTCCGAGTACCAGAAAACGCTCGAAAACCGGCCCGATGACGTAATGGTCAAACAGGCGTTAGCCCGGCATTATTTCAAAAACCGACAGGTTGATGAAGCAGAGCAGACGGTCAATGAAATTCTCAAGGCCCAACCAAAATTCTTTCCCGCCCGCATGTTAAGCGGTGAAATATTATTGGTAAAGAATGAATCCGCCCCGGCCGTGGAGCTGTTTAACCAACTTGCCGAAGAAAATCCCGATTCCGATCGGGTGCAGTTTTTAAAAGCCGTTGCCCATTCGTATAGTGGAAATATTACGCTGGCCAAAGCGGACGCAGCCAGAGCCCTGGAGTTGAACCCGAAAAACCTCGAAGCCCGGTTGTTAATTGCTGAACTCCATTATAAAGGGCGCGACTATGCCAATGCCCAAAAAGAAGCCCGGGAGGCCCTACGCTTGAGGCCCACCAGCACCCAGGCGCTCCTTATTGTGGGTAGGGGCGCACTGCAACAAAAAGATTATGACGAAAGCCGTGAAAGCTTTGAGGCGGTCATCCGCTTGGAACCAGAGAACCCAGAGGGGTATTATCGCATGGGTTCGTTGTGTTTGGCCGAAAATAAGCCGGATAATGCCATAGAATACTTGCAGAAGGCGCTCGAGCGTGACCCCAATCAAATGGAGGCGTTCACCAACCTCGTCCTTGCTTACACTGTCAAAAAAGACATGACGGCCGCATTTAGTGCCTGTGACAAACAGCTGCCCAAGGTCGACGACAACTTAAGAGCAACCGCCGTCATCCACAATTTGAAGGGGGTCCTTTACCTCCAGCAGCAGAACTCAACCGAAGCCGAAAGGCAGTTCAAAGAAGCGGTGCTGACCGATTCGAACTACCTGCCCCCATACTATGCCCTCGCACGCCTTTATCTCGCCGGGAAACAGGCGGACCGTGCCATCGAGCAATTCAATAAAACGCTCGCAAAAAATCCTGATCAAACCGCCGCGCACATGTTCCTGGGGATGATTTATGATTCCAAGCAGGATCCGGAAAATGCGGAAAAACACTATCGCGCCGCCCTCGATGTAGACCCTGAATTTGCCCCTGCCGCCAACAACCTGGCTTATCTTTTAGCCGACCGGAACCACGACCTGAATGAGGCTTTAAAGTTAGCCAACATCGCTAAAAAGTACGACCCCGAAGATCCAAGCATCGCAGACACATTGGGTTGGGTCTATTACAAAAGAGGGCTCTACCCCAATGCCTTGAGCGAACTGACATTTGCGGCTGAAAAGCTGCCCGACAACGCCACTGTGAGGTATCATCTGGGAATGAACTACCTGAAAAAGGGCGACAAGGAAAAGGCCAGAAAAGAACTGGAAAAAGCCCTCAGCCTGGACGGGTCATTCGAAGGTTCCGAGGAGGCGAAGAAAGCCCTCGCCGGTCTTTAGATTTCTGCTCTCGCAGAGCTCGCAGAGTAATCGGTGCCTTCCACGAGTTTCCGCAGGACACAAGTACCTTCCCTATCCAGAAACAAGCAATTTTTCTCAAGTTCGAGGGAATTTATAAATCGCATGGACGGCCATCATTTGCGCCGCGCTGGCGATTCCGCAGGGTTGTCACATCCCTGGTCACTCCCTTAGGCGTGTTTGAAAGCAAATTTGTGGAAAAGAGCGATTTATGGAGTAAATTCAAACGAACCGCCATTGCCTTTCCTCTGCTCTTCTTGTCCTAAATGTTTTATACCTTATTGATCCCACGATCTAGTGATTTTTCGCACTTAAATTGTCTTATTCCTTGCCGACCGCTGCTCTTTATTTCAACCCTCTTATGAAACTACGCCAAAGTGGCACAGTTTCTTTCTCGATCAAAGTGGTCGCTTGCGACCAGCGACAGGGCTGAACGCTGAACCTTGAACCGGAACCCTGTAACCGTTCACAGGGTTTCAAAGTCCGATGCGCTTCAAACTACCTCATTGTAGGCGTTTGCAGGGTGCCGCAGATGCAAGGCGCCGGGCGCGCAGACGTACTTTTTTACTTCAAGTGCCCTACATAAAAGCAGATGCGGTGCCCTGTGGACGCTTACGGAAACCTCATGGTACGCAATTTATAGCGCTGCGCTCAAGGAAACTTATATTCTTCTCAAATGACACGATGATAGTCATATTTTACAGACCAGCAAATTTGTATTTGTGAAGTAAAGTAAATAGTATTTAAGTAATTTAAGACACATTGATTCAATTCTGCTATTCAATCAAACAAGATAACTTATTGTATTTTTATTAAAAAATAAAATCCTTAATTAATCTATTTTCAGGCATGTAAGTTGCAATTACAGGCTGCTACTTTAAGTAATCGGTTAATCGCACGAAACGGATTAAGTTCGTAATGACTACTTTTTGCAGACCATCGATCGGCAAATGACAGAAGGAAAAGCGCAATGAAAAAAACATGCTTGATTCAATTCTTTTTAATGATCTTCTTCCTATCCCTGACAAGTCAACTGTATGCATTGCCCAATCAGATTTATCTGAAGACAACCGGCGTCGATCCGCGATCGACTGGAACGTTTCATTTCGGCGCTTTAGGTAACATAAACGTTTATTATGGCGAGTATGACCTTGCGATCGATTGGGATATGGCGGGACCGGAAGGATATCAAGCTATCAGCGGTTTTTGCGTGGAAGATGCATGGGCCACTTCTTCCAACAATGTTATTTATAACCTTCTTCTGCCCTCGGCGGCAGGTCAGCAGTACATAGCAGCGGCATATATTTTAGGGCAATATCAATCAGGAAACTTAAGTGCCCAAGCAGCTCAAATTGCGGTTTGGGAAACTGTGATGGATTATAATAACCTAAGTTATGGATCGGGTAATTTTTACGCAATAAGCCCGGATAGTAACGATTTGGCTTACATAAATTCGGCTTCATCATTTTTGACAAGTATGTACAACACTTCAGTATTAGATAATTTTGACAGCACTAGCTACAGGATCGCACGCAATGGGGATTACCCATCCGATGGGTTTCAAGACTATGTCATTCACGTCCCGGAACCGGGGGTGCTTCTGAGTTTGGGCATCGTTTTGTTGGGGTTGGGCGGCGCTACACGCCGGAGGTTCAAGAGATAGCCGGCTTCGCCGGCGTCGTTAGTCAATGGTTCGTCGTTTGTCGTTTAAAGGGATCCTTAGATCCAAGTTGCTGCGCTAAGAGGAGAAATTTACGGGGATAAGGTGTAGTAATTCAGACTCGATCTGACAGTTACCGATTTTGATGCGGTGTCTGTTAGGTCAAATTCAAGCTACTAACTTTTCTTGCCAAATTTTTTCCCATCTTCAAGAGTTTACATCGGCGTTCTACCACAAAACATCTTACCTTGTTTTGTTCGTTCATGATTATATTTAAAAAGCCATTTATCCATATCAGCCTGTAGCGTTTCAATATCCCGGTATATTCTTTTGCGGAATGCCACCTGATAAAAATCCTGCAGAATGGTCTTGTGAAACCGCTCACAGATTCCGTTGGTTTGCGGGGACCTGGCCTTGGTTTTCGTGTGGTCACTGTCATTGATGGCCAGATACAGCTGTTAATCAATGGTTTCGGCTTTTATCCCCTGAAAACCTTGACCCTCTGAATCCTCGAATCTTTGCGGCATAAAATCAACTCGCCCTTTCTATTCGGCTACCATCACCTCTTTCCTTGTGCCTTGAGCCTTTTGCCTTGTGCCGTGTTTGATGCTTCTTCTCCGATCTCCACAATAGCCACAGAATCGGCGACCATAGCAGCAGCGCTATAAAAAAGAATGGCTTGCCCCCTGCCCTGTGCAGCCAGCTGTCTGTCAGCCAGGAAGGATCAACATAAGAAGCCATTAACGTCAGAGCGGTAATTCGGAGTGCATTTTTAAAAATCGTGATCGGTATAATCGCAAGCACCGCTATAAGTCGGCGCCAGCCGGTTTCAAGGAATACGTATCCGGCAGCTGTGGTTGCGACAAGCAGCGCCAGGCTTGACCTGATGCCGCTGCATTGTTCTGCGACCTTGATGGTCACCTCAGGCAACTCGAACACCGTTCCATAACGCATATAAGGCAACCCGATCATTCTAAATATGGCATCTACAGCCCCGGCAGACATTTGCTGTAAAAAAATTGTGCTGTATTCTAAAACATTCGCCGGGATTGGGACTGCAAAAAAGAGAAACAGCAACGGAAACATCGCTTTCCTGATGGCTGTCCTGCCAAAGAACCCGACAAATCCGCCGATCAACCAGAGCACGAAACCGCTCGTGCACAAAGAAAGATAATCGTAATTTTCCAGTCCCAGCTGATGGACTTGCCCGGCAAGGAACAGCATTAAACCGGTCAGTACGACTGCGGCCCCGACCGCCGGCGCATATTTAACTTGCAAGAAAACGTCTTTGCGCTTCAGGTAGATGATAGCGATGCTAAACAGAGGAATCAGAATAACGTGCGAATAAAGCGAGTCGTCGAGAGATAGTATGATCAATTGATATAGCGGTGCCCAAAAAACGCCAATTCCCACCGCACAGAAGACACTAAAGAGAGTGTTGCGAAGTAACAATGAGGTGCTCGGGTTTGTTGTGTTCATTGGCCCGGTTAAATTCACTTCGCTCCTTTTCTTCGAAAAATTTAACAGGCTAAAAGTTTATAGAGCAGCTCTGCTGCGTTTCATAAATTTTTCCGCTGAAAAATCTATACCGCACTGCCAGACACGCCGCGATTACCCCAAAAGTCGTACCAACCACATTCGTTATCAAGTCGAGCAGCGATGAATTCCGCGTCGGCAGGTAAGCCTGCGCTTGTTCAATCCCAAAACTCACTGCAAACCCCGCCAGCATGACAAGCACCACAACCCTCACAATCGGGCCTCGCCACCTTTGCCTCAACCAGAGCACACCCAAAAAACCAAACGGAATGAAACCCAGAACGTTTATAACGACATCTTCAACATTGATTTTATAGCCGATCGAGCGCTCCAACGGCCGCTGCTTCAAATCAAATCTTTCCGGAATCAGCAAAAAGTTTCCGGCATTCAGAATATTCGGCACTTTTACGCCTTTTGCATTAGCGAAAGTGTATTTCACCACTGCGTAGTCGCCGGGGTTTGCATTCGAAGGTGGTTTGTGGGTCCAACTTCGATAACTTTTGAAAACCTCATCGGCCGTCAGTGCGCGATCGTATAATCCCAAAGCATATAGTTCTCCCTTCCATGGCGCCGACACATCCGGTTCATTTCCCAGGTAAATCCTGTACCCGGAAAAATCTACGGCTTCCGGCAGCAGCCGGACATGCGCAACGCTTCGGACCAACTCCCCTTCGTCGTATATCTTCGTCCCGTTCGAAGTGGAGGTGACCGTGATCAAGCCCGGCTTTCCGGGAGTCAGGACATCTCTGACCCCGATTTCCGTGTAAGGTCCCCGTCTGTCGGTCGCAAAATAGACCGTCCGGATAATCAGGTGGGTCCGCCATTGGCCGAATAGAAGCTTCAATCTATTTTCTTCGTCACAAAGGGCAACGATCGTACCGACCCCTTTCTTGAATTCTGAAGCCGCTTCGGCCTTGAACACCAGGGTCATTGAACCGGGTGCAGAATGCTTTGTTCGTTGAATCGTCAAGGGTCCGGGTGTGTAAACCACCCCGCCGGCGTTAAGTTTGGCGCGTCCCTTGCTTCCCGTAAATCGAATTCCCGGCGCATCACTCAACAACGTCACCCGGTTCGGTATCGGATACCCAAACGGCCAGAGCCCTATAATTAGAATGGCGAGAACCGATCCCAAGCAGAGCGATGTAAAAAATCGATATGATATGTTTCTCACCAGTAGAGCAAGAAGGCAGGCACCCTCCTCCTCGTCAAACCGGACAGGCGGATTTCCTGATCCTCTTGCAAAATAATTGGAACATGCGAAACGTATTTCCCCATTATCAAATGCCCGCCAGTAAATCTTTCCGCATACTTTATCAGGTTAAAATTTTGGCGTCAAATTAGGTCTCTAGGTTGAGTTTTGTGTGTTTATTGAGTGTCCGGCATTGCCGGTGTTAGTAGTTAGTTGCCCGTTGTTGGTTGTCGGTTGTTAGTTGCTCGTGTTCTTGATTGTGAGTAGCTTTTCGTCCTTTCAACTGACAATTCGCACCGCCAGTTGCCGTCTTTAGCCTTGGGCCGACAGTCGTTTGCCCTTTTTAGTTAATAGTCAAAATACGACTCTTTTTTTTTCAACCTCACAGCTTCCCGGCCTCCAGGCCTAACAGCCTCACTGCCGTTTCCCTCCTCATTTACTTTTGCCGTTAACCGTCGT
>Ga0272441_10013657_pt1 | contig 11651 bp, 9 predicted proteins | sample SSMProp6N_FD_193582 | JGI IMG/M metagenome (GOLD analysis project Ga0272441, IMG submission 193582) | Marine sediment archaeal communities from Little Sippewissett salt marsh, Falmouth, MA, United States - SSM-Prop-6N | ecosystem: Environmental > Aquatic > Marine > Wetlands > Sediment ... | reverse complement strand
GCAATAGGAGATGCCAAAAGCCTTCAGGGAGGAAAGCTTTTGCCAACACCGCTTAGAGGCCTTGATGGCCAGGTTTATGCTGTGGCTAATGGAGGACTTTCGATTGGCGGCTGGACAGCGACGGGTGATGCGGCTTCAATTACGAAAAACCATCAGACGGTAGGGCGAATACCAGGCGGCGCAATTGTTGAAAAAGAGGAAATATCCAGTTTTGTAGAATATATTGCGGGAAACAGGTTTATCACTCTTAATCTCAGGAATAACGATTTCTCAACAGCAGAGCAAATCAACATAGCCATAAATCAAATTTATCAAAATACTGCTGCAGTAGTTGATGCCGGAACAATTAAAGTCAGAATACCTGATGAAATCAGTCAGGCTGAAATAGCCGGTTTTATTGTTGATATTACAACATTGAACGTAAAGGTTGATGTTCCTGCAATAGTGGTTATTAACGAACGCACCGGCACGATTGTAGTAGGAGAAAATGTTGGTATATCGGAAGTGGCAATTTCTCAAGGCAGCCTTGTTATAAAAATTAAAGAGACTGCAAATGTTTCACAGCCGACAGCTCCTTTCTCCGATGCAGGTACAACTGAAGTTATCCCGGAGACGCTATTGAGTGTTGAAGAAAGTGAAGGATACCTGATTCCTGTGCAACAGACGGTTACCGTTTCAGAATTGGCCAAAACCCTGAATGCCATTGGGGCAACACCGACGGATCTCATCGCAATATTCAACGCCCTGAAAAAGGCCGGCGCCCTTCAGGCTAAGCTGGAAATAATGTAGGGGAAATTCTAAATGGACAGTGCTAAAATGATATTAACTGAGGCAGTATCACCGCCAAAACTTTTGGGGAATCTAAACAAAATCAACGTTGTCACGGAAGAGCAAAGAAGGAAAACAGCCAGAGATTTCGAATCGGTTTTTATCAATAAGCTTCTGGATCAAATGAAAAATACCGTCGGCAAATGGGGTTTTGAAAAAGATGGAGCTGCCAGACAGATTCAGGGAATATTCACAATGTATCTGTCGCAGCATATTGCAGACAATGGCGGTTTTGGATTGTGGGAGGAGATATACAAATTCTTAGACAATTCGGCAAACAATACTGCTGAATCTTTGGATAGTAAGGTATGAGAGAAGGGGGATTAAAATAGAAAACATGGATGAAGTCTTGCAAAAAGCCGTGAAATTAGAGGATGATAAAATCAATGAGCTTCTGGTTGTTCTCGACAAAGATATTGAGCACATACAGGACAGTTTACTACGATTGGACAGACTTCGCAGTTTGCTTGTCAAACCCAACAATGAATCTTTGGAAAGACTGCTTGAAAGTATTCGGGCTGATTCGGATGAATATGCAGCCAACGAGACAAGACGTCAATCGTTACGAAGAGAGTTGGCGGCAATTCTTGGCTGTAATGTTAAAGAGATGACCCTAACTAAACTTGAAGCTCGCCTGGAAGGGCAACATAAAGAGCAGATAACGAGAAAAAGAAAAAAATTAAAGTTGTTGACTGAGGAACTTAAAAGGGAGCATTTGAGCACAGCAATGCTTTTGTCAGACTGTGCCAGCTTTAACAGTTTACTCTTGAGGACTATTTTTGATTTTGATAATGCAAGAACAGTTTACTACGATTCCAACGGCTCTGCCAAAAGACAGTCTGATGCAGCTTTTGTGAATTTGCAGATTTGAAAAAGAATACTTTATGCGGAATTAACAAATGTCAAATTACCATATAGGTCTTAGCGGACTTGATGCCGCCCAGAAAGCCCTTGATGTAATCGCTAATAATATCTCCAATGCGGCTACTGAAGGATACCATCTTCAAAGGATAGAAATGGCGCCTGCATACTCATCCCAGACCGGCGGAGTATTGTTGGGAGGTGGTGTCGATATCAAGGGCGTTACGAGAATGATAGATGACCTTTTAGAACAGGAAATTCTCCGGCAGAGGTCTGTATTAGAATATGTCTCACAGAAGGCCGTTACTCTGGCTACTATAGAAACTACATTCGGAGAGCTTTCATCTGGTACATGTTTGAACGCTGCAATGGACGAGTTTTTCAATGCACTAAATGAGCTTAGCGCTCATCCCGGAGAGATTATTTGGCAAAGTCAGGTTGTACTTACCGCTGAGGCTATGGCCAATCAGTTCAGGATGTTAGGGGATTTTCTCACTAATCTGGAAGACCAGATAAGATTAACGGCCGAAAGCAGCATTGAGCAGGTTAATGCCCTGATAAGCCAGATAGCCGAATTGAATGGCCAAATAGCAAAAATGGAAATAGTCGGCACAGACGCAAACAATTTGCGTGACCAAAGAGACCAGTATCTGACAGAATTGTCAGAATTTATTAACATCCAGACACAGAGCAGAGAGTACGGCGTGGTTGATGTTGTTGCTGGTGGAATACACGTGGTGACAAGCAGTTCTGCTGTTGAATTAGAAGTAGGTTTTAATGAAAACTGTACTATGGGTATCAGTGCCGTTGACGCGTCCAACTACATCACCAATGTGCAGGGTGGACAAATCGGCGGGCTGTTGTTGTTAAAGAATAATACCTTAGCCGACATTCACGGCGACCTGGACGATTTAGCAAGTGCAATAATACAACAGATAAATCAGTGTCACGTACAGGGAGTTGGTTCAGACGGCTCATTTACCGAACTGACCGGCTGGGCGGTACCGGATGCGGATGGCGAATTTGCTGATTATACCAATCAGTCTGTAACAGACGGCTCAGTATTTATAAGGATTATCAATACGAGCACGGGAGAAATAACAAGAGAAGAAATTACTGTTGATGCAGATACCGGGGGCGATACTTTAAACACTTTAGCAGCAGCTATTGACGCACTTGATGGTGTGGGCGCCTCAGTTATTTCTTCAAAACTGCATATAGTAGCTGACACTAACTATAAATTTGATTTTTTGCCTGCTGTGCTTCCCTCACCTGAGGCTACTGATATTGATTTTAACGGTTTGTCGGATCCGACCTTAGCAGTATCGGGTATTTATACGGGAAGTTCAAACGATACTTTTACGTTTACGGTCACAGGCACCGGAGATATTGGAAATGACCCTTTGACTCTTACTGTAACCAATGGCGACGGGGAGACGGTTACCACTTTCAACATCGGTTCAGGATATGCAGCAGGAGATAAGCTTGACTTGGGTAATGAGCTAAAGATATCTCTTGGCTTAGGTGATTTGGTGGATGGTGATTCTTTTAGTATTGATGCTTTTGCTAATACTGACACCTCTGGAGTTTTAGCTGCAATAGGAATGAATACCTTTTTTTCCGGCAGCGGTGCTTCAGATATAGCGGTTAGTTCGGTTATATCTGCTTCTCCCAGCAGGTTAGCGACAGCGCTGGGTGCAGAAATGACCGACAACACCAATGCCCAGCGGCTGGCAGAACTGGAGGGCCAGAGTATAAGCGCTCTTAACTCTATGACACCCGGCGAGTTCTATCGCGGGCTTGTTACGGATATCGGTCAGCAACTTATGATTGAACAAAAGCGACAAGACGGTTTAGAGGGTATAATTCAGAATCTTATCAATAGACAAGGTGAAATAAGCGGGGTCGACATTAATGAACAGGCCGCCCAGATGCTGGTATTTGAGCAGATGTTTCAGGCAATGGCCAAGTATATGAACACAGTTCAATCATCATTCGCAAGTCTTATGGAGATAGTATAATTCGTGGTACAAGATACGTCGTGTGTGACAAAAAAATAAACAATGAAATATACGAAAGAAAAGAATGAGCAAAATACTTAGCAATATTCACTATAATGTTGGTTATGCTTTGGGCGAGCACACCGAGGCAATGGCACGCCTGCAGGAGCAGGCAGCTACAGGTTCCCGGATAAATCGGGTATCTGATGCTCCATCTGCAGCATATCAGCTTTTAGGACTCAACTCGCAGTTGAGAAATCTCGGCAATTATATGAGCGGTCTCTCTGAGGTAATTGGTATGCTGAGGGTTTCCTCCACCGTCATTAGTGGCGGAGGCGCAAATGAGGCAGGTATGATGGAGATTTTCACAGATGCTAAAGAACTTTTAGCCAGCGTCACAGAAACTGATGGAGAAATCGGACAAGTTGTGAATGTAGAAGCGATCGACAATTATTTGGAACAGACAGTTTTATTGGCTAATTCCAAACATATGAACCAATATCTTTTTGGTGGAAGCGATACCAATTCGGCACCTTATCTTGTTGAACGAACTAATGGAAAAATAACTGATGTAACCTATCAGGGCAGTAATGAAGACAGAGATATAGAAGTGGCTCCGGGAGTGCAATCATCGGCTTTTCATATAGGCGAAGATATTTTTTGCTCGAAAAATCGCAGTGACCCTGAATTTCTTCTGAATTCTACCGGTGCTCAACTCGGAACGGGAACATCAAGTGTTACAGGTTACACCTGGTTAACAATAACTCACGATACTGTCAACAATGAATATGTTCTTTCTATTGATGATGGAGCCACTTCTGTAAGTGTTCCTGATGACGGAAGTGGAAGTGCCAACTTGGCGCTAACTGATTCACGAACTGGACGTGTATTATATGTCGATACGACTGGAATAAGCAGTGCCGGTGTTGAACTGGTAAGTGTGGCCGGAACACATGATATTTTCAACACACTTATAACTTTGCGTGATGTTCTGGAAAATGAAAATGGATTTTCAAGCGACCAAGTGCGAACGTTGCGAGGTGATTTGCTTGAAGCAGTAGAAGAAATGAGTAATCTTTTGACGAAGGATTCTATTTCTATGGGGTCAAAAATGGAGTTTCTGGACAATATCAGAAGCACCTTGGAGGATATGGAGTTCAATACTGAAGACGAAAAAACCCGTCTTGAGGAAGCTGACATTGCCCAGATTGCGATAGACCTTTCCCGACGTGAGGTTCTTTATGAAATGTCTCTGTCGGTGGCTGCAAAACTTTTGTCTATGTCGCTGCTGGATTTTCTGCAATAGCTGAAATAGACAATTTTAATGTTTGATATTTATACAACTTTTAGACTTGGTTCTGCAAAACAGCAGAAATAAAGGATATTTTGGTTAATGGTATCGAATTTGTATAGTAAAAGTGAATAACCACTTACATTAACATATTGGCAGTTATAAGCTTAGTAGCAATTGGTTTACTGAAAAATAGCTGACTTGATACGTGAGATAGAAGGATTGTAATGGAAATAAAGTCAAACAATTCAAAACAGCACACTTTGCTTGTGCAATATGAGGTTTTACAGGGACTTGGTAACTGTTATAGATGTGTTGGAAACAATACCCAGGCCGAGCAATGTTATGAAAAAGCAGCATCGTTAGGACCGGATGAGCCGGAACCGTATGTAGGTCTTGGGATAGTTGCCCTCCAGGAAAATCGTCTTGAAGATGCTGAAATAGCGTTTAGAGTGGCTTGTCGCTTGGACTGCAACTGTGCTAAAGCTTATGCAGGACAGGCTATGATCGCGAAACAACAAGGTAATTATGAGCAAGCCTTTGAGATGTACCTGAAATGCCTTGAATTGGATACGGACAATTTGACAGCTCTTTTGGGCCTGTTTCAAACTTCCTGCCATATGAATTCATTTGCAAAGGTCATCCATTATCTTGAGTTATACCTGGATATGCACCCGGGTGATGATTCTGTTATGTTATCTTTGGCGGCGCTTTATATGAAAGAAAGTCGTTTTGAGCAGTCTCGAAAAATGTTGTTGGATATTTTGACTTTGGACCCAAACAGAAAAGATGCTGTCGACCTTTTGGAGGAAGTTGAACATAATTTAACACACTTGAGGCTGGCAAAAGCTGAGATTAAATGATTTCAAATGTACAGATAGAACTGATAGACAGGTTGGAGAATTTGTTGGAAAAACAAATAGAGCAGGCCCGTCGCGGCAATTTTGTTGAATTTGAAGCCTTGAGCAAAGAGGCTGGTTCTGTTTTTGTGGAAGTAGCCCGGACAGGACTTCTTGAATTAGCTGAATTTAAAAACCGACGAGAGCAATTAAGAAAGCTACAGAAAAGCTTATACCTGACCATTACAGCACAAAAAGCTGACGTTGTTCAAAAGCTCAGAAAGGTTCGTAAGAGAAAAAAAACGATTAAAACATATCGCGACAATGCTCAATTCAAGTAACCTCGTCGGATTTGAAGGAGAATTTCTTTTTCCCGAGAAATTTTTTCCTCGGATGAAGGCCCAATAATATCGAGTCAGATTACAATTGACAGCATCAGGGATTGAAAAAAGAGTCATAATTGGTCAAAGAGGCCAATATCAAACAGTCTGGTGCAGTTAGCGCTTAAGTTTAAGGCGTTTTGGTCGAAAAAAGGGTAAAGGTTGTAAGGAAACAGGACAAATATTGGAAACTGATAATGGGTGAATTAAGATTTCCAGGCTTAGCAACGGGTATCGACAGTACCGCACTGGTCAACCAACTGATGATAATCAACAGCCAAAGGCTTGCTCGTTACCAGGTTAAAAAAATAAGCTACGAAGATAAAAGCTCTGTATATGACGAATTACGAGCCAAAGTTCGTGCACTGGATTCAGCGGCAGATGCTCTTTCTGATTCTAATGACTTGCAAATTTTCAACGCAAACTCCAGTAACAGGGATATCTTAACTGTTAACGCATCGACAAGTGTAAATCCGGGGTCTCATACGGTTGATATCAATCAGTTAGCGACATCTGAAACATGGATACAGGATGTTTCCACATTTAGTTATAAGACAGATTATGTTGGTGGGGGTGATTTTATTTATTCGTATAACCATCAGGAGAGAGTCATAACCGCAGTCGAGGACGAGACCACTCTGGAAGATTTAGTTGGTCTTATCAATAATGATGCGAATAATCCCGGTGTTTCAGCCAGCCTGTTGTACCAGGGAGGTAAATACCATTTGATGCTGAGTGGTGAGGAAACAGGAGAGGATTATCAAATATCTGTAAATACCAGTACCACCGAAGTGTGGGAAAGTTCTACAGAAGGCGGTTCATTCACTAAAGACGGGGAGAACGCGACGCTCAGCACTAAGATTACAGAACTTGGAGAATTTACTGCTAATGGTGGACTCCAGGGTGATGAGTTTATCACGATAAGTGGTAAGAATCACTTTGGTACTGATATATCACCCGATTTGAATCTTGATGTCACGGCAAATACAACAGTAGGCCATCTTATCGATTCAATTAATAAACATTTTGACGGAATAGCAACGGCGGTGTTTATAAATGGCGAAATCCGTCTGACAGACAATGTCAACGGTACAAGCGGCATGGAAATTAGTTTAAGTTTTAATGCCGGTTCGGGTGATACGGAATTGGTTTTGCCTGCTATGGCTGTTTCGATAGAAGGCGGAGGCACCAGCGAAAGCCTTGCATCCCTTAGCTCAGCATCTTTTATCCAAACTCAGAATGCTCAGAGTTCAAAAATCAAGATAGATGGGTATCCCTCGACTGCGGTTGATGAGGAGCAGACGATTTCCATTATTGGCGGCACTCCTACCAGCGGAACCTTCAAGCTGACCCTTAACGGCGAAACGACTGCTGCGATTAATTACAATGCCAGCGCTGCCGATATTCAAAGCGCGTTGTTAGACTTAGATAGTGTTGATGCTGGTGATGTGAGTTGTACGGGTGACGGCCTGCCCTCAAATGATGTTAAAGTTACTTTTGGTAGCAATTTGGGCGAAACGGATGTTGCGCAGATGATGGTTAGTGATAGCACATTGGATACTGGTAACGTTTCAATTGAAGAAACGAACAAAGGCAATGATGGCTGGCTCAACAGAAATGGTAACAGCATTAGTGACGCTTTGAGCGGCGTAACACTGAAGCTCAAAGATGCTACTGAAGTTGGTGACCCTATTGAGATAACTGTTACCAGAGATACTGTCTCTGTTCAAAGCAAAATCCAGAGTATGGTTACTGCTTATAATGAGCTGATAACTTTCTTGGCGCAAAAAACCGAATACAATGACGAGACTAAAGAGATGGGCATATTGTCCACTGATATAGCTACTTCGTTGATTAGGACTCAAATGCGGGAGCCGTTTATTGGAGTGGCTACAGGTTTTACTGAAGAAGATACTTTCTTTCAGATTAGTGATATAGGTATTAGTTTTGGCGGCAATGGAATGATGGAATTTGACACGAGTGAATTCAACGAGGCTATTGCTGAGGATTTTACGGCTGTTCTTGAATTACTCGGTGCTACCAAAACCGGTGACACCGTAGAAGGTGCCACTATTGAGTTTTACAGTGCCAGTGATAAATTCACAACCGCTGGAGAGTATGATATTGAGGTCAAGATTGCATTCGTTGAGGAGGTTGGTAATGTTATTGAAAGTGCTAAAATAAAACTATCAACAGAATCCACATATCGTAATGCTGCCTGGAACGGCAATCTTATAACCGGCGACAGTACTTTTGATGATAATGGAAGGCCATTGTACCCTGAGAATGCCCTGCGACTTAGTGTAGATTTGACTTCAACTGGAACTTTCACCGGTTCAATACGAGTCAAGCAGGGTATGGTAGGCTCCTTGGAGGATTTTCTTGAAGAAATACTTGAAAATAACGGCCGTATCAATATCGCCGAAGATATTCTTGATGACCAAATCAAGCAAATGGAGGATACAATTGAACGGGAAGAAAGCCGCCTTGAAGACGTAGAGGCAAGGCTTATCGCAAAGTTCGCTCGTCTGGAAAAAACATTGTCACTGTTGCAGCAGCAATTTGGGGCTGCTGGAATTTTTCAGCTATTAGAATAGAGAATAGGAAATACCTGTAAGTCAAGCCTGAACGGTTTCTGCCAAAGTAAAATTAGGTTTAAAGATCTCACACCCATTATCAGTCAAAATTTTGTGTAAATTTCCAATTGCCGGACTCTTAGGTTTCCCCTCTGAACTGAAAAACATTGCAATTTTTACATAAGTGGAAAGATTGTCACTATCGATCAATGCTTTTATATTCGGCACATAAACAACAAGACTGTCATATTGGGCTTGATGGTTGCAGATTAGAGCCTTTAAGGTCGTTTTTCCACCTTCTCTATAGTTGCGTATTGGCTGAATCCAAAGATTCTTAATACAGGTTGAAATTGCATTTGTTTGTGTTTTATTGCTGTCAATATCGAAAACTTTTGATATCGCATTTCTTTGTTGGTCGAAGTCTATCAACAAGCACTTCCGACCTTTTTGTGCCAGGCTTATTGCTATATTTACAGGTACCGTAACACCGAGTTCATTAAAACTCTCGGCAGCCATCAATATTGTTTTTGCTTGCGAATTTTCCTGTTTCAGTCGGCTCTCAATTAATTCAGTAATGGCCTTATAACCGTATTTATCTCTGATTTCTTGCCAATCCCACAGGTACAAATCCCCCTCTTTATCGGATTTTTCTTCGCTGAACCACTCCACCTCTTTAGTAATAACTTTTTCACTGTTAAAATACTCTGTTGGTCCGACATAATCTCTGGGTTTATAACACCTTGGCCGTGATTCTTGAGGAAGCCTTACTTTACTGGAAACCACCTTTACTCTTTTTGTTGTGTTGTATTTTGATTCGGTGGATGCATTATTGCCTGAAGAACACGCGAGACTTTTTCGAACAAGATATCCGGAGGCTAAAGCAGCAAATAATGCTGATGCTTGTGTTAATGTTCCGGCCCCAACGGTCAAAATCGCATAAGATTCTATTGGTATTGATGTTGTTGCTCCACTCATCACTGCGAAAGACATTGAAGCAATGGTATTGATAGAGATAATCGCAAGTTCGATAACAGCAGCGCAGACTATAAGTCTGGCGGTACCGGACATAGCAATAAAAAAACTGGCCTCACAGGTAATTTTTTCCCGCAGCCTGTCGGCTTGTTCACTGCTGATGACTCCGGCATTAGAGTCGCTGTTAATAAGGATTTGTCTGGTGGGAACAATGTTATCGGTGAACTCTGATGCGCTGAGCTTAATCCCTCTGGCCGCTTTAAATATAACTGCAAAGACAACCACAGAAAGCATTCCAAAGAAAAATGTTGTCGTTCCAGGTGTGGTTGGATTGTTTCTAATGATAATACTGCCGAAAAAATTGATAACAGTCCCCGCATCGCTATGTGAGAACATCAACTTAGTAGAGGCAATGCCAAGTGCTGTGCGCAGCATTGTAACCAACACAATTAACAAAGGAAATCCCTGAACCTGTAAAGCCTGTTTCGCTGAGAAGGTAATTATCAGTGTCGCAACTGTTAAGCATATGCTAAAAGTTAAGAGCATGTCGAGCAGAAAAGCCGAAAGTGGAAATAAAAACCCAGCCATTATCGCAATTACAGCCGCTGCAAAAAGAAAATCGTTTCGACTTATGATTCTTGAACCACTATTATTGTGTCGTAAATCACGGTAGCCGCTCAGGCCATAGGACCTGTTTGAATTTGCTTCACAACAAACAGACATTCTTCTGGATCTCAATTAAAATCAAATAATAGCATATTATTTTCTGTGCCGCAGCCTATATATCATAGCCAGCACCTCTGCCACAGCCACATACAAACTTTGTGGTATAGGACTATCGAGTTTTACTGTTGAATATATTGTTCTTGCCAACTCCGGTCTTCTCAGAATGGGCACGCCGTAAGCACGAGCAATTTCTCTAATCTTTTCTGCAAGATGGTCTGCTCCTTTGGCTGTAACAACCGGAGATTCCATCGTTTTTATATCGTAACGAATTGCTACAGCCACATGTGTTGGGTTAACAAGAACCACATCGGCTTTGGGTACTTCCTGCAGCATACGTTTGTTGCTCATCGCAATCTGAATTCTTCGTATTCGACTTTTAGTCTCGGGTGAACCATCTGTATCTTTCCGCTCCAGTTTTACTTCCTGTCTTGTCATTTTCAGGTTCTGGATATATTTCCATTTCTGAAAAAAAACATCAAAAACTGCTAAAACTACAAGTGCAATACAAACACGTATCAGCATTCCTAATATTGTTTTTGCGATAACAGCTATTATCTGTGCGGACCAGGCCCACCTCAAGGTTGCAAGTGTTTCAAGTCGGTTTTGAAGATACACCCATACGATAATTGAAATAACAACCAGTTTCGCTATGGATATGCAGAGTTTTACAAGAGATTTGACGTCGACAAGCCTTTTTGCTCCTTCTACAGGATTTATTGCTTCAGGTTTTAATCTTAAAGATTGCGGTGAAAAATTCAGTCCGCTGACGGCAACACAGGCCAGAACAGAACCTACAAAAAGTGCTGCAAAAACAGGGAAAATAATAAGCATTGAATTAATAAACTTTGTGTTGAAGAAATTTATAAAGGCCTTATTATTGGCAAAAACAGCATTTTCACACGACATTCCTTGCTTCATTTGTACAGCAAACCACTGCAGCAGATTTGACCCTAAGAAAGCCAGTATCATTACCAAAACCACGATTGAGACCGATGCAGGCAATTCCTGACTCTGTGGGATTTGTCCTTTTTCTCTGGCCTTCTTCAGTTTTCTTGGTGTCGGCTGTTCTGTTTTTTCGGTCGCTGGCTTCTCTGGCATACGTTGTCCTTACAAAGGCAGCAATTTGCCCATCCATTCGGCGAATTCAGATGTAAATCCATTAATAAAAGGCAGGAACA
>Ga0272441_10013656_pt1 | contig 11651 bp, 10 predicted proteins | sample SSMProp6N_FD_193582 | JGI IMG/M metagenome (GOLD analysis project Ga0272441, IMG submission 193582) | Marine sediment archaeal communities from Little Sippewissett salt marsh, Falmouth, MA, United States - SSM-Prop-6N | ecosystem: Environmental > Aquatic > Marine > Wetlands > Sediment ... | reverse complement strand
TGAGGAGGAATAATAATCCGCGTCATATATATCATAGCACCATTCGCTTACATTACCGGACAAATCATATAGGCCGAGGTTGTTAGGTTTAAGCTGGCCCACTTTATACAATCCTCTATCCCCGTTGGGTGTCAGCTTACAGGGAGCATTCTTACTGTTTCCATAATACCATCCATACTCATCCAGGTCGTTACCACCGGAATAAGCATTTGAGCTGTTTCTTCCACCTTTCGCAGCGAACTCCCATTCTGCTTCAGTGGGCAATCTTCCACCGGCCCACTCACAATACAAACGGGCGCCCTCCCAGCTAACAAGTATAACAGGATAGTCACCACAATCTTCACTGAGCTTGAAAGTTTCATTTTCATAATATATAGGCACCTTGAATCCTGTTTCTTCATAATCCTCTCCATATACTTTAAGAAAGTATACCGGGTACCCTTCAAGCATAACGATATCACCGTTGCCCTCAAAAGCAATCTTATCAATATGATAATTCAGAAATTTCACAAATTCGTCATTGGTAACTTCGTATTTACCTATCGTAAAGGAATCTACTCTAACCTGATGCACAGGCTGAGCTGTCCTGTCACCTTCCTCACTTCCCATTGCGAAGTAATTACCTTTTACTGTCACCATATCCATTTTGATATAAGGAATAAACACTACAGGTTCTGCATAAACATACCCCCTTTCATTTCTTGTATATGCTCTTGCATAATATTTCTTCCCTGTTTCCAGTCCGGAGATTGTATAGGAATATTCACCGACATTACCTTCAACCACGGCATAGTTATTATTCACTGTCGGACGTGGTACTGTGTCCCATACAACGCCACGCTCAATCACATCCAATCCTCCGTCATCCATCACGTTTCCTGTTATGGTGGCTGACGAATAATCTATATTACCTGCCCCGGCACTAGCTACTTCAGCAATTCCTAACTTGGTAAACAATAATATTTCATCGCCATATGATACGCCTTCACTATTCATGGCATAAGCCCTCAAATAATAATTTGTGCCTGGATCAAGGTTTTCCACCACATCACTAAATTTGCCCGTACCTTTCCCAAAGCTAGATACATTGGTATCAAAAGTTGGATTTCTAAGCATAGAATAGCATATACCTGCATCTGTCACTTCATGTCCGCCGTCTTCTGTGACCTCCATGCTCATCTCAATTGAACTGATCGTTATTCTTCCTGGTGTCCCGGTTTTAACAGTTGGTGGACCTGTAGTTTCGAATTCTTTTAACTTTCCGTAACTAGTCTCAAACTTGTTTGTTGCGAAAGCCCTGAGATAATATTTCGTAAAAGGAACCAGGCGGTCAAGTTCAATAACATAATTTGCTTCTCCGCGCCCGTAACTTACAAGGTCATTAATATCAGGGTCAGGATCTTCAGAATAGCATATCCCATATTCAGTCAGTTTTTCACCACCGTCAGTAATAAGCTGCCCCGCGGCATCAACAGTTTTGGAATGAATATTACTTACCTCCTTGGTCCTTACAATGGGGATACCGTCATTTGTTTTAATAATAACATAATCACTGTAACCTGTACCTGCTGTGTTTATTGAATAAGCTCTCAGACGCAGATCGGTATCCCTTGGGAAGCCATCTACAATATCATCTATTTGCAGTTCAGTATTGTCAATTACTATTTTTGTTTCTTGAGCACCCTCCTCATCAACCGGGGAAAACAGAATACCTTTTTCCGTAATTTCCAGACCACCTGTACTCTTTATATTAAAATTTGCCTTAACGTAAGTAGCTCCAATTTCGGATATTGACAATTCGCCCATGGAAGGATTCACACCTGTAATATTTAAGCTTAAAAGCTTTTCTGAAGTCTGTCTATCAGCATCTCTGGAATTTATATTCAAGTTATATTCACCTGCATTCAGATCAGCAGTCTCAAGCTTATACTCAAAGACGCTGTCATTTCCTGAATACAGCTCTTTACCATTTAACAATACGTTAGATAAAACCATTTCTTCTTTGTCATCTGTAAATCTAATCTGCAGGTCCACTATCTCACCATGCGAGATAGTTATCGTATCAGACGGCAGGTTTGTTTCAATGCCAGGTGGTTCATTTCTGCATCCGGCAAATAATGCAGAAAACGTTACCAACATAATCAAGGCCTTGAGATAATCTGTGGAATGATTCATTTCTGAAGTAATTGGTTAATTTATACCTTAAAGTTAATCATTTAATTTCGTACAGGGCAAAACAAAATTATGAAAAAGAACGGAATTAATCTATTAAGTTAGAATACTGATTGCCCAGTGATTGGTAAATTTCCAACAGTTCATTATACCTTTCATAGGCATCTTTACCCGGTTTTTGATCTGATCTGCTCAGCACATTATATAGGTATATAATCTGATCTGCAAGCATTGGCTGGGGATATCTTATATCATTCCTTGTCACGAGTTTAGATCTTATATTAAGCAGGCCTTCCTCTAGGGTACGCACTTTTCTGCTTTTCCTCGCCTGATCCTCATTTTGGAGCTGTTCCAGCAACTCATCGACCTTTGCAATCAGTCTGTATGTTCCACTGTATAAATCAATTATCTTCATGCTCAGATCATATTGTTCTTTATAATCTAAAAAGGTCATTCCGGTTTGAATTACCCTTGGGTCAGGCAGTATATCAAAACCTGCAAGCTGTCTTTCATTATTTACCAGTAGCTCGGCTGTATACCTTGCAGGTACAACTTCTGGTCCACGAATACGCCTTCCTGCTTCATTCTCAGGTAAATCAACATTGACACGAAGATCCCAGATAAGGCGGTGGAATCCGGGGGAAACAACACCGGTAATGGTATTCAAGGTCTGACCGTTGCTATTCTTAATTTCAATAGCAGCGGATGATACTTCGGATGGAAGGAAATAATCAAGATACAATCCTCTTCTTTCTGGTGACCTGTAAGCATCCAGAGGGTTGAAAAAAATCACCCCGCTATTATTTCCTGGTGGTATAAATAAATGCAACGGGCTGATGTTGTCCATTATCCAGAATGATCGTCCCATGGTAGAAAGGATAAGGTCTTTCCTGTATATCTTTATATCTGTTACAGGAACATCAGGCAGGTTTTGTTGGAATGTATACCATTTCTGGCCATCATCAAAAGAAATAAATACACCGTGCTCAGTACCTGCATAGAGCAAGCCTTCGCGATCAGGATCTTCCCTTACCACTCTTGTAGGGCAATCTACCGGAATTCCATTTGTACCGTCAGTCAGGAGGGTCCAGGTATCACCATAATCCACTGTCTTAAAAATATATGGTTTCCAGTCATTAAGCAGGTACCTGTAAATAGCCACATAGGCCTTCGCCGGATCATGAGGCGATGCTTCTATGGTTTGTACTCTGCCACCTGGAGGAAGATCATTCGGAGTTATATTTTTCCAGTTTTCACCACCATCAGTTGTGATGTGAACAGGACCATCATTTGCACCTGTCCATATCACACCTCGCTTAAGTGGAGATTCAGCAATAGCATAAATTGTACTGTAAAACTCTTCACCGGTAATATCTCTTGTTATGGGTGATCCTGATATTACCTGTTTATCAGGATCGAAAGCTGTAAGGTCGGGTGATATTGTTTCCCATTCAATACCATCATCACGGGTAACATGCACGTATTGGGAACAATGATACACTACATCCGGGTCATGTGGTGAAACTAATATCGGTGCTACCCTCTGGAACCTGTATTTCAGATCACCAGGATTATGACCATACATATTAGCCGCACCAACGTAATAATTTCTTTCCTGCCCGGTTAATTTATTGAAGACACCAAATCGCCCTTTGCAATTTGAATAAACAATATTATGATCACCCGGTTTGGGCACCGCAGGTCCTGTTTCGCATCCTCCGACAGCCATGATCTGATTGTTTCTCACTGACCATGCAGCCTTACCAGGAATTGCCAGAGTACTATTATCCTGCTGACCTGCATAGAGCCAGTAAGAAAACTGATCATCGACATTGACCTGGTAGAGTTCAGCCGTTGGTTGGTTTTCCTGCGTTGACCATGAATCGCCGCCGTCCTGTGTGATGTTAGCTCCACCATCATTGGATTGTATGAAAATCGCAGGGTTTGAAGGATTAATCCACATATCATGATTATCGCCATGTGGAGTTGATTTTCTTGTCCATGATTTCCCCCTGTCGGCAGATCTGTAGAAACCTGTTGAGTTAACGTATAAGATATCCGGATTTGTTGGGTCAACATCAAGGTTGGTATAATAAAACGGACGGTCGAGAAGGTATTTTTCCTTAGTCAGAACATTGAAACTATTACCACAGTTATCAGAGAAATATAATCCACCCTGATTCTTTTCTGCCTCAACAAGTATATACAGGTTATCAGGGACAGCTTTACAAACAGCCAGGTCGCTCTTACCCACGATGCCTTGTGGCAGGTCTTTTTCAAGTTTTTCCCATGTCATACCTGCATCTGTCGAGCGAAAAATACCTCCTTCATCTGAGCCGGAGATTATCGTCCATGGCTTTCTTCTCACAGTCCATGCAGAAGCATATATAATATCGGGATTACCCGGATTCATCTCAAGATCGCAGACTCCTGTCTCATCTGATATAAAAAGCACTTTATCCCATGTCTTTCCACCGTCTATTGTTTTAAATACCCCTCGTTCAGCATTTGGTCCAAATGGATTCCCTATTGCAGCAACATAGCAGATGTCAGGATTACCTGGATGAATTACCAGGGCTCCTATCTGTCCTGCCTTCTCCAGGCCCAGGAACCGCCAGGTGTGACCTGCATCATCTGAACGGTAAACTCCCTTGCCCAATATGACATTACTCCTTATACCATCTGACCCTGTACCTACATAGACTATTTCAGGATTGGATTGGGCTACTCTGATGGAGCCTATTGATCCGGTTTTTAAAAACCCATCTGACACATTCTCCCAGTCATTGCCGTAATTTATTGTTTTCCAAACTCCTCCACCGGTTGCACCCATATAGAATACAGAAGGCTGTGATTCCACCCCGGCAACTGCAGTCACACGCCCGCCCCGGTAAGGGCCGACCATACGGTACTGCATGTCACTGAATGTTTCTTCAAATGAAAAATCCTGGCCCACGAGCAAGGAGGTTAAAGAAATAAATAACAATATGAACAGGTTTTTCATAATAATATGGTTTAATATGATTCAACAAGTAGAGTCGCAAAATTTTGCGCCTCTACTTGGTTTTCTTGTTCTTTGATGCTCCGGCCGGTGAGGAATCCTTAGATTTAGCAACAGGTTTCTTTTCGTCCCCTGTCTTCTCCAGGTTCGAATCCTCTTCTTCCTTATCTTTCTCTTTGGCCTCAGCCTTCTTGTCCGCTGTGGCCTTGCTTTTACGACCTAAGCTTTGCGGAGGTTGTGCGGAGGTGGAAGCCTCCGCCTTCTCCCCTTTTTCCTCGGATGAATCTCCTGATCCCGCATCCTCCTCCTTTACCAGCAAATCAAGTGAATGCATTATATTGTACCACTGGATTATCTTCTTCATATCAGAAACATATACCTTTTCCCTGTCATATGAAGGTATAAGTTCATTGAAATAGCTTTTCATCTCTTCCGGGGATGACTTATGGTTAATTGATGCAGCACCGTTTTCTTTTTCGTAAATCTTATCAAAAACCTCAGTCAGAGGCACCTCTTCTGTATCAGTAAAAACTGCAATATCCTCGAGTGAGCTTACCCTGGCTTTTCCGTGGGCTGATGTTCTTCGACCCGTTTCAAGGTGTTCAACTATCACTGCATTTTTTCCCTGTGCAATAAACTTGTACAGTCCAGGTGATCCGGCAATTGCCAGCAAGTCTTTAAGAACCATTTGTATTTTTTTTCAGATTAGTATTATTTGTTATCATGCCATATTCCTGCTTTTCTTTATTTTCTCATAAGCTTCATTAACCTTCCTGAATTTTTCATTGGCGATCTTTTGAAAATCCTCTCCAAGGTGACTCACCATATCTGGATGATATTTCCTTGCCATTTTCCTGTAAGCTTTCTTTACTTCCTCGTTACTCACTCCGGGGTCAATTTCAAGTATTTTATAATAGGCATCATCAGAAGGAATAAACATATTCTTTATCGATTCCCTATCCTTTTCTGATATATTAAGGTGAGATGCAATCGATTCTATAGCCCTTATTTCTCTTGGGTCAAAATATTTATCAGATGCGGATATTCCATACAGAATATGTAATAACTGCAAACGAGACGAATATTCCATATTTTTATTGATCTGCCTGCACACATCCGCAACAGGAATATTCTGTTTCAGAAGGTCCCTGAGTATTATTAAAGCCTCATTGGCAGTCTCATTCCCGAACTGTTTCCTGAAAAAATTCTTAACATATTCAAGCTCTGACTTTACCACTTTCTGGTCGGCTTTCATCACTGCCGCTACTAGTACTATGAGGCTCAGGGCAAAATCTCCCGCTGTAGTTTTGTATTGCTGCCCTCTAAAGCTCGTAGTCGTTGTATTCTGGCGTGGTCCATCGAACACTGATCCCATAGCAAATCCCAGCAGAGCACCTAAAGGACCACCGAAAAACCAGCCCAGACCACCACCAATCCATTTAGCGTATTTACCCATAATCTTATTTATTGATATCTGTTAAAATACGGTTATGTATTTCCAATACTGCAGGAATAATCATTTCGTTATCCGAATTATTAATATAAAAATCAGAGCGTTCAATCATTTCCTTATCTGATATTTGGTTTTTCACTCTTTCCATAACCTGTTCCCGACTCATCTTATTCCTTTCCATAACCCTTTTTACCCTCTCTTCAAGGGGTGCAATAACTGCAAGTATCATATCTACATACTCCTCGGCACCTGCTTCAAACAATATCGCAGCCTCAAAAATAACATAATCAGAACATTGCTGTCCGCACCATTCCCTATATTTATCAAAAACCAGGGGATGGACCAGCCGGTTAACACTATCAAGCAAATCATTGTCATTAAAGATCAGTGATGCCAGCCTGACGCGGTCAAGCTCCCCCGTGGCGTAGAGGTCTTGACCAATAAGTCTATTCAGGTCATCTTTAAGCCGGGTATCAGTATCCATTATCCGACGGCCCTCTTCATCAGCCGAAAAAACCGGTATACCAAGAACATTGAAAGTCTTACAAACTGTTGACTTTCCACTGCCTATACCACCTGTGATACCTAATCTGAATATCATTTCTTTTCAAAAATATATTCGACCTGTTTGGGATTATATCTGACATTCTGTATGAAAGTAGGCAAATTAACCAGTTCAACTGTGAGCCTGTCAATTTTTCTTACGTCCAGGTCTTTAATATCAACAACGGCCTCGAATGGTATTTCCTGAATTCTATTATAATCACTTAATGCTATATTAAAATGAATACTAACCATATTCGGGAATAATTTCACATCTGCAGTATCAGGCATATTGAGAATCCTGACAGGTATATCAATTACCTCCTCTGTAAACTGTTCAACAGGTACTGTTATTTCTACTCTTTTATGGGATATGCCTACTTTACGAATAGACTCTAAATCAATATTGCGGGAAATTTCTTCATTTATCTGATTATATTCATGAGATTTAGTTAAGACATAATCAATAGTATCGATAACAGCCTTTGGTCCTGATATCTCCACTGAATCAGGGTCAGTGATAATATCGCCACTTATCATGAACTGCCTGAGGGGATTTACTTTTATATCAGGCTTAACGGGGACTTTTTTTATTATTACCTTATCAAAAACGAAATTTATAGAATCAGGTATAACTGAATTAATCTCAAAATCGCTTCTTATTTGCCTGATGAACGATTCTCTCAGATTATATGAATAGATAAAGAATTCAAGGTCTGATTCTTCCCTGCTGACTTCCAGACCGGAATTTTTTACATCTATTATCAGGGGTGTTTTATTACCGCTGATTCTGGCTTTTAGGATTGAGTAACCCGGCCCCTGCACTTCAAGTTTCAATTTATCAGGCAACTCATTAACCAGGGCAAGATTCTCCGGAAAATTAGTATACCTGACAGGAAAATTTACTGTCCCGTTGATATTTTTACTCAGTGCATTTATATACCAGAAAATAAATGAAAGCAGCAGGAAAAAAGTAAAAACTGCAACGTTTCTGTTAAACAGCTTTTTTTTTGCCACTCCGAGAACTTTATTCAGTTCTTTTCCTGTGCTTTCTTCCGGATCCATAACTATCTCTATTTAGATTAACCGGCACTTATCTTTTTTGATCAATATCACTTGAATCTCTCAGAACAGCACTCTTGTCTATTTTTAAAAGGATATTATCTCCCACATCAACGGTCACAGTATTATCTTTTACATCTGTTATTTTACCGTAAATACCTCCCGTAGTTATTATCTTGTCACCTTTTTTAAGTGCACTCCGGTAATTAGTCAACTCTTTTTGTTTTCTTACCTGGGGTCTTATCATAAAAAAATAGAAAATCACAAAGACCAGTATAAGAGGTAAGAATGTGACCAACGGGTTTTGACCTTCTGGTGTAGGTCCCATTAAATACAAAAACGCTAAATTATTCATTATCAATTATTTAATTTTTAGTTATTACTTCAGCCTTTATTCTTAATATGACGACAGAACGTCTGGCATTTGATCTGATCGCAATTGTCTTATTCTGGGTACCATGTCTGAATGAGCTGTCAAATACCACTTCCACCATGCCTTTGTTCCCTGGAGTAACCGGTTTATCATCAAATTTAGGTACTGTACAACCACAGCTCGTTGTAGCGGAGGTGATTAACAGGTCCGCATCTCCTGTGTTTTCGAATGTGAATACACAAGCCACCTTTTCACCTTCTTCAATTTTACCAAAATCATGGACCATTTGCGAAAACTCAATCAAAGGGGTTCCTTCACTGTCGTAATCCAGTTTATCCTGCTCAGTTATACTGTTTTTACATGAGCATAAGCCTGCTGTTGTTAATATTGCCAGGACTATAATGCTTATGTTTTTACTTATTGTCTTCATTACTCTCTTCTTTAGAACCGGCTTCACCTATCAGTCCCCTTCCTTGTTTACTGAACATGTTCTTTCCCCTCATCTCTCTAACTATCTTATCAAGAATTCCATTTACAAAGGTACTGCTTTTTGATGTGCAGTAAAACTTAGCTATTTCAATATACTCATTCAGACTAACCTTTACAGGTATCTCGGGAAATTCCATTATTTCTGTAATGGCAAGCTGCATAACCAGCATATCCATCAATGCAACACGTTCAATTTCCCAATTTGTGGTATTACTATCAATTAATTCCGATAAAAGTTCACTCTTCAGTATTGTTTTTCTCAGTAATGTCTTTACAAATAATTCATCTTCATCTGACCTGTATAATGTCATAAGGCTGTGATCTTCAGTTGTTGATTCTTTGAACTGCCTTAATGTTTTATCAACCATAACAGAAATAAAATCCAGGTCGTCGTTCCAATACACACTTTCTTCCTCAAGAACTGACTCCAGTTCCTCCGATTCCATAAGTATAAGATCAAGCAATCGTGCGACTAGTTTCTTATCTTCTGCATAGCTGCTTTTGCCGCTTTTCATATAGTCATTATATAGATTGGAGTCTTTAAGTATGTTATAATACTTTCTGGGTAATTCGAGATATTTTCTCCATGAAAGTCCTGCTTTATTTGTATAGTTTTTAAGTTGCTTATTGGCAGATAGTTGTTTTATAAGTCTGTTGTCAATTAATTTCGTATTGGGATTCAGGTCTTCATGCGTAGGGATTTTCTTATTTTTTGCTAAATCAATTTTTTCCTCTGCAACATCTATAATTTCGATAATAAGTAAAAGAAGTAGGTGATAAAGGTCGTAACTCTTTTTCAGGCTATATAATAATTCCTTCTCTGCCGCTTCAAGGTTATCCCCTTTCTTCCTGTTAAAAGCATACAAAACAAGCAAAGCTTTAATACGTAATAATCTCCTGCTTATCATTTAAAAAGAACACTAAATATTTGAGTGCAAAAATACTCTTTTTATGTTTCAGACAAAACTCTACCTTACAAATCAGACCGGCAGTTCTGTATTTTGATATACGAAAATAATTGTTACATTTGACAGCATATTATGAATTCCAAACTAAATTTAGCTCTATGAAGGAAGAGAACGAATCCAAAGCGAGTGAGTTAGGCAACAACAAGGAGAACGAAACCAATGGGCGTGAAGAGGTTTACACAAAAATTATAAGGGCAGGAAACAGAACCTATTTCCTGGATGTTAAATCAACACGCAAAAACGACCTTTACCTGACTATTACCGAGAGCAAAAAGAGGTTTAATAAGGACGGAAAATTCTTTTATGAAAAACACAAGCTTTTTCTCTATCAGGAAGATTTTGATAAGTTTAGTGAAGGGCTTGAAGACGTATTCTCTTTTATAAGAAATTCCGATACCTCCGAGGCAACTCAAGAAGAAAAGATGGAAGATACGGAATCAGTTGAAGCTACTGATAAGGAATCTGAGAACACTGAAAAGGATGATGGATCCAAGAAAACAGACGAGTTCATAAATGTTGAATTTGAAGATCTCGGTGAAAAGTAATAATATTTATTAACTCCTCTGTCTGTATCCTAGCAGACATTTTATGTAAAGCATGGTTGATTATCTTTTACTGGTCCTTGCTATTGCATTTATGATTATTGGTATTATTGGATGCCTGGTACCAGTTTTACCGGGTCCACCTTTGAGTTTCATAGGTTTGCTTGTTTTGCATTTTACTGAATTTGCTGAGTTCAGGATTAACCTGCTCATCATATTAGGTCTAATTGCAGTAATAGTTGCAGCATTCGATTATGTTGTGCCCATATGGGGCACAAAAAAATTTGGTGGCACCAAATATGGCGTTCGAGGTGCTACCGTTGGATTACTGATAGGCCTGTTTTTTGGTCCTCCCGGCATAATTATTGGACCTTTTATTGGTGCAGTAATTGGGGAACTTATTTACAAGGATGATTTTAAATACGCTATTAAAGCAGGTTTTGGCAGCCTCATAGGTTTTATGGCCGGCATAGGCTTAAAACTGGCAACCTCATTGATAATTACCTTCTATTTTATTCGAGGATTTTTTATGTAGAGACGCAAGATATTGTGCTGCTACATAAATGGATTATATATTACACATTTATATTCCTAAGGTCGCCACCATTACCGCCTTGATAGTATGCATTCTGTTTTCGGCTTCATCAAACACTATAGAATGCTCTGATTCAAATACATCATCGGTAACCTCCATTCCGTCAAGACCGTATTTCCGGTATATCTGTTCTCCTATCTTTGTTTCCCTGTTATGAAAAGCCGGCAGGCAATGCAGGAATTTTACACCAGGATTACCTGTTTTATCAATAAGTTTCTTATTTACCTGGTATGGTTTAAGCAGTTTAATCCTCTGTTCCCATACTTCCTCAGGTTCACCCATCGACACCCAAACATCCGTATAGAGAAAATCAACTCCTTTAACTGCATCGTCTACCTTGTCGGTTATATTTATTCTTGCCCCTGTCTTTTCTGCTATCTTCTCACAGACAGATACTAGTTCTTCTGATGGTTGTACTTCTCTGGGAGCAGCAGCTCTGAAATCCATCCCCAT
>Ga0272441_10013655_pt1 | contig 11651 bp, 9 predicted proteins | sample SSMProp6N_FD_193582 | JGI IMG/M metagenome (GOLD analysis project Ga0272441, IMG submission 193582) | Marine sediment archaeal communities from Little Sippewissett salt marsh, Falmouth, MA, United States - SSM-Prop-6N | ecosystem: Environmental > Aquatic > Marine > Wetlands > Sediment ... | reverse complement strand
AACCACTGTAGCCAGCTGGCTGTGAAGCCCCAGTGTTCCCCGAAGGCTTCCTTAACCCACATGTAAACGCCGCCTTCGCCTGGCCACCCTGTGGCTAGTTCAGCTGCCACAAGGGCGCATGGAATTAGGAACATTATGGCTGCCAAGAAATTGAAAATTATTGTGTTCCAACCAGTTACAGCCATGGTGGGGTAGTCCCTTGTTTGCAGTAGGGCTGCACCCGTGATCAATGTGAAAGTAAGAAGACTCAACTTGTACCTATTCTTTTGCTTGTTCTTTGAGTCTTTCATCGCCATTTTATGTTTCCTCTATTTTGTTAAATTTCGTCTAATTGTTAGCAGGATTTGCGCAGTCAGTTTTGAGCTGTAACAATTAAGCAGCTTATGTGGCGTAACTTTTCTTACTATAATCTCAATGACTTATTAATTAAATCATCAAAATATGGCTTGATTGGAGGCTTAAGATGAGCGCCTAAACTTCGGGTATAAATCAAAAATTTTATGAAGTGCTGATTAGATTGAGATAAGGTTCTAAAAAATTAAGGAAATAGTGCGAATTCAGCGCTGTGCTGGATTAGATACGCGATTGCCCAGATTATCATTACTATATAAGCTACCCAAAGCCAAGTAGTGACAGGCCCATGGGAGTCCTTTATTACTCCTGCGAAGTCATCCGCGTTTTTCTCCGTTTCTTCAACCGAAAACTCGTCAGAGCTTTTAACCATTAGATACATGAGAATTGAGCCTGCTGCAACAATTGCAAGTGTTACGTATATGTAGACGGGGTCCACCGCCACTATGAAAGCGACTATAGGTATGTAATTAAGAAACATTTTCTTCCTCATCCTCTTCTAAAGGTGCACGCTTTAAATGTTCATTATCCTTAAACTGACCTGTTTTAAATCCCCACAAAACGAACCCGATTGATACGCCCGCCATTACTAGGCTGCCTATTGTGTAAATGAGTATGTCTATATCCAATAAAATCTCCTCCGAAATGGTGACATATACCATAATTTTTTCAGCTTATTCTGATCCAAAATCTTCAAAAGCTTTCGATACTGTAAGTTCCAAAGCACTATACCTGCAAGGATGCTTGTTGTCGCTGCAATGTTTAACCCTATGCCGCCTGTTGTGACGGTTTTCAAGTTGCTACCAAAAGCATCGCTGTACTGTGTTGCCCATTTAGCGTTATAATCTTCAGGAGTGCTGAAACTCTGCTCGTAGAAGATTACTTGGTATATTTCTTCGTCTGTTAGCGCCCATTTCCATGGCGGCATGTTAGTGGTTTCAACGCCTTCTTTGACCTTCCACACCCATCGGCCATAATTTGGGAAATCGCTCCCTGACTCGGTGAAGTTCGCCGGTTCAGGCGTGATGTAGCCTCCAGAAGTTGTAACCGAAGCAGGGCCATCGCCTTGGCCGCTGTCTCCGTGGCATTGAGCGCAATACAAGGCGTAAATCGCTTTGCCGTTCTCAAAATCCTGTGCAGTTCCGCTTATCCCTGGCTCGTTCAGCACGTTCATAGCGTAATCGTCGCCTTCAGCATCAGAAATGTCGCCTGAAATGGTTCTCACTGAGCCTAGGACAAAACTCATTTCGTAAATCGCCACTAATCTTATTTCGGTATCGTTTAACGAAAGCCCCCATGCAGGCATTGCCGTGCCGGGTACGCCTTCGGCTACTCGCCAGATATGATAATAGTCTCCAGGAAACGTTGAAATGCGTGCATTCAAGTTCGCTGGTTGAGTTACTACATGCCTAGCGTATGGACCTTGAGCGTTACCTGAACATCCATGACAGGCTAAGCATCGTTGGGTGTAAATCTCCTTTCCAGAATTAAATATGGTTGCCCATTGATCTGCTATCGAAGCGTCTACGTTGTAAACGTCGTTTTCGGCATCATAACTTGCAATTATTTGCATCATCAAGGGCGAGAAGGGATTGGATGCGTTGACGTATTCTGGTGGTACATCTGGATGATAAGATTCTCCGCCTGTTATTGAATCGTCTACTTCAAGGTTTTCTTGTCCTAAATGCTGGACGTAAGCTGTTAACGCTTCTATTTCATGATCACTTAGAAAATCGAAATTTGGCATTACCGACCCTGGGCTTACGCTTCTTGGGTCTCTATAATGTAAGTAGTGCCAGACGGTAGGTCGCATTCCACCGATTTGGGCTAGGTCTGGCCCTGTTCTTTCTGTTCCAAGAGCGTGGGGGCTGTCATACACGTAGTCTCCTTCTAACGATGCGTTTCCGATGCCCCAGTCACTAAGTCTCACTTGCTGGGAGTGACAGTAGAAGCAGCCTAAACTCATGTATAAGCTTCTGCCTTCTGTTTCAAGTTCAGTGTACTCGTGGGCTCTATCGCTGGGCGGTACATCCAACAGGAACATGTAAGGTGCAGCTACAACCATGCTGACCATTAAAAAGAAGACAGCTAAACCAGCTGCCATCAACGGGAACAAGTTGTCGTGATGTGCTTTCTTTTCGATAATTTTGAGTTCTCTTTTTATTGCCTTTTCGAGTTTTTCTAGTTCCTCCTCTAGTTTCTTTTCCAGTTCGCTCATTTCTGCTTGGCACCTCCGTAAGTTTCTAGGTTTTTATGGTGTACCAGCGGTTTTGACAGGAAGGTCATTATGATGTTTATGGCGAAAAGGAAGGCTGAAACCACAACTATTCCGCCTCCTATGGCGCGTAGAATGAAGTATGGTTGCAGAACAGGCAATGTTTGAGCTATTGTCAAGTGGGCGTACCACGAAGAGTTTGCTACTAGTCCTGCGAGCATCATTCCTGCCATGAAAGTTATGAAGCCCATGAAGGTTATCCACCAAGTTACGTCCATCAGTTTTTTGCTGTAGAGTTTCTTTCCAGTGATTCTGGGCACTAACCAGAACATGCAGCCCATAATTGCGATTCCAAACGCCGCGTACAGCGCTAGGTGCGAGTGCATCACGGGCCATTGTGAAAAGTGAAGATACAGGTTCATGTCGCGGAAAGCTTGGAATGTACCTTGGATTGAGACGAAGATGTAATTGATAAAACCGAAAAGGATGAACCTTAAAGGCACGTTGCTGAAGATGCCGTGCCATGCTCCACGAATGGTCATGCCTATGTTTGCTCCAAACGTTAGAACTGAAAACATCATTAATGCGCTGGTTGAGACCGCGATGGTTTTGAGCCATTCTGGAATTGGAGCTTGCAGTATGTGGTGACCGCCTACGCCCGTGTAAAAAAACGCTAATGCGAAGAAACTAATTAACGAGAGTGTTACGCTGTACAACGCTCGCTTCGTTAGCTTGGGTATAAAATAGTACCATAGACCGAAGCCAAATGGAGTAAACCAGAGTCCTAACACGTTGTGCCCATAGAACCAGTTAATCACTGAGTCTGTTAAACCGAACAGGGCTCCAGTCGGCGGTCGCCAGACTACGTTTCCGATAATGTAGACTATTGGAAACCAGAGAAATATGGCTGCATAAAACCATAAGCTCACGTACAGCTTATGTTCTTTCCTTTTCATTATTGTGCCGAGCACCGTAATCCCAATTAGTATTAAGGTTATGATTATGGCTATGTCTACTATCCATGGCATTTCCGCGTATTCTCTTGCTTGAGTGTCACCGCCTAAGATCATCAGTACTCCTGCGATGACCCCAACATTCCACAACACCGCTGCGAACTTTCCCACATTTGGTTTATACAGTGGAGCCTTGCTTAACCGAGGAACTATGTAATACATTATACCTATTAATCCTGAAGACAGAAAGCCAAAGAGCAAGCCGTTAACGTGTGCGGGTCGAATTCTACCAAAAGTTAACCACGCAGCGTCTACAAGGAATGTTGGAACAAAAAATTTTATTGCCATGATGAAGCCGAAAACCGTGAAAATAGGAAACCAGAGCATCGAGAAATAAAACCATAATTTGCATACGGAATCGGCACTTTTCAAATCAGAGTGATATTTTTCACTCTGAACAACAATGGGTTCTGACAAACAAATCAGGCTCTGGTCTACCTCTTCTTTTATTCAACATATATAACAGTTGTCACTTCACCCTGACTGCAACAGTTTTGACGTTATCGAGCTGAAAACTGCGAAGCTTTAATAGGCTAAACATTGAGTACCGAATAGGTTGTGATTTCCAATCGTTACTTATTATGAAGTTCATGAGTGGATGGCTTTTGCGAATCTGGTAATCCAAATTATAGTTTTTCTGTTGATATCGGCAAGTCTGTGGCTTAAGAGGAAAAAAAAGTTTGTTTGGCACGGAAACGTTATGCTTATAGCCGTGTTGATTAGCGGAGTGCTACTGGTCGCTCATATGGGGCCATCACTGATTTACCTTTTGAGAGAAGAGATACCTGTTTTAGACCCTATTGCATTTGTCGGCTTATTTCACGGTATTATCGGCGCAGTGGCCGAGTTTCTCGGAATCTGGCTTGTTGGCACCTGGGCTTACGTACAAGCAGAAACAAAATATTGTGTACAGAGAAAAAAGTTAATGCGGATAATCTTGGCTTTTTGGATATCATCTTTAGGCGTGGGAGTCATATACTATTTGTTGCACATAGTTTGGGGTTAACTCTTTACGCTTAATTTATCCTCTTGCCCTTTTTTGCGCCAAGTCGATGACCGCCTCTAACGTTATGCTAACAATCATCAAGGCAACGCCTGCCCACACCAAATAGATTAACGGGCTGATTTGCACTGTCACAGCTACACTTTCAGGTGTAACGGTGTTTCCTGTCAACGTTTGAGTAAGCGAATCATACAGTTCATCTGTATATTCTAAGTGTAAGTAAACGTCTCCTGTTTCAGTGGTTATAACTAAGGGTCTTATCACTAACCCGTAGTTGGGATAGAAACTGGCGGAAAGACTGTTATGATACGTTTTTCCGAGATACTGAATTGTTATGTAACCACTTATTGAGGAACATTCTGGGACGACGGCACCTAACTCTTCGTTGTAAACAGTTGATTGACTATTGCTAACAGTGAAAACCCCTGTTTCGATGGTCACCCCCGAACTTAACGGATAAGTGACGCCAGATTCTACGTTCATTATTGCTCTCGTGCTCTTAGCGCCTGCACTTACGAAAACACCGATGAGCAGCACAATTATTCCTAAGTGCACGAGACTTTGTCCGAGATGTTTCATTGCTTTCTTGCGTGCCACTCGAATGAGCTTGTAGAAAACAGCCAAGACTGCCACGGTTAACAACGGAAGACTCATGACAGCTAACACGTTGATTGCTGGAACTTGAATTAAAACCATGAAGAGACCCACAGTTAATGTGCCAATCACTATTAGCAAAAGCCGTACAAAGCGTGTCTTCTCGCTGAAGCTGCAACCGATTAACGCTGCAATAAATGCCATCACGAAAGGAAACGTCCATGTGTTATAGGAAAAATTCGGGAAAGCCAAACCTGCGAAACAAACTATGGATATGAAAATTAAAGCCCAAAAACCTGTGAAAGAAGACCTTGACATTGAAGTTCTTTTAACCTCTAACTTGAAGAGCGGTTGCCTTCTAACTCTTTTCAGATAGGCAAAATACGATATCATAACTGCGGAGAAAACTATCATTATAGGGGCGACTGGCGAAATCGAGTACGCATGAACCGACTGAGTGAAACCGCCTCTCGTTAAGGCGCTTAAGAAAACTAAGCTCGCAAAGGTTATCAGAATCATGAATTCTCGAGTGAAGCTTTTCTTTTTGAATAGCGAACTGAAGAGGAAGTACGCTGTGAGGAAGAGCCAAGGCAGCAGAGATGCTGTTTCCACTGGGTCCCAAGCCCAATATCCGCCCCATCCTAAAACTTCGTAAGCCCAAACACCTCCTAAAGCTATGCCAATAGTGAGGAGCAACCAAGCCAAGTACGTAGAAACCCTGAAAACTTTGCTGCTGCCTAACTCTCTACCCGCGTTCATGCTTGCAAGAGTAAATGCGTACGCTAAAAGCACAAAAGCATAGGCAGCAAACACTATTGGTGGGTGGATAGCCATCCAAACACTCTGTAACTGCGGATTAAGTCCCTGGCCTTCAATAGGAGCTATAGCAAATCGTTCAAACGGGTTCTTAACCAAGCATATTGCTAGAAAAACTATTACAATGATGCTGAATACTTGGCTTGCTGTGATGTTAAATCTGTCTGGCTTTTTCCAAGTTAAAAAACGAACTGCAAAGTGACAAATGCCGAGAATAAAAGTTAAGAATAGCATTGAGCCTCTGGCGCCGCCCCAACTGGCATACACTTTCGACATCAGTGGCAAGCCTGAAGAACTGTAAGAGTACACTTCAATCAAAGAAAAATTGTTACTTAAGAACGCTTGCAGAAACAATATGTAACACATCGCAATTAGAGTAAATGCAAGAATTACAAAAACGAAGCTGTATCTGATTTTGCGGTCTTTATCCAGCTTAGACATAGATAAAAACGCGAAGTCAGAAAAAGACAACACGGCAGCAGCAACTAGGAAAAATGTTTCGCACTCCATTATTGATTCCTACACAGCTAACAGAATAGTCCTTAACCGCGTTATTATTTAAAACATGCTATCAATACCTAAACTTAAGTCTGCGCATCCCGAAAATTGGGTTATTTTACCGAGCAGCAGTAATCGGTGGATAATTGAGTGTTAGTAGTATTCTTTCAGAGGATTTCGTGGGTCTGTTGCCAGCTTCACTTTAGAAGGGACAATTATTCCTTTCCAAGCGGCTGTCTGGTTTCTTTCTGAACTGCTTTTAAGGTGGATGTTGTGAATTTGCAAGGCATACGACATGGCGTGATCTTGTGGGTTCTCAATCCGCAGCATTTCTTGTAAACTTAAATGCTCAAAAACGCGCCGTATGGGGCGAAGTGAGTTACCATGACAGGAAATAGCCACGTTTCCTGGATTCCGCCGAAGCCACGCCTCAAGTTGTACCACAAACGGTAATGTTCTTTTCTCAACCATTTTCAAGCTTTCTCCTTCGGGCGGCGGAAAATCGTAGCCTCTGTGAACTCGCGCAAACCATTTAGGCTTTTCCGTTGCGAGTTTTTGCTTGCTTTTTCCCTGTAACTCGCCATAGCAACGCTCAATAAGCCGATCGTCAACGAAGATTGGAATATCAGCGTGTTTTTTTAGGATAATTTCAAGAGTATGCCTTGCTCTTTTCAGATGAGAAGTGAACGCATAATTAATCGCCTCTTTGCTGAGCTGTTCAGAGACTTCTTGCGCCTGCAAGAGCCCTTTTGATGTGAGATCTGGGTTACGCCATCCTGAGAATAAACTGCGACTGTTATCAGTTGTCTCAGCGTGTCTAAAGACAAACAACTTGCAAATCAATTCAATCACCCCACAAGTTACCCAAATCTCAGTCGGGCTTTAACACAAGACAACTGAAATCTATACTGCTAATTGCCCTTTAAAGGTGTTATGCGACGAAAGTATTTTCTAAATGTGAAATCGCTGTTCAACAAAACGGGCATAGTTTGTTAGACGGTGAGTTCTAATAAGACGATATAATTAATACACTGAATAGAGATGCTGTTGGAAATGGGTATTTTTAGAGCGTATGACATACGCGGGGTTTATGGCAAAGATTTGACGGAGGAGATTATGGCAAGAATCGGTGAAGCCGCTGGTACTTATTGCCCAGGCACTTTCACGATTGGAAGAGATTTCAGGGCACATGGCGCTCAACTTGAGGATGCTTTTGTTTCAGGATTGAAAAAGACTGGCTCGAACGCCAATTTGATTGGAACCTGTCCTGCGAGTCTCTGCGTTTTTGCGAATTGGAAAATGGGAAACAACGTAACCGCGTACGTTACTGCGTCTCATTTGCCGGCGGAATGGAATGGCATCAAATTCTTTCATCAAGATGGCGTGGGCTTCTTTGAAGACGAGAATAAGAAATTGGGTGAGATCAGCTCTTCGGGGAATTTCAAAAGAGGCAAAGGGCTATCGAAGAAGCTTAAGGCAATGGATGAAGAATACGCTGATTTCGTGGCTGAAAGGATAAAGCCTGAAAAGTTACGGGTTGTGGTTGACTTCGGAAACGGAGCCGCGTGTTTACTCGTACCGAAAATACTGAAGAAACTCGGCGTTGAATCCACGTTCCTGTTTGATTGGCCTGACCACAAGTTCTCAAACAGAGACCCTGAACCGAAACCAGAATCGTTGACCGAGCTCTGCAAGAAAGTTGTTAAAGAGCGAGCAGACCTCGGAATAGCGTTCGACGGCGATGGTGACAGAGCAGTATTCGTCGATGATACTGGCAAAGTCATGATGACTGAACAAAGTGCCATTTTATTCATTAGAGAGCTGATGAAAACTCAAAAAGGGCCTGTCGTAGCCAATATAGAATGCTCAGATATAATCGAGGATGAAATGAAGAGCTATAAACAAGACGTTTTTAGAATACCAGTAGGCCACACTTTTTTGGTTCAAGAAACCAAAAAAAATAACGCTGTTTTTGGTGTTGAAAAATCCGGGCACATATGCGTTCCAAAGTTCTTCTGGTTCGACGACGCAATAATAAATAGCATCTACATGATAGAAATAGTCTCAAAGATGAGCCAGAAGCTATCTAAAGTTGTGAAAGAGCTGCCGACGAGACTTTTTAAAAGATTTGAAATAGAATGCTCCGACGAAACGAAGTTTCAGGTAATCAATAACATCAAAGAAAACGCCGTGAAAAAATACGAAAACATAAACACAATCGATGGCGTAAAAATTGTCTTTCCAAATTCGTGGGCGCTGATTAGGGCATCAAATACATCACCGATACTTCGTTTGTCGATAGAGGCAAGAGATCAAAAAAGACTTAACGAACTTGAAAAGGAAATGAAAAAACTGATAAAGAACTATAGCATCAATTGTTAATTGGTCCACGTACTGAAATTTACGTTCCAAATTTGCTTGAGTCAACTCGATCCACGGGTTCACAAAGGTCAAAAAAATTTACGGCAAATGAGGGTGTTATGTTTGCGCTTTGAATTGAAACGAAGTAGCAGATGATGGTGTGTTTATGAGTGAAAGTCTATTATCCACAGAAGATGCGAAGAAAGCCACTATTGCTGAAATATTAAGCAGGCTTTCAGCAACTGAAGAAGGTTTTTCTTCTCTGGAAGCACAGAAGCGTCTTCAACAATATGGACCTAACGAGATTCCTGAGAAAAAAGAGAACCCACTGCTCAAGTTTCTATCATATTTTTGGGGGCCAATTCCGTGGATGATAGAGGCGGCTATAATCATGTCAGCAATTATCCAGCGCTGGCCGGATTTCGGAATAATCTTCACGCTTTTGATGATGAACGCTGTTGTAGGGTTCTGGCAGGAGCATAAAGCAGGCAACGCGATTGAACTTCTAAAGCAGAGGTTAGCTCTAAAAGCGCGTGTTTTACGTGATGGAACGTGGCAGGAAAAGCCAGCTGGAGAACTTGTACCTGGTGACGTTGTTCGATTGCGGCTGGGCGACATTGTCCCCGCTGACGTCAAGCTGGTCGAAGGCGATTATCTTCTAACTGATGAATCAGCTTTAACTGGAGAATCCCTTCCTGTCGAGAAACATTTGTCCGATGTTGCATATGCAAGTTCCATCGCGCGACAAGGGGAAATGAACGCTCTCGTTGTCAACACTGGCACAAGAACCTACTTTGGCAAGACAACCAAATTGGTGGAGGAGGCAAAAACCCGAAGCCATTTCCAAAAAGCAATAATTAAGATAGGTGACTACTTGATTGTTCTCGCTATTGCGTTAGTCATTGTGATCTTTTTATTTTCGATTTTCCGAGGACAAGACATTCTGGAGATAATTCAGTTCTCATTGGTTTTGACCGTTGCCGCGATTCCAGCCGCACTTCCAGCTGTGCTTTCAGTCACCTTGGCAATAGGTGCTATAGCCCTCGCCAAAAAAGAAGCCATCGTAAGCAAACTGGTGACAATCGAGGAAATGGCTGGCATGGATATACTTTGCTCAGATAAAACAGGCACAATTACCAAGAACGAGCTTACCCTAGGCGGAACGAAATCTTACACCAAATTCACAGAAAACGATGTATTGTTGTTCAGCGCGCTTGCCTCAAGAGAAGAAAATCAGGATCCAATTGACAAAGCTATCCTTGTTAAAGCCAAAAGTGCACAGGCAATCGCTGATAAGATTGATAACTTCAAAATAGGTAGATTCAGACCTTTCGACCCCGTTTCAAAGCGAACTGCGGCAGAAGTGCAAATAGAAGCCGGAAACCGGTTCAAAGTCTCAAAGGGAGCGCCTCAGGTCATTTTGTCGCTGGTAGAGGACAAGGCGTCAATAAGTGACCAACTTGCAGAGGATGTTGATGCTTTTGCCCAAAAAGGTTACCGAGCGCTCGGCGTAGCTCGAACAGACAAGCAGAACAAATGGAGTTATGTTGGTCTCATCGGCCTCTATGATCCGCCACGGGAAGATTCCGCTGAAACTATAAAGACGGCTGAGTCCATGGGGGTTGGTGTAAAAATGGTTACAGGGGACCACATAGCTATAGCCAAAGAAATTTCTCAGCAGGTAAACCTCGGAACCAAAATTGTATTGCCAGAATCTTTCTTAGAAAAGCCTGACAGTCAAGCTCAACGTGTTGTCGAAGAGGCTGAAGGCTTCGCTGAAGTGTTCCCTGAACATAAGTATCGCATTGTCGAGTTGCTCCAAAACAAAGGGCACATTGTCGGCATGACAGGCGACGGAGTGAATGATGCACCTGCTTTAAAAAAAGCTGACTCAGGCATTGCCGTTGCGGGAGCTACTGACGCTGCAAAATCCGCGGCGGACATTGTGCTTACCAAACCAGGTTTATCTGTTATAATAGATGCAATGAAGCAGAGTCGGAAGATTTTCCAGAGGATGACGAACTATGGAACCTACAGAATCGCTGAGACAATACGAGTGCTTCTTTTCATCACAGCATCAATTGTGGTTTTCCAGTTTTACCCCGTCACTGCTCTCATGATAGTATTGTTGGCACTTTTGAATGACCTGCCTATTATGACAATAGCGTACGACAATGTGAAATACTCTGACAAACCTGAACGATGGGACATGCGAACCTTACTAGGAATAGCAACGTTTCTTGGAATAATTGGAGTGTTTTCAACTTTCGGAATTCTCTACATCGGAAACGTTGTGCTCAACCTAGATCCACTTGTGCTACAATCTTTCATTTACCTAAAGCTCTCTGTGGCCGGGCATCTAACAGTTTTTGTGGCAAGAACCAAGGGTCCATTTTGGTCAGTAAAACCTGCCAAGCCGCTTCTCTTCGCGGTCATAATCACGCAACTAGTTGCCACGATAATTACCGTTTACGGAATTCTACTTCCCGCTATGGGGTGGGCATTAGCTCTTCTCGTATGGGGATATGCTTTGGCGCTCTTTGTGATAACAGATTTTGCGAAAGTGAGGTTATATAGATTACTTAACCATGATGGAATCACTTTCCGAAGGTAAGCTGTGTTATCGACTATGTAGTATATTCTCCACCATCAGGTGTTATTTTTGACTTGATGCTTTGGTTGAGCTACAAAAGTGGTTTTTAGGTAATCTTTGGGTTGTTGGCATAGCATATAACAACAGTTATACCCTACGACCCCCTTTTCTATAGAAGGATAATTTATGTCGAAACATACTACAGTT
>Ga0272441_10013654_pt1 | contig 11653 bp, 6 predicted proteins | sample SSMProp6N_FD_193582 | JGI IMG/M metagenome (GOLD analysis project Ga0272441, IMG submission 193582) | Marine sediment archaeal communities from Little Sippewissett salt marsh, Falmouth, MA, United States - SSM-Prop-6N | ecosystem: Environmental > Aquatic > Marine > Wetlands > Sediment ... | reverse complement strand
AGGGCCGCGACACCATACAAGATGATGAGCAAATCATTCCAGCGGCGAATGGATGTTTCGGTAAAAATAATACTTAGAAACCCGGTCTGGTCCAGCCAAGCGCCAAGATTATCATGGATAAGAAGCACTTCATCCAAAGCAAGATAAGTTAGTCCAAGCGCTAATACGAAAAAAAAATTCTTCTGATTTTCATTTTTAACAAGGCAGAAAAAGAAAGACACAAATGAGACCAATCCTGCTGTCAATAGGAATGTTGCGGAAAGGATGGTTATGGATCCGTCCTCCCTGGTGAATTGATAATTATTATTTGTGTTTCCGGGGTGAATAAGGGCTGAAAAAAGAATGAAGATTAAAACAACCAATACTACCGCAACCAACAAACTTATGACAAATGGATTGTACTGTCCTAACCGGCCTTTTATGACTACTCCGATCGTTTTCAAATTCACCACGGAAATTGTGCCGAGAATAATCAAATACGTGATGGCTATCAAGAAAGAAGAAATAAATGGTATGGTGTAAATCGCAGGGACAACTGTTGAGGCATGATAGATGATTTCTTGGCTGCCCTCCCCCATCAGATTTATTGTCTCAGTTTTGCCGTTCCAACTGATCAGTGCTTCCTGATTGAAAGATGTTGGCCTGAAAGCGATTTCGCTATCAGGACCTGCCTTGCCGGTCCAATGGATATATACCTGCTGCCCGGGAGAAAAAACCATCGCGTAATTATTAACCTCATATTCCCCATCAATTGTCATTGTCGAACGGTGCACGTAGCCCTGCCCGGTGTATATCCACAGAAGCCGCACCCCCGCGTCTTCTTCAAAGGATTCGGGCACAGAAAAAGAAATATGCATTTCAGAATCAGGAACCAAATAATATACCGGTGGAATTGAAGTATTAAACAGAAGAAGAACGGTTATTAAAAGTGAAAATGAAAACAGAATTAATTTTCGTTTTTTCGTTAGCCGGCTTATCTTTTCTCCCAGGAAATTGGTATTGATCCAGCCAAAAACGATTGTGGAGGAAATAAACAGAAAAATCGCAAAGAATACGTACCGTTTGCTGAAAAAATGTCTTTGCAAGAAGCTTAAATAGATGAGAACACTGAAGGATAAGCCTATAGTTAATGACAGAACTAATGAGCTAAAGGAAGAAAATACGTTTTTCGAAAGCCAATCATTAACTCTATTTATCATATGGATGGATCCTCCAAACCTTGTAATTTTTCATTAGCAGGCAATAATTTTTCCTATACACTCTCAATTTGGGATGTGCAAATTTATTGCTCAATTCGTATGGAATCAATAAGCAAAAACTTTTTGCAAAGGTGAGGGAAAAAAGAAATACTTAATAAATTAAAATCTATGAAAGTTTTCTCCCTCCATACCTAACCCTCGCGTTATCCCATTTTGCCTAATAAAACAATTATATATCCACACACCAATATCAAAGTGAGATAGTTAAAATTACTTTGAGCCTGCTCGAAACCGTGACCAATTATTATTAAATTATGGTTATTTCCAAAAAAATGGAAAAAAGCTCAGGTTTTCACCAGAGCTATCTTTCTGTAAGAAAGTCTATTCTTCCGCTTCCCGCTTTTGCCTGCGGCTGGTCACAAAATATTTCACCGCTTCCGCCGCAACCGACGGGATCAGGAACAGGGGGATAATCAGCTCCCACTCCCTCAGGCCCAGCGGCACCGTATTGAAAATTTCCTGCAGGAAGGGCACATAAAGTACGAGCAGCATCAGCGCGGATGAAACCAGTACGGCCAGGTTCATCCACTTGCTGTTGAACACACCTACCTTTAATATCGGGTAGCGTTCCGAGCGTGCTGTGTAGGCACGAACAAGCTCCGAAAATACCAGAGTAGTGAAGGCCATTGTTTCAGCATAGCGTACATCCAGCTGCTGCAGACCGATGTTATATGCGATCAGCGTGGCGGCTGTGATAGCTACCGTCTGCACAGCAACACCAATCTGCATAAACCGGTTGATAATGGGCTCTTTGGGTGGACGCGGCGGCTGGTCCATGATATCCGGGTCGCCTTTCTCCGTTCCCAGTGCCAATGCCGGCGCACCGTCCGTAACGAGGTTCAGCCAGAGAAGCTGGATGGGCTCAAGGGGAGATGCCAATCCGAGTTCAACCGCTTTGGGGAACAAAAAGCGCCCAAATACTGTCGGGATGAAGATGATCATGATCTCTGCCATGTTGCACGAGATCAGGAAATAAACAAATTTGCGGATATTGCTGTAAATCACGCGACCCTGTTCCACAGCAGCAACGATACTGGCATAGTTGTCATCCGTCAGCACCATATCCGCAGTTTCCTTGGCCACATCTGTACCGGTGATGCCCATCGCCACGCCAATATCCGCTGCTTTGATAGCCGGGGCATCATTGACCCCGTCACCGGTCATGGCAACAATCTCGTCATTTGCCTTTAGGGCGTTAACAATGCGCATTTTGTGTTCAGGCGAGACGCGCGCATACACATCAATTTCCTCGACCTGCCCCTTCAGGTCATCATCGTTAATGGCATCCAAATCAGCCCCCGTTTTCACCTTGTGGCCGGGACGCAGCAGGCCAATGCTCTCGGCGATGGCACGCGCGGTGTTGGGATAGTCTCCTGTGATCATCACTGTACGGACGCCCGCTTTGAGCGCTTTCAGCAGAGCCGGTTTCACTTCTTCGCGGGCGGGATCAATCATTCCGACCAGCCCTGCAAAGATCAGGTCCTGTTCCAGGTGGTCACTATCTACCTGTTCCGGTTTGGCCGAAACAATGCGATAAGCGACGCCCAGAACGCGTAAGGCATCTTTGGTCATGGCATCATTGGCTGCCAGGATTTCCTTGCGCTTCTTTTCATCCAGGTCGGCGCAAGTGTTGTCCATTTTCTGGTAGCGGGTGCAGAGCTTCAGCACCACATCCGGCGCGCCCTTCATAGCGATAACGTAATTGACTTTTCCTTCCTTGCCACTTAAGGGAGAAAGATCCTCTTCCTTCGGCTGCTTGACTTCATGCACAGTCACCATGCGTTTGCGTTCCGAGTCAAAGGGAATCTCCCCGGAGCGAGGGTATGCCCGGTTTAGTTCGGAAGCCAGCGCACCGGCCTTGGCAGCGGCAACCAGTATGGAACCTTCGGTCGGGTCGCCGATGATACGGTAACGCTTGTCACCATCTTCCTCATACTGCTCGAGCTGGGCATCGTTATTCAGGGTTCCAAGCCAGAGCGCTGTGCCAATGCCAGGATACCGCTGGATGTCTACCTTTTTTCCGTCGTCCATGAAGTCCCCTTCAGGACTGTACCCGCTGCCCGTAATCTGCAGGGGTTTGCCGTCGACCCATACGCGGGTGACGGTCATAGCATTCTGGGTAAGCGTACCTGTCTTATCTGAGCAGATGACAGTTGCCGAACCCAGCGTCTCTACCGACGCCAGGCGGCGGATAAGCGCATGCCGCTTGATCATTTCGCGCATGCCGAGCGCCAAGCTGATGGTCACCACTGCCGGTAGGCCTTCAGGGACAGCCGCGATGGCCAGGCTGACAGCCACCATAAACAGGTCAACCACCCGGTCAAGCACAATGGGCATGCCCGCTTCAAGGATGCCAGCCAAAAAAACCAGGGCAGAAATGATCAAGGTTGCATACCCAAGGGTCTTCCCGAGCTGATCCAAGCGGCGCTGGAGCGGAGTCTGTTCCTCTTCTACTGACTGAAGCATTTGCGCAATCAGACCAAGTTGAGTGTACATGCCAGTGCTGACCACCACGCCCCGGCCGCGCCCGTATGTAACAACTGTACCGCTGAAGGCGGTATTCTTGCGATCACCGAGGGATGCGGTCTCGTCCATCACGGAAGCCGCATTCTTTTCCACTGCCACAGATTCCCCGGTTAAAGCTGCCTCATCTATCCGCAGATTGACCGCTTCTACCAGCCGCATATCCGCCGGCACAAAGTTGCCCGTGTCCAGGAAAACGATATCTCCTGGAACCAGTTCCCGTGCTGGAATATTCACGCGGCGGCCGTCACGCAAAACCTGCGCTTCAGGAGCAGCCATCTTTTTGAGGGCTTCCAGTTCCTGCTGGGCGCGGCCCTCCTGCACCACCCCGAGAATGGTGTTCAGCACAACAATGGTAACAATAGCAATTGCATCGACAGTTTCACCTAATAAAGCGGAGATGACTGAAGCAACAATCAGCATCAGGACGACAAAATTATTCAGCTGGGCCAGCACCATCTGCAAGAATGTGGTTTTTTCTCTCTCTTCGAGCTGGTTCAACCCGAATTTTTCAAGGCGGTCTTTTGCTTCCTTGCTGGATAATCCTTTATCCTGCCCGGTCCCGAGCTGGTTCAATACATCTTCACGGCTGAGCGCATGCCAGGTGACCTGCAGGTCTTTTTTGGCAAGCGAACTTTTACCACTGTTTTCAGCAGCCATATAAAAACTCCTATAACGATATTTTATTTAGATGGGGATTTCTGACGAACCCCGCAAGAAAACAAGTTTAATCTATTTTCTAATCAGGTGCAATGCGGGTTTCAATCGGAAGTACTGTATTCTTAGGCACAACTACGATACCGTCCCGAACCGTATAGAGATTATCATCTAAATCCACACCCCGAGGAAACGGCCGGATTAAGGTACCTGCGCCAACGCTCGCATTCTTGTCAATAATCGCCCCCTCAATGTCGCAGTTCTTTCCCAGGCCCAACGTGAGGTCTTCCACCCCCTGGTCTCCCCTGCGGAAAAAGCCGTAGTAATCAGCGCCCATGATGATGGAATTTTTGATTTTGCAGCCAGCGCGGATCTGGCTGCGATGCCCAATTACAGCTCCGCGCACGTCGGCATTCTGCACCCAGGACCCCTCTGCAATGAGTACATCATCGAAACAGCTGTTCTCAACCTGCGCACCGGGCAGGAAACGCGGGTGCGTGTAAATCGGCCAGCCCTCATCGATCAGGGAAAAGGGCGGATTTTTACCTGCAAGCGCCAGGTTGATCTCATAGAACGATCGGATCGTCCCGATATCCGCCCAGAAGCCATCGTATTCATAGCCAAAAGTCTGGTGTGTTTCGACCGCCGCAGGGATAACATCCCTGCCAAAATCTTCATAATCATAGTTTTCCAGAAGATCAATCAGCGTCTCGATATTGAAAAGATAGATCCCCATTGAACCGAAGAAAGGTTCCTTCGCGTCCCGCCGGCTGACCATGCTCTCGAGCAAGCTTTCTGTTTTGGGTTTTTCAGCAAAGCGCACAATACGCCCGTCGCAGTCGCTCTTCAAGATGCCGAGACGGGGCGCTTCCTCCCGGTTGACCGGCTGGACGGCAACCGTTACTTCCGCCTTCTTCTCCCAGTGGTACTGTACCATATCGCTGTAGTCCATGCGGTAGAGGTGGTCACCCGCCAGGATGAGCACATAGGGAACACGGGCAGTTTTGATTTCATTTAACTGCTTGCGGACGGCGTCCGCGGTCCCCTGGTACCAGTCCTCACCAGATAGGGTCTGCTCCGCCGCCCAGATCTGGACCCATCCGGTGTGAAAGACATCGAAGTTGTATGTCTGGGAGATATGCCTGTGCAGTGATACCGAATTGAACTGGGTAAGGACGGCAATCTTGTAGATGCCGGAATTGATGCAGTTGCTGATCGGGATATCAATGAGGCGGTATTTCGCCGCGATCGGTACGGCCGGTTTGGCACGTTCCTTGGTCAGGGGATACAGCCGTGTCCCCTGACCGCCCCCCATGATTACGCTCATCAGGTTGTCATATGTTCTCACAGCCAGCCTCCTGTATGAAGGATGCTTTTAATTTGAGTTGTGGATACATTAAGTATACAAGAATTGTAATTAAAATAACCCGTTTCAGGTAAAATGGACGCATTAAAGAGGACTTATGAACGAAAAAGAAGCGGAATCTGATCGGAGGGATAACCAGGCAAAGACGGAATTCGAAGAAAAGGTATCTCCCGGGATTAAAGAAAATAGCTGGTTTAACCGTGCCAGGAAATGGTTAAATATCAATAAAAAACTGACCGATACCCGCAAGGCCATCGTACTGAATGATCTGATTGAATCCGCCTCGCCCGGTGTGGATTTTTTCGTCCTGATCATCCTTTCCTGCGCCATCGCAACCTTCGGCCTGATCATCAATTCCCCGGCCGTCATCATCGGCGCCATGCTGGTCGCGCCGCTGATGTCCCCCATCATGGCGCTCTCCATGGCATCCATATCCGGCCTCAGCCTGCTTTTTAAACGCTCACTGACCGCAACATTAGTAGGTACTGCCTCAGCCATTGCCCTGTCCGCATTGCTTTCGTTTTTTATTTTCCGGCTCCCTTACGGCATCCTGGCGGAAATCCCATCAGAGGTGCTCTCCCGCACCAGCCCATCCCTTATTGATATGGGCATCGCCCTGGCCGGCGGGGCTGCCGCCGCGTATGCCATTGCCCATCCGCGCCTTTCCGCCGCGCTGCCAGGCGTGGCCATCTCCACCGCCCTGATGCCCCCCATCTGCACGATCGGCATCGGGATCTCATTCCTTAATCCATCCATTTTTTTAGGCGCGCTGCTTTTATTCGCTACCAACCTGGCCGCGATCTCATTTGCTGGCATCCTCACCTTTGCGCTGATGGGTTTCCGTCCGCGAAAATCCTCAGAAAATGATGCAATCTCCCGCTCCCTGCGCATCTCAGCACTGCTCGTACTTACAATCAGCATCCCGCTGGGATTCTTTGCATGGAAAACCATTATGGATGCGCGCATATACAGCCAGGCAAACCGCGCTATACTGAAAAGCGCTTCTGAATTAACGGAGGTGCGGCTGGTTGACCTTGCAATAAATACTGAGAGGGATGTGAGTAAGGTCGACGTCGTTCTGCGAACCAGGCGGGAACTCACCCATGAGGAAGTGCTCGGTATCCAGTCCGCCCTGGCAGATCAGCTGGATCGGCGCGTTTCTCTTGAACTCGTAGCGGTACCCATGCAGATACTGGATGCGCTCAATCCGCCAACGCCCACACCCACCATCACACCTACCGCAATCATCACATCGACGCCTACTCCCACCCCATCACCAACACCTCTTCCAACAAAAACACCGGTTCCGTCACCAACCGCGATACCCGGTTTCATTAACCTCTTCGGCGGGGTCTCGGTTTATAATCCGCCGGACGGGGAAATCATATTCAACCTGCCCGTGAACTCCGCTGTGCGGGTTTTTGGTGACCAAGTAAAGGAAATTGAGGGTGAGCAATGGGTGCTGGTTGAAGATACTTTTGGGCGTTCCGGCTGGGTGCGGTTCAGCAGCCTTCTGATTGACTGGACGCCCGCTCCCTGATCAGTCGGCTGCCGATTCAGGGCGCCCCTTCTCGCGGCGCAGTAAAAGCGGACCAAGGCGGTCCACCAGCCAACCGAATAACGGGTCTGCCAGCCGGGATATGCGCAGCCATCCGGGGACATACATTACACGCCGTGGTTTTTCCATTAAACGCCAAAGGGCATCATTAACCTTTTGCACAGGCGCTGCCAGCCGCTCTGCCGGCACACTGCCGCCGTTCTCCGCGCGCCTGGCAGCATCAAAGAATTCGGACTCAACCGGGCCCAGGCGCATCACGCTGGCATGCACGCCTGAACCGCGCAGTTCCCTGTGCAGCGAGGTGGTGAAGGCATCCAGGAAAGCCTTGGTGGCGGAATAGAGCGCCACACCCTGGTTGGGAAACCCGCCCGCTATGGAACCGATGTTGATAATATGCCCGCTTCCACGCTTCAGCATGGGTTTCAAAAACAGAAAGGTCAGGTGAACCACTGCCTCCATATTCACAGCGATCATCTGAGAAGCCAAATTTTTCGGCATCTCATAGAAATATCCATACCAGCCAAAGCCAGCATTGTTGATGAGGATATCCAGAGATTGGTATTTCCTGCTCATTTCCTGAAAAAGCGAATCGCGGTTTTCAGGCAGGCTTAGGTCCAGCGCGAAATATTCCGCTTTTCCCCCCTGATTATGAATCTTTTCTGCTAGGGAAGCGAGGCGCTCCTCACGCCTGGCTGCCATGATCACCTGCAGTCCCTTACCGGCCAGGAATTCAGCGAAAGACGCACCGATGCCCGCGGAGGCGCCCGTGATTAATGCAGTTTTCCCGCTCCAGCCATCGCCCATGCGTATCTCAACCGGACTGCGGTTTCCTGCTCTTGCCCAACCACCAGCGAACGGTATCCCGGACGGTCTGGACGAGCTGCCTGGGCTTGTAGCCGAGATCGCGGCGGGCTTTGCCGCTGCTCACATCGGAATTGGTCTGGACAGTCTCCAGCGAGTAGCTGGTGAATTTCGGCGTCTGGCGGGTGAGCCGGTAATAAAAAGGGGTGAAGACACAGCCGATTTTCGCCAGCCAGTTGGGAACCAAAATCGTCAATGTCCGCAAGCCGGCAGCATCCTGCACCATCTGTTTGAGCTCAAAAAGCTTGATCTGCCAGCCCGACAGGATATACACTTCTCCGCTCTTCCCGCGCTGGCTGGCCAGTATATGCCCGCGCGCCACATCGCGCACATCCACAAAATCAAACGCGCCCTCGATGAGCATGTGGGGCTTCGGGCGCAGCCAGTCGCGCAGAAGGTCGCCCATTTCCGAACCCCTGTAATCATGCGGGCCGATGATGCCGGTCGGGCAGACGATCAACGCATCCAGGCCGTTCCTGGCGGCTTCCAGCACCGCGAGGGATGCCTCTGCTTTTGTGCGATCATACTCGCCTGCGGGGTTGTGGGGGTCAAAGGGCGTCTCTTCGCTGATTTTTCCCTTCCAGTCCCGGCTGAGGGCATGGATGGAGCTGGTGTACACCAAACGGCGAACGCCGGCTTTTTTTGCGGCTGCCAGCACATTTTTCGTGCCCTGCACATTGACCATCCGCATCAGCTGGTTCTGGCCAGGCAGGATGGAGATGATGCCGGCCAGGTGAAAGACCATGTCCACATCCCGCATGGCTTCATCCAGAGTTTCAGAATCCAGGACATCCCCTTCCACGAGCTCCACATTTAACTTATGGAGAGCAGACAGGTCCTCGCCGGGTAAAACCAGCGCCCTGACCTGATACCTCTTTTTCAACAATTCCCTGATGAGCACATTGCCCACATGCCCTGCTGCGCCTGTAACCAGTACCATTAACTGCTCCTTTTCATACTTTGCGTGATCATACTGATGCCCTCACTGGTCACCTTGTCCCAGTCAGCCGATTCCGGGTCCACCACTGCCTGCAGGAGAATGCCCACCGCCAGTGAAACCAGGACACGCGCCGCTATGCGGGGATCCACATTTTCATTAATCGAACCGCTCTCCTGGCCGCTGGCGATGAGCCCGGCAAAGCGGTCCTGATAGCGCCGGTACGGCTGGATGGCAGCGTCCCAGACTGCATGATCGCGGCTGGCCTGGACCATGAATTCCATGAAGATCGGCAGGCGACCGCTCGCCTCATTCAGAACAAAGCCAAGCGTTTCGGCCATATCCTGGATGGAAGCCGGCACGTCCCCAGACGGTGTGGCTGATGAAAAGAGCTGGTCATCAATGCCTGTTAGCCAGTCATCGAGAATTGCCAGGAACAGGGACTGCTTGGACGGGAAGTGGTGGTAAAAGGCGCCCTTGCTGACGCCCGCCCGGATGCAGATATCCGCCACCGAAGCGGCTTCATACCCCGCATCGCAGAACAGCGCAACCGCTGATTCAATAATATGGTTTCTTGTGTCCTTGCTTCTCTGCTGCATAAAATACCGACCGGTCGGTCGGTTTATATTATAAGCGAGATTCACTCTCTGTCAAATCAAGAGGGATTGCAAAAGCCGTTTACAGCTCCAGTTTTCTGGACTGCTTGCGCAGCCAGGAAACCGCCCCCATCTCATAGCGCTTTACGAGCAGGACGGAACAAAGCGCCTTTTCCGCGAGGAGATCAGCCGTCCTGCCAAAAAGGTGGCCATTTCCTGATAGGTCGGGCGAAACGCCGCTGATGATTAGATCACATTGGGAATCCCTGATTTCGTTAATGATCACGTCCGCAGGTTCATTGGAGTACTCCACCCGCAGGGAAGCATTCCTGGGCAGTTCTCCCAATTCGGTAATGATTATTTCCTGCAGGTAAGCCAGCTCATCCTCATGCTGTTCCTCATCCCTGTAATCCGGCAGGACATGGATGTAATCCACCTGCGCTTTTTCCTGCACGGCGATATCGTTAGCCAGGTGAACAGCCAGGCGGCTGTTGGCGCTCCCGTCCACCGGGACAATGATGTTTTCTATGCGCTCCAAACCGCGGTCCATCATCACACCCACATTGGTGCGCGTACCCGAAATGATTTTTTTGGCGGATACCTCGGAAAGGCTGCCCGGGAGGTGCCGCTCCGGCCAGTTTATCAGCACCATCTTGGTATTCCTGTGTGCATCTACATCCAGCATAATTGCATCCGCAATGGAAGCGCCGGATACTGTCTTGGTGTACATGGGCACGTTGCGCTCCACGGCAAAATGGATGAAGCGCTCCAATACGCCCTGGCGCTGAAGGTTGATTTTCTGGATGTACGCATCCGAAATTTCACCCTTTTCCATCATATTTCCCGCCACCGTGGTCAGCAGGCAGATGTTGATATCCTGCTCCGACTGGGCCAGGATGGCCGCCAGCGACATCAGGTTATCCGAAGCATGGGAATTGATCACCGGCACAACCAGGCGGGATTTTCCAGGAAGGATTTCTTCATTTCTTCTTTCCGCCCAGCCGATATAGGCATTCCGGCCAAAATAGTAAAGCGTGAACGCCATAATGACCCCAGCTGTAAACATAAGCGGCTGAAAGTCGGAAAAGGCAATCACCAACAAGCAGGTGAAGGATGCCAGCAGGGGAGTGAGCGGAAACCAGGGCGCCCTGAAAGGGCGCGCGATGGCCGGGTATTTTTTCCGCAGCCGGATCATCGCCAGGTTGGAGAAAAACAGCACAAACAGGTAGCCGGCGGAAGTGATGAAGCTCAGATAATCCACCAGCCCGATGATGGCGATCAGGGCGGAAACGCCTCCGATAAACAATACCGCCATAAAGGGCACGCGGTAGCGGTTCAGCCGGGAAAGCCCCGGCGGCCAGAGCCCGTCCCTGGAAAGGGTGAAGGCTTCCCGGGTAGCGCTCAGAAGCGATGAATTTACCGATGTTAAGGTGGCGACCAAACCCGCCAGACCTAAAAGCGTGACACCCCCGCCGGGCAGGAAACGGGAAATCGCGTCCGTCAGGGCCGTTTCAGAGCCGGCCAGTTCCTGCCACGGTACAGTTCCAAGCGTGACCATCATGGTGGATGAATAGATGAGCACGATCAATGTCAGGCTTACCAGGATGGCGACGGGAATGTTCTTTTCCGGGTGCTTAATCTCTTCCGCGTCATCCGCGATCACCTCAAAACCCACATAGGCCGCGTACACCAGGGCGATGGTCTTCATCAGCGAGGCAAAATTCTGTCCGGGAGTATCAAAAATAAACAGCTTGCCCTGCGGTATGAATGTGGCCGGGTGGAAACCCCTGGGCGAGAGGAATCCATAGACAATATACAGGCCAAATATGGAAATCAGGATGCCGCCCAGCACCACCTGGGTCTTCCCGACGCCGCTGACACCGCGGATATTCAGGA
>Ga0272441_10013653_pt1 | contig 11653 bp, 11 predicted proteins | sample SSMProp6N_FD_193582 | JGI IMG/M metagenome (GOLD analysis project Ga0272441, IMG submission 193582) | Marine sediment archaeal communities from Little Sippewissett salt marsh, Falmouth, MA, United States - SSM-Prop-6N | ecosystem: Environmental > Aquatic > Marine > Wetlands > Sediment ... | reverse complement strand
GGATCGACTTTGGTTTTCAAGGCCCCGGGCCGGCTTGGAATTGACAACCGAAGGGTTACTTCGCCGCAAACGGGAGGCAAACATCACATTTGCGCCCCTAGAAACGCGTCGAGGCACCAAAGCGGAATTCCTGGATCCTGTCGAATGATTCCCTTTTCAAGGGATAGGCATAGTTCAGACGAAGAGGGCCAAACGGCGACGCCCAGATCAGGCTGGCACCGATGGATGAGCGCAGCTGCGAACTATCGCCGACCACGACTTCATCCGGGGCGAAATCATTGCTGCTGAGTGCTGAGCCATAGAGTGTCGCGGCATCGAGAAACACCGCCGCACGCAAGCCAAGATCACGCGGCAGGGATGGAAACGGAAATTCGGCTTCGAGCGTGCCATTGAAATAGGTCGTCCCGCCCAACGGGTCATTGTAGAGCCGGTTGCCATTCTGGTCAAAACGCTGAACGCGCGGACCGATACCGCGTATATCAAAGCCGCGAATCGTTTCACCGCCAATGAAGAACTGATCCACGACCCTGACGCTGCCGGATGTCTCGGCAAGATAACCCGCGCCGACACGAACGAGACCAATCAGGTCGAGTGAATCGTTCAAAGGCCGGTAATAGCTTGCGCGTGCCGTGAATTTTGCAAATTCGGCATCGCCGCCAAGACCGGCAAGTTCCGTATTGCCCCTTATGAAGATCCCTTCGCGCGGGCTGGCCCTGTTGTCGATCGTATCCATTGTCAGCGTGAAGCTCACAGCCGAACTGATCCACGGATCATTATCGCCGGACAGGGCGTTACGGTAGGCCAGCGACAATTGGTCGGGGTCATCGTTGAAGTCGTAATTGGTGTTCGAAAGCGTGTAGGATATGCCGGCCGAGACTTCCTGTGTGATCGGCGCGGTAAACCGTATGGTTCCCGCCTCTTGCGTGAAATCGAACTGATCGAATGTGCGGTCATCGGTGACAAAGATGTCAAATCCGGCAGCCAGCCGATATCCGAGGAAATATGGCTCGGTGAACGACAGGGTGAAATCGGTGGTATCCGCCCCCAGTCCACCGGAAATACGGATGAACTGGCCACGACCGAGGAAGTTGCGCTCGGTGATGCTGGCCTGGATCGTCACGCCACCTTCGTCACCGGTTGCATAGCCGGCACCGATCGAAAACTCGCCCGTCGGCTGGTCCTGCACGTCAACGACGACGACGACGCGGTCGGGCTGCGAACCCGGAGCCGTGTTGATGTTGACCGACGCGAAATAGCCAAGCCTTTGGAGCCGCCGTTGCGCTCTTTGCACCAGGATCTGATTGAAGGCGTCACCTTCGGAAATATCGAACTCGCGGCGAATGACATAATCACGTGTGCGGGTATTGCCGCGGATCTCGATCCGCTCGATATAGGCGCGCGAGCCCTGATCGACGACATAGCTGACCGAAATGACCTGGCCTGCAAAATCACGGTCACCGCGCGGTGTCACCTGTGCGAACGGATAGCCGGCAAGCGCCAGCTGATCGGAAATCGCAGCGATGGAATCCTCGACGTCTTCGGCGCTGTAGACACCGCCCTCCTTGGTGCTGATGACATCGCGCAGATCGTCTGGATTGATGCCCTCGACCGAGCTCTCGATATTGACTTCGCCAAATGTGTAACGCTCACCTTCGTCCAGGGTGATCGTGATCGTGTATTCGTTCTTTTCTTCATCGAGTTCGGCAACTGATGAAATGACCTGAAAATCGGCATAGCCGTGATTGTAGTAAAAACGCCGCAGCAATTCCTCATCGGCCCGCAGCTTGTCAGGATCATAGATATCCTTGCGCGTCAGGAACGACAGGAAATTGGATCGTTTGGTGGTTATGATGTCAAGCAGACGCCCTTCACCATAAGCCTCGTTGCCGACAAAATTGATGCGGCGAATCTTGGTGCGATCACCCTCATCGATTTCAAAAGCAACGTTGATCCGGCCGCCCTCCAGCCGCACGGTGCTGGTCGTCACCGTGGTTTCATCACGGCCAAGTGCGGAATAGTCATCGCGAATGGCCTGTATGTCAGCCTCCACGATGAATTCGTTATAGGGCCCAAGCGGTCTGGTCTGAACCACGGACTCCAGCTGATTGTCCTTGATCTTGTCGTTGCCGTTGAAAACCACCTGATTGACGATCAGGTTCTCATCGACCTCGACAAGCAGCGTATTGCCGGAGACGCGAATACGCACGTCTGAAAACAAGCCGGTGGCGAAAAGACGTTTGACGGATTCGTCAATGTCCTCGGTATCGAATGTCTCGCCGGGGCTTATGGTCAGATTGCCACGAATCGTGGAGTCATCGACACGGTTATTGCCCTGAATTTCAATCCGGCTGACCGAGGCCGCCTGCGCCACTTCGGAAGCGACCAGTGCAAGCGTAGCGGTCACGCCGGTTGACAGAGCAAGGACGAGTGCTGCAGCGGAAACCGTACTCAGGAATTTTGAGCCGCACTTCATTATCAGTTTTTACCTTTTCCCCGAATGGCATCGGTAATGCAGAATCCAGGTTCACCTTACGACGTGGTTTTACCGGCTTTTACCCTACAAGCAAGGTTTTGGGTTAACGAGGTCTTACTTCGATCCCATGAGTGACTAAAACATCACGCTTTCCAAGCTGTTAGGGTAAACAAATCGTTTCAGTTTCTATCATGACGTGCGCAGGAGCGACCTTGCTCAGCCGATCAGACTGTTGACATCGTTCCATGTCGCGAAAACCATGAGAAGCAAGACCATGGCGAGACCGAAACGAAAGGCCATCTCCTGAGCGCGTTCGCCAATGGGCCGGCCGCGAACGGCTTCCAGAGCATAGAAAACCAGATGACCGCCATCCAGCATGGGAACCGGCATCAGGTTCAACAGACCAATGGACACGGACAGGATTGCCGCAAGCTGGATCAGAGCCGCAATGCCGAGCGTGGCCATCTGTCCGGAAATCTGGGCAATTCTGATCGGGCCGCTGAGCTGGTCGGGCTTTTCGACGCCCATGATGATGTTGCCGACATAGCCGAATGTCCGCTCAACGATGTACCAACTCTCTGCCGCGCCCTGCGCAATGGCTTCAACCGGCCCATAGGTCTGAACGCGGAAATTTCCGGCAGTCTGGTCCGTGACAACACCGATCAGACCCAATTCGATTTCGTTTCCAAAGCGATCGGTCGTCACGCTGCGTTTCGGGGTGATGTCGAATGTGATCGGACGGCCATCGCGCTCAACCGTCGCGGAAATAGGGACTTCCGGCCTGCTGCTGACATAGCGCCTGACGTCATCGAATGTCGCAACCGGATCGCCGTCGAGGGCAACGAACATGTCGCCGGGCAGAATACCGGCCTCTTGCGCCGCACTGTCGGGATTGACGCTGGCGACAACCGGATCGGCAACCGTGCGGCCATAGATCGAGAAGAGCACGGCAAAGATAACAATGGCGAGAATGAAATTGGCAATCGGGCCGGCAGCGACAGTGGCGGCCCGTTTCCACAGCGCTGCCGACGGAAAGGCCACTTCGCGCTCGTCGCGCGTCATGGCGCGCACCGCATCACTATCCGGCGCACTGGCCGCGTTCTCGTCACCGAAGAATTTCACATAACCGCCAAGCGGGATGGCGCACAGCTTCCAGCGCGTGCCGTGCTTGTCATCAAAGCCGATCATTTCGGGACCGAAACCGATTGAAAAGACGAGTACCCGGATACCGCACCAGCGGCCGACGAGATAATGGCCAAGTTCATGAAAGAACACGACAATCGTCAGCACGATCAGAAAAGGGATGATGTATCCCGTCAGAAACGTAATGGTATCGCTCAGGAATTCCATGTTTCAATCTTTCGGTTGATTCTGCACGCTCTATGGAAATCAACTGCGACATCCATATGGCCGGTGACAATGATTCTTCTGCTACATGGTGAACAGGGTCCTTAAATGCAATTTCATCCGTACCATCAAAGTGCCAGAAGCAGCGCCGAATAACGCGCTTCATGGCCTGCCGCCACGTCCGGCCCCCGCTCGAGAAATGAAAGCAGGACGGCGATCATGAATGCTGCAAAGGCCGCAAACACCAAGCCATCGACCCTGTCCATGACCCCGCCATGGCCGGGAATGAGACGACCGCTGTCCTTGACCTTGAAATGGCGTTTGAACCAGGATTCAAACAGATCCCCCGTCTGGCTGGCGATTGAAAGAAACAGCGCCAGCAGCATGGCATGGGAAGGTTGCGCCGAACCTGCGGCCAATGCAATCAGCCCGCCGGCCAGCATCCCGGACAAGGCGCCGCCCACGGCACCCGACCAGGTCTTGCCGGGCGATATGCGCGGTGCCAATTTCGGCCCGCCAAAGGCACGGCCTACGAAATAGGCCAGGCTGTCGGTCGACCAGACAACGGCGAACAGAAACAGGATGATGATCATCCCGCTTTGGCTGTCGTCGCGCAACAGCGACAGCGTCATGCCTGACAGGCCGGCATAGACGACCCCGAAGGCGAACCAGCCGGCTTCCACCTTGCCACGTGCCAGAGCATAGGTAACGAGCCCGCCGACAACAATCACCGGCACGATGTAGATCGCCATGTCTGCCACAATGAGCGCGGCAGCGGTCGTCACCGTCAGCCAGCCCGCGCCCGCAGCGTGCGGAGAGGGACCATCCATCTGGAGAATTTTCGACCATTCCCTGAAGATCAGCAGCGGCAGGGCCGCTGTCAGCAACCGGAACGCCAGACCGCCCGCCACGGCGGAAGCAATGACGACTGTTCCGAGAACGACCCCTGATATCAGTCTCTGGGCAAGTTCCCGCTGCATGGATCAGGAACCGAGCGCGACACTCTGGGCCGGAACGGTTCCGAAGCGGCGTTCACGCTGGGCAAACTGATCGAGCGCATCATGCAATGCGGCCGCATCGAAATCCGGCCAGAGAACCGGAACGAAAACGAATTCCGCATAGGCTGCCTGCCAGAGCAGAAAATTTGAAAGGCGCTGCTCCCCGCTTGTACGGATGATCAGGTCCGGGTCGGGTATGGTGTGTGTATCGAGATAGCGGCCGATGGTTTCTTCCGAAATGTCGGCCGGTTGCAGTTTGCCGCGTGCGACCGCCTCGGCAATGCGCTGCATGGCTCGCGCCAGTTCGTCACGCCCGCCATAATTGAAGGCGATGACAAGTGTCAGCCCGTCATTGTTTCCGGTGACCTGTTCAGCCTCGCGCAGCAGTGACAGCACATCCTGATCGAGACCCTGACGGGTGCCGACCACGAGGATCCGCACGTTTTCGCGATGCAGTTCGGCAAGATCACGCCGGATGAAGAATTTCAAGAGCCCCATCAGATCACGCACCTCGTCAGGCGGACGTGACCAGTTTTCCGACGAGAAGGCAAACAGCGTCAGATAGGAAATGCCCAGTTCGCCTGCCGCACGCACGGTGCGACGAACCGCTTCCACGCCCTGACGGTGACCGACGCTGCGCGGCAGCCCGCGTTTTTGTGCCCAACGGCCGTTCCCATCCATGATAATGGCAAGGTGTTGCGGGAGGCTTGAACAGGCAACCTGATGCATGGAAACTGCCGGTTTTGTTGATGCGGATGACACTGCAGGTCATACCTGCATGATTTCTTTTTCTTTCTCGGCAAGCAAGTGATCGATATCCGAGATCATCTCATCCGTCAGTTTCTGCACTTTTTCGGAAAGACCACGGCTTTCATCCTGGCCTATCAGCCCATCCTTTTCGGCTTTTTTGAGGTCATCCATGCCGTCACGCCGGACATGACGGATCGCAATACGGGCATTTTCGGCGTATGTATGGGCCAGCTTGGCGAGTTCGCGGCGGCGTTCCTCATTCAGTTCCGGCAAGGGGATGCGCAGCATTTGGCCATCGACGATCGGATTGAGACCAAGATTGGAATCGCGTACAGCGCGTTCGACCGCACCGACCATGGATTTGTCCCACACCGAGACGGAAATCATCCTTGCTTCGGGAACGGCGATATTGGCGACCTGATTGATCGGAACACGTGATCCATAGGCCTCGACATGAACGGGATCGAGAATATTGGCAGAGGCCCGACCCGCGCGCAAAGCCGCAAGATCACTCTTGAAGCTGGCAATGCCGCCCTGCATCCGACGTTTCAGATCTTTCAGATCGACGCCTTCGCTCATTGTCCTGATTCTCCCTTTATGCTGCGAATTGATTTTTTACCAGACGGCTTGCGCTGCGCAATGTGATGAACGCAAAAGCATGCGCCCATGCAAGATCAACCATCTGTCACCACCGTTGCACGCCCGCTACCGGTCAGGATCTTGGCAAATTCTCCATTCTCGTGGATCGAGAACACGATGATCGGGATCGTGTTTTCACGCGCAAGCGCCACCGCGGCAACATCCATGACGGCCAGTCCCCGCGACAGCACCTGCTCATGGGTGAGTGTGTCGAACCGTATTGCATCGGGATGCGTTTTCGGATCGGCAGAATAGATCCCATCGACCTGGGTGCCCTTGAAAATGGCCTCCGCCCCGATTTCCGCAGCGCGCAAGGCAGCCGCTGAGTCCGTCGTGAAGAACGGGTTGCCGGTTCCGCCTGCAAAAATCACCACCCTGCCCTTTTCAAGATGCTGCAGAGCGGTGCGCTGGCTAAAGCTCTCGCAGATTTCAGGCATGGCAATCGCCGAGAGCACTTCGACATCGACGCCGATCTTGCGCAGTGATGTGGCAAGCGCCAGCGCGTTGATGACGGTGGCAAGCATGCCCATGTGATCGCCGGTCACCCTGTCGCCGCCCTTCGAGGCAACGGCGACACCGCGAAAGATATTGCCGCCGCCGACGACGACCCCGACTTCAACGCCAAGGTCGCGGGCCCCGGCAATGTCAGCAGCAATCCGGTCAGCGACCGCGACATCGATGCCAAAGCCCTGACGTCCCATCAGCGCTTCGCCCGAGGCCTTCAGAAGCACGCGTTTGAAAACCGGTTTAACCGCCATTCTGTCTTCCCGGATCCCTGCTTTTTGACACTACAGGCAAAAGAACGAAGAAATGCGTCATGCCAATGATCTGCAAACCGTCACCGCTTGCGGGTCACCCCATGCAACGCCCCTGACGCATATTGCCCCGCGAATGCACATGGTGATCCTTGAAAACAGCATGCATGCAACAGGGTTTGCGTGATCGACACATTCTGACTAAAAATCCATGTCGCGATACACGAAGGGCACCGCGTTGTCACGCGATGCCCGCAAATGCTTTTTTCAGATGCTCACGCCTTGGCGACAGCAGCCACTTCGGCGGCAAAGTCATTGGCTTCCTTTTCAACGCCCTCGCCCAGTTGAAAGCGTGCGAAAGCGGTGACCGTCACGTCGCCACCGATCTCTTTTTCGGCTGCCTTCAGGGCTTCGCCAACGGTGACATCGGGATTGATGACAAAGGCCTGGGAAAGCAGGGCCACTTCCTCGTAGAACTTGCGCATGCGGCCCTCCACCATCTTTTCGATGATGTTTTCGGGTTTGCCCGATTCGCGCGCCTGCTCGGTAAACACCTTGCGCTCGCGATCGGCAATGACCGGATCAACGTCACCGGATGTGATGGCAAGAGGGTTGGTTGCAGCGACATGCATGGCAATCTGACGCCCGATCGCCTTCAAGGCCTCGGCATTGCCTGTCGATTTCAGGGCGACCAGCACGCCAAGCTTGCCGAGATTTTCCGCAACCGCGTTGTGCATATAGGTGGCAACGACACCCTGCTCGACAGACAGTTTGGCCAAGCGACGCAGCGTCATGTTCTCGCCGATCGTGGCAATCGCATCGGTGAGCGTGTCCGTCACGTTCTTGCCGGAGCCGGGATACGGGGCGCCGCCGACCTCTTCCACCGTGCCACCGGTTGTCAGGCCGGTCTTGGCGATCTGCGAGACGAGGTTCTGGAAATCGGCGTTACGGGCAACGAAATCGGTTTCCGAATTCACCTCGACCACGATCGCGCTCGTGCCGTCCTCGGCGATGCCGACAAGACCCTCGGCAGCGGTACGTCCGGATTTCTTGTCAGCCTTCGAAATTCCCTTGGCCCGCAACCAGTCGATAGCGGCTTCCATGTCGCCATCATTTTCCGACAGTGCCTTCTTGCAGTCCATCATGCCTGCGCCTGTCTTTTCGCGCAGTTCTTTCACCTGTGCAGCAGAAATGCTCATGATTGCCTCTCACCTCATGCGGACGCAGACTTGCGTTCAAGCCGCGCCCGATCCTGACACGCAAAGTGCCGTTCTGTGTGATCGATGAATGAATGCACGCCCTTTCTGGAACGGCGTGCTATCGATTGTTGATCAAGCCTCGGCCGGTTTCTCGTCAGCGGCCTGTTGTTCGACGCTGACATTTTCCTCAAGCGCCGGCTCAACCGGGGCTTCCTCTGATGCGCCGACATCGACACCCGAAGCACCCTGCTGGCGCGCGATACCGTCGATACAGGCCTTGGCAATCAGATCGCAATAAAGCGAAATCGCCCTTGCCGCGTCATCATTGCCCGGAATCGGATAATTGATCTGATCGGGATCGCAATTGGAATCGATGACCGCAACGACCGGAATGCCGAGACGCCGGGCTTCCTGAATGGCAATCGATTCCTTGTTGGTATCGATGATGAACATCAGGTCCGGCGTACCGCCCATGTCGCGAATGCCGCCAAGGGCACGTTCGAGTTTTTCACGTTCGCGCTCGAGATTGAGCCTTTCCTTTTTCGTGAAACCCTGCGCCTCGGAGGCCAGCAGCTCATCGAGCTTGCGCAAACGCTGGATCGAATTGGAAATGGTTTTCCAGTTCGTCAGCATGCCGCCGAGCCAGCGTGCATTGACATAATACTGTGCGGAGCGTTTTGCTGCGTCCGCGATGATTTCCGAGGCCTGGCGTTTGGTGCCGACGAACAGGACGCGCCCTCCGCGTGCGACCGTGTCGCTGACCACCTGAAGGGCCTGCGAAAGCATCGGAACGGTCTGGCCGAGGTCGATGATGTGTATGTTGTTACGCTCTCCGAAGATGTATTGCTTCATCTTCGGGTTCCAGCGATGGGTCTGGTGTCCAAAATGAACACCGGCTTCCAGAAGCTGGCGCATGCTGAAATCGGGCAGTGACATGCCGTTTACTCCTTTCCGGTTCAACCTCCATGGAGCCTCAGCATCTCTGCCACCGGCGGAATTGACGGATTTCTCCCGGACAATCCCATGCTCCATGTGTGGAATAGGCGCGCTATAACCGGCAAAGAACCGATTGACAAGCTTTTCCGCTCATCGGGACAGAGCAGACGTCAGACGATGGCGTGTCTTGCGTCCCTTGCCGCAGAACAATTCAACGTCCCTCGCACGAAACGGCGTCGAACAGTTCCAGACCGGTCAGATGCCCTTCGAGGGAAAACTCGCCATAATCCATCGTCAGATCCTTCGACACGCCATTGTCGTAAAGCTTGAACGCGATGGTGTAGACGGGAATCGCATCACCGGTGCTGTTTTCATGGAAATAGGAGATGGAAACCGGCCAGTAACTGCGGCCGGACAATGCGCTCGTGACAGCCGTTGACGCTTCCTCGAGCGAGCGGGTGCCGATGATCGTCGTCGTGATCATCGCCTCGTCACCGTCATCCGACCCGTCAAAGACACGTGCTTCGTAGAAACGCTCGCCATTGCCGGCGCGCTCGAGCAGATCGATCATGTGACGGGTGGGAAACAGGCTGTCCGGCAAGTCGAGACGGCGCGCCTCGGGCGCTTCCAGTTCCAGCGAAAGCGTTTCGCCATCGTCATGCGCGGCACCCTTGACCTCGCTTTGCAACTGTCGGTCGACAAAGGTCCGTGTTACAAAACGGAACGTTTGCTCGCGAATATCCTCATAGGTCGTCGTCTGCTGATCGGTTACCTGGCTCTGGTCACCCGACTCGATTTGCGTCACGAAACGGAAATTGACGGTATAACCGTCGCATGGCGAGCCATCGAACTCGTAGACCATGCGGCCATACATGCCGGAAATACCGGACCGCTCGCTCGCCTCCTTCAGCTTGATGTCATAGACGGCGCGATGGGTTGCCAGTGCATTGGTCGCCTGTGCAGCCGTTGACGCCACAGGCATGAGGCCGGCAAGCGCCATGCTCAAAAGGCCAACCGGCACAATGGCGTTTCTCGACATCAGGGCCATACGGTTTCTCCTTCTCTGGCCGGTTCCGATGCTGTAATAGGAAGCCGAGACCGTGTGGATGAATGATCATGTCGCTCTTCGCACACTTCCATGCATTTGTCGAAATCGCATTTCACGGAGTTTCTCATGCCTGACAGTGTTGCCGAACGGTTATCGGCACTCGGCCTGCAGCTGCCGGCCGCTGCCAAACCGGCCGCCGCCTATGTGCCTTATGTCATGACCGGCAAGCTGCTTTTCATATCCGGTCAGTTGCCACTTGACGAGACCGGTCTGGCGCGCAAGGGCCTGCTTGGCCGTGACGTGACGCTCGAGGAAGGGCAGAAGGCGGCCGAACTGTGTGCATTGAACATTCTCGCTCAGGCAGGCGACGCCCTGAACGGTGATTTCGATCGCCTGAAGCAAATCGTCAAACTGACCGGTTTCGTCGCCTCGACATCGGCGTTTCACGATCATCATCTCGTCGTCAACGGTGCCTCCTCGCTTCTCGTCTCCGTGCTTGGAGAGCGCGGCAAACACGCACGCGCAGCGGTTGGCATGGCCGTCTTGCCGCTTAACGCCGCGGTTGAAATCGAGGCGATCATCGAGACCGGATGAGGCCGCAGCAAGCCATGTCGAACCTGTCCTGGATCACCGCCCGGCCGATCGCCCATCGCGGCTATCACGACATGAACCATATGGTCTTCGAAAACACGCTCAGCGCCTTCGATCGCGCTGTCAATGCCGGTTTTGCAATCGAATGCGATCTGCAGTTCGCCGCCGACGGCGTGCCCGTTGTCTTCCATGACGACACGCTCGACCGGCTCTGCCACATGCCCGGTGACGTGCGCGCCTTCACCTCAGGGGAACTCGCACAGCTGAGTGTCGGGCGCGGTCAAGACTGCATCGCCTCGTTCGAAAGCCTGCTGCAACGGGTTGCCGGCCGGGTGCCCGTGATTGCCGAACTGAAGGGCCGGCCGGGTGAGGACACCGGCTTTGCCGGCTCGGTCCTCGATGCACTGGACGACTACCGGGGTCATGCGGCCCTGATGTCGTTCGATCAGCCGCTTCTGGCGGATTTCAGACGGTTGCAGGCCAGGCATCCGATCGGTCTGACAGCGGCCGGAACGGTGCCCGAGAAACTGACACAACACGAAGCAGGCCTCGATATCGGGGTCGATTTCGTCTCCTATGGCGTCCATGACCTGCCGAATGGATTCGCACGCAAGGTGCGCCAGATGGGCCTGCCGCTGATCACATGGACCGTGCGCGATGCGGAAGGCGTGGCGCTGACCCGCGCCCATGCCGATCAGATGACGTTCGAGGGGTTTGATCCGGATGGGGATGCGTTTTGATGGGATGGTGCATGCCTTGCCTCAGGCAAGCTGTGTCTTAGATGACTTTTCATGAGTGACGCGCAAACCACCGGCCCGACCCCTGGCAAGAACACTGGCAAGAACCCTGGCAAGAACATTGGCGGCGATTCAAGTCTTCCCGATGACGCGCGGATCAGGATCCTGCACGCTATAGAA
>Ga0272441_10013652_pt1 | contig 11653 bp, 7 predicted proteins | sample SSMProp6N_FD_193582 | JGI IMG/M metagenome (GOLD analysis project Ga0272441, IMG submission 193582) | Marine sediment archaeal communities from Little Sippewissett salt marsh, Falmouth, MA, United States - SSM-Prop-6N | ecosystem: Environmental > Aquatic > Marine > Wetlands > Sediment ... | reverse complement strand
ATCGGGGTAGTATTGCTGTGCCAGTTTCTGTATCTCCACGGGACCCTCCAGCATATTCCTGCTACACCCCTCCATGCAGAGGGCGGGACAGGCGGTACCGCACACGGACATCCTGAAAGGGGTATACTCGTCCATCAGGAGCTGTGCCTCCCTGATCTTCCCGTCCTTGATCAAGTTGAAAAAGACCGGTGTGGGAATGCCGGTGGGGCAGTTGGAGGCGCAGGGGGGTGTCAGGTTGAAATGAAAGGGCATCTCCGTTTTCATGTTCATGGCCGGCGTATAGAGACTGCCGAAGGGCCGGTGTCCCCTCTTGGTGATCTTTACAAAATCGCCGGGCGATATGCCGGACAGATCGATGCCCATGTCCTCTGCATACTCGGCCAGAACCGTTTTGAGAAAGGTCCTGTCTGATTTGTCGATCTTTCCGAAGATTGCACCGATTCCCAGTTGATGGTCTTCCACTGGCCCCCGGACGTAGATCTTGCCGCCGTGGATACCCGTCCCCACGCTGTTTCCCACGGGTGACCCTGTCTTGTTCTCGAGGTTGAGGACAATGACGCGTCCGCCCGCCATATATTCCCCGCAGTAGTCCTTGGCCGTTCCGCCGATGACGAGCAGGGGGACCTTGCTCATATACTGCTTCATGTGTATCCCCGCCCGGTATTCGACGTCGCCCTTGATAAAGACCTTTCCGCCTCTCATGGAGTGGGCGGGGATCTCACCGGCCTTGCCGTGGACGACGATCTTCCCCGCATCCATCGTGTTGCCCACACCGTCCTGCGCGTTGCCATGGACGATGAGACTGGTGCCATTCATGAAGGCGCCCAGGTCCTGTCCCGGTGTCCCGTGGATCGTGATGGTGCCGTCGCTGTTCAGGCCCCCGCCGATGTACCGCTGACCCAGGATATGCTGCAACACGATATCCTTTTCTCCCCGTGACAGATATTCCCGTATCTGCCTGTTCAGTGCTTTATAGTATAGTCCTTGTGCTTCTATCGTAATCATATCAGGCTCCGGCATGTTTGATTCCAAGAATTCTCAGTTCTTCTTCGTTGAGACCGACACCACGCAGCCTGTCTCTGTTGCTTCTCAGTGCCTCGATTGCACTGATTCCCATGGACCCCATCAGTTCCATGATCTCTTCACTCCAGGCGTGGAGCAGGTTTTTCAGGGCCTGGGTTGCCTCATCGACATCGATCCGTTCGGCCAGTCCCGGTCTGTTTGTCGTTATCCCGTAGGCGCATTTCCCCGTGAAGCAGCGCTGGCATGCATTGCATCCCAGGGCTATGAGGACCGGTGTCCCCACGTAGACGGCATCGGCGCCGAGGCATATCGCCTTCAGGACATCGGAGGAGGACTGGAATCCTCCCGATGCGACGATACTGACGGTATTGCGTATGCCTTCCTCCGTCAGCCTGCGGTCCGCGGCGGAGACGGCCAGTTCTATCGGTATCCCCGTGTTCTGCCGTATCTGCAGGGGGGTCGCGCCCGACCCGCCCCTGAACCCGTCGATGGTGATGATATCGGCGCCGGCCCGGGCGATACCGCTGGCGATAGGTGCCACGTTGTTGACGGCCGATATCTTGACGGAGACGGGAACTTCGTATTCCGTTGCCTCCTTGATGGCGAAGATGAGCTGTCTCAGGTCTTCGATGGAATATATGTCGTGGTGCGGCGCCGGTGACAGCGCATCGGACCCGAGGGGAATCATCCTCGTCTTTGACACGGCTTCCGAGACCTTCTCGCCGGGGAGGTGTCCGCCGATTCCCGGTTTTGCACCCTGTCCGATCTTGATCTCGACGGCAGCGGCGTCCTTGAGGTAGTTTTCGTTGACGCCGAAGCGACCCGAGGCCACCTGCACGATGGTGTTTTTCCCGTATTTCCGCAATTTCTTATGGAATCCACCCTCTCCCGTGTTCCAGTAGGTTCCCACTGTCTGCGTTGCCTGTGCCTCCGCCTGGTGCACCCGCAGGTTGACGGCACCGAAACTCATGGCCCCGAACATGATGGGAACCTTGAGCTCCAGCTGGGGGCCGAGTCTGCCCCCGTAGCTGTCGGGTTTTGATCCCAGGTATCTCCTGATTTCCATGGGTTCCCTGAGGGGGTCGATGGACGGGTTGGTTACCTGGCAGGCATCGAACATCATGTGATCAAAATATCTCTTCTGGGGACCCGTCGCGCCCGTTCCCACCAGCAGGACGCCTCCTTCCTGCCGGGCCTGTCGCCAGATATTGTGTACGTGGTAGGGTGTCCAGTATCCGTGAGAGGTATGCATGGGCTGTGATACGATGGTAATGGCATTGTGGGGACACATCTTGACGCAGCGCTGACAGGCATTGCATGCCGTCAGGTTTGCACCCGGTCGATAGACGACCTCGCCTTTCGCATTCTTTACCGGTGACAGCGATATCTCTCCGAAGGAGCACTCATGGACACAGATGTTGCATCCGTTTTCATAGTCGCACCGCGCCATATCGAATTGGGGATGAAAGGGCGCGAGGATTTTCCAGTTACTGTTCATCTGTTTCTCGTTCACGCCGCAACCTCCTCGTCAAGATCTATGATGACTGGTTCCCCGCCCCGGGGAGACCAGATCTCATCGACATCGGGGGACAACAGCCTGATACTGCACTCTTCCGACGATGAATAGTATCTGTTACCCGCCCTGGCGCAGACGACGGGACGCAGTTTGTTCCGGTCGTTGAGAACGATGGCGCCGTCGTTGTGTGTCAGGACGATACCGAAGGGGCCGTTCACGATGGCCGATCCGTAGATCTGCCGAAGGTACCGCATCTTTTCGTTTTTCGTCCTGTCGATCTCCTCCCAGAGTGATGGCGCCATGACGGAGCAGGCGTCGGCCTTCGAGAGACGATCCTTTCTGAAAAGCTTGTCGAAGATGTAGGAGATGACCTCGGTGTCGGTCTGTAAGAGGCAGTAGTACCCATACATCTCGAGCCACCGCAGGTTTGTGCCGTAACTGGTTATTTCTCCGTTATGGACGACGCCCTTGTCAAGGATGGTAAAGGGATGGGCTCCACCCCACCATCCCGGGGTGTTTGTCGGAAACCTGTTGTGGGCCACCCACATGTATCCCTCATAGTCTTCGATGCCGAAGTAATCGGCAATGTCCTCGGGGTAGCCGACCCCCTTGAAGACACCCATATTTTTCCCTGAAGAGATGACGAATGTCCCCTCAATCCTGTTGATTTCCATAACCAGCCTGACGATATAATCCTCTTCCGTTTCATCGGGATGGAAAAAGTCGGCAATGGGCTTCAGGAAATATCGCTTGAAGTAGGGTCCCTGAGGGATTCGATCATTGGGAAAGACGGGGATCTGCTCGGCCTGATAGATCTTCGTCTTGTTTCTGAGAAGATCTTCGACCATGGGAATAACCGGGTTGTGACGGTCCCCTTCATACATGATATGAAAGGCGTACTGGTTTTTATTGTCGGGATAGGCGCCATAGACGGCAAACCCGCCCCCCAGGCCGTTTCCTCTGTCCCGCTGAATACGGATGGCTTCACGTATGTGACTGCCATCCATCACCTGCCTGTCTGTATTTATGATTCCTACTATGCCACACATATCTACTGCCTGTTAGTCCTCCTTGGTGATTTTTCCGCCTGCTGTCGTATATCCGCAAGCCACAGAAAATTTGAAAACAGTGTCTTTGCCTGTGTCTCAAAATCCGGTGCGATTCTGTCATATCCTCGAAGGATCTTTGTTCCCTCGGGGACATCTGCCAGCCATTCCATGAGCATGTCTTTCGTTATTTCCAGATGAAACTGAAGGCCATAGGCATTCTTGTACCGGAATGCCTGATTGGGACATGCGCGTGACGAAGCGAGCAGTACTGCCCCCTCGGGGACCTCAAAGACATCATCGTGCCATTGAAAGACCTTCAGCGTGGGGGAACAATTCTGGAAGAGAATATCCCGTTTCCCTTCGTTGGTAAGGGTCACCGTGCCCCATCCCCGTTCATTGATCTGCCCCCTGATGACTGCCGCATGACAGGCACCGGCAATCAATTGAGCGCCCAGACATATTCCCAGGACGGGGATATTGAACTCTATCGCCGTCCTGAGAAATGCCTTTTCCCTCCCGAGGAAGGGATGCTGTGCTTCGTCATGGACGCTCATGGGTCCTCCCATCGAGACGATCGCATCGATACCGCGGGGATCGTCGGGGAGATGATCGCCTTCGTACAGTCTTACCGTCTGCATATCTGCACCCGTTGTTTCCAGGAACGTCGCCAGGGTGCCCGGTCCTTCGTTCCTGTCATGCGTAATGATGAGAATCTTCTTCATATTCCTCACAGAATGGGCAAATATTTGGTGAGCTCGTAATTGCTCACCTGTGTCCGGTACTGGTCGAACTCTATCTTCTTGTTGGCGATGAACTTCTTGAAGATATGATCTCCCAGCGCCTCGCGGACGAGTTCACTCTTTTCCGTGTAGTGTATCGCGTGTCCCAGGTCATCGGGCAGCGATGCTATGTTTCTCGCTTCCCGTTCTGCCGGTGTCATCTCAAAGATATCTTCCTCTATGGGATCGGGGAGCTCATATCCCTCGTTGATGCCCTTCAGTCCTGCGGCGAGCATGACGGTAAAGGCCAGATAGGGATTGCACGCGGGATCGGGACATCGGAATTCCATCCTCGTCGCGATCGCCTTGCCCGGTTTGTACATGGGGACCCGTATCAGTGCCGACCGGTTCTTCTGTGCCCATGAGATGTAGACGGGGGCCTCGTACCCGGGGACAAGGCGTTTGTAGGAATTGACCCACTGGGCGACGACGGAGCATATCTCCTTGGAGTGCTTCAACAATCCCGCGATATAACTCTTGGCCGTGTCGGAAATGTAATGCTGGTCATTGGCATCGAAAAAGGCGTTTTCACTGCCCTTGAAGAGTGACTGGTGCACATGCATGCCGCTGCCGTTTTGGCCGAAGAGGGGTTTTGGCATGAAGGTGGCGTAGGTGCCATACTTGAGTGCCATCTCCTTGACTACCAGACGGTATGTCATTGCCGCGTCGGCCATGGAGAGTGCTTCGGCATATCTCAGGTCGATTTCATGCTGACTGGGTGCCACTTCATGGTGGCTGTATTCCACTTTGATGCCCATGCTCTCCAGGGTAAGAATGGTGTCCCGCCGCATGTCGCTGGCCACATCGAGAGGGGTCAGGTCAAAATATCCGCCATGATCGAGGATCTGGGGGTTGACGGAGGAATCCTTGAAATAGAAATATTCCAGTTCCGGCCCGACATAGAAATCAAATCCCATGGCGGCCGCCTTTTTCAACATCTCTTTCAGGACGAACCGAGGGTCTCCCTTATAGGGGGTTCCATCGGGTTCATGTATGTCGCAGAACATCCGTCCCACTTTTATGTCTCCATTTGTGCGCCATGGAAGGAGGGTGAAGGTGTCGGCGTCGGGTTTCGCGATGACATCGCTCTCCTCGATCCGGGCAAAGCCCTCGATGGACGATCCGTCAAAACCCATTCCCTCTACGAAGGCACCCTCCAGTTCGCGCGGAGTAATGGTAAAGCTTTTCAAAAATCCCAGTACGTCGGTGAACCAGAGACGTATGAACTTGACGTTGTTGTCCCTGACCGTTTTGAGTATTGCTTCCTGCTTTTTTGTTGTCATGGTATCGGCTCCTGTGCTTTTTTTTACCATTAACAGCAACATCGGTGCCATGCCGGGTCATTTGCTATACTATGGTACATACCACTGAAATTACAGGGATAATCCCTGTTGGATTGTATAAAGAGAATACAGGAAATATGCAGAGATGCTACAGAAATGTAGGATTGTTTCTCTGGTATTACTGTTATGTGCTCAACTTTTTCGTGTCGATATTATATTTTGCCACCCGCAGGCCGATGATCCGTTCCGTCGTGTTGAGGATCCTGGCCGTCTTCACCATGTTACCCCGTGACGCCTTCAGGGCATCCATAATCATGTCCCGTTCCATCCTGTCCAGTTCACCCTGCAGTGTCCCCGCTGGAATGGTCCCCGTATAGGAGGGTGTCTGAAGCGTGGGGGGGAGATGGTATCCATAGATCACCCCTTCGTTGCACATCAGGACGGCCCGTTCCATGCCGTTTTCCAGTTCACGTATATTGCCGGGCCAGTGATAACTCATGAGCATGTCAATGGCATGAGTGCATATGCGTCTGATATTCTTGTTGTTCATCTGTGCAAAGTGTTCAACGAAAAAATCGGCCAGCAACAATATATCGGTCCGGCGTTCCCGAAGTGGAGGGACGAAGATGGGAAAGACATTGAGCCGGTAGTAGAGGTCCTCCCTGAATTTTCCCTCCTTCATGAGCTGTTCCAGGTCCCGGTTCGTCGCCGCTATGATGCGGACATCCACCTTCGTCGTTTTCGTTGCACCCACCCGTTCAAATTCACGCTCCTGGAGAACCCGCAGCAGTCGTATCTGGACCAGGGGGGGAAGATCTCCCACCTCGTCGAGGAAGATCGTTCCACCGGCGGCCAGCTCGAACCGGCCCTTTCGTTCCGCTGTCGCTCCCGTGAAGGCGCCCTTCTCGTGACCGAAGAGCTCACTTTCCAGGACAGTCTCGGGCAGTGCGGCGCAATTGACCTTGATCAATGGTTTTGTTGATCGGAGACTGTTGTAATGGATGGCATTGGCAATCAGCTCCTTGCCCGTTCCACTCTCACCCCGGATCAAGACCGTGGCATTACTCTTGGAGACCTGGGCGATCAACCGGTAGACCTCTTTCATGGCCTTTGACTTGCCGATGATATTAGAAGGACGAAACCGGTCTTCCAATGCGCTCTGGAGACGCAGGTTTTCCTGGATAAGCATCTCCCGTTCTTCCTGGTCTTCCTGACGAAGACGGACGGCCTGGGCTATCATCGATGCGATGATAGACAGGAGTCGCACATCCTCCTTGAGTGAAATGGACTCGTCGAACAATCGATCCGCACTCAGTGTCCCGACGACCTCGGTGCCGATCTTTATGGGGACACAGATGAAGGAAATGTCCGTCTTCTGCAGTGCCTTCCTGGATCCGGTTCGATCCAGGAAGAGCGGTTCGTCTGAGATGTGAGGTACCATGACAGGCTTTCCCGTCTTGACGACCCTTCCTATGATGCCTTCTCCGATCTGATATTTGCCGCGCGACCGCTGTTTTTCAGAGAGGCCGTGGGCGACCTCGATGGATATTTCACCGGTCTTCCTGTTCAAGAGCGTCAGCATGCCCCGCGACATGCCCATCTGCTCGGCCAGCGCGTTCAACACGGGACCAACCACATCCCGTATGTATATGCTCTGATTCAGTGCCTTGTTTACCTCCCAGAGGAGTGCGAGCTCATTGACCTCTCTGTTGACTTCAAAATCTTTCCGGGGCGATTTCGGCGCCATGGGACAAACCCTTACATTTTTGTGTTTGATAATTGTTGCATACCATAATGTAGGATTATGGTCAAGCGGTATATTGAATATCGTATGTGCTGTTTTGAGGCGCTTCTCCACTCATTAATATATAAGTGGCCACACTGTTTTTAAGGAGAACTCTGTTCCGGCAGTGACAGTGATACGTCATGCAGTATCGAACGAAAAGTATGGATGTGGGCAGATCACAGGGATGGAGTAGAGCCGAAGGATCTTAATGTCGGATTTTTTCTCTGCGAGCAAAACAAACAAATAATTTTATGAGTTAGGGTTTATTGAAAATATAAAATATTTTGATAAAAACTAGTAGTATACGCATATCTAAGTGGTGTAAGAGAAAGTTTGCAATTTGCATATTGAGTTGGCCATCGATATCTCCTAAAGAAGTGTTACCGACAAGACGACTGAAAGGAGACAGAGCGATGGCCGGTAAGTATGATACCGCGACATACAAGAAATTACTACTGCATTTTATGGGAGAATCGGCTCCGTTATATGCGATGCTCCAGTGGTTGACGGAACGGATGATGGAAGTGGAGTCAGAACTGAAAGTAGGTGCGTCAAAGGGGAAGCATTCGTCAGAGAGAACGACCCATTTTTCAGGGACTCGTGTCCGTCGATTCGATACGCGATTAGGTACATTGTATCTCCTGGTACCGAAGCTCCGCCAGGGAGGCTATATTCCCTTCTTTGTGACGGAGAAGAAGCCATCAGAACAGGCATTGATCCAGGTAGTGCAAGAAGCCTTCATCAACGGTGTGTCCACGCGGAAGATGGAACGTCTGGCACATTCCCTGGGTATTGAAGGTATTTCTGCAGGGCAGGTCTCGGCGATGACGAAGGAACTGGATGCCCAGATTGCCCGGTTTCGATCCCGTCCGCTTGACAAAGAATACCCCGTCATATGGGTGGATGCATTATATGAGAAGATTCGGTTCGATGGTCGTGTCATCAGCATGGCGGTGCTGGTTGTTGCCGGGATCACCGTCGATGGACGTCGTGAGATCCTGGCCTGTGAGCCCATGATGAACGAATCGGAAGAGACCTATCGCATGCTGTTTACCACTCTCAAGGAACGGGGACTGGAAACAGTCTGACTCTGTGTTTCCGATGCCCACAAGGGACTCAGGAAGGCCGTGAGAAAAGTATTTCTCGGCTGTGCATGGCAGCGGTGCACGGTGCATGTTATGAGGAACACATTGGCCCATGTACCACACAAAGAAAAGGGCTCCTTTGCTGACAAGCTCACATCCATCTGGCTGCAGCCCACGAAGGAAGCCGCCCTTCGAACGGCGCAGATGGTAATTGATGATTATAAGGATCGGTTAGACCCTTGAAGAGGGACTGGAAGATGCTCTGCAATACATGGCCTATCCCTTCTTTGATCACCAGAAGATCAGTTCTACCAACATCCTGGAACGTCTAAGCCGGGAAATTCGAAGACGGTCACGGGTGGTAGGCATCTTTCCCAGTATGGATTCCTATCTGCGGCTCATTACCTCCTCCCTCATTGAGTATAGTGAGGACTGGTCCACAGGGAAATGTTACATCAAGGCGTCACTCATAGAAAAACAGCGAGCGGCGTTACAACAGGCAGCGTAAAGCGGGGATATCGATGGCCTCATGAAACGAAATGGCGAACTTTCCTTGACACGGCCAATTATTGCCTAGTAATTACAAATTGATATGTTTTTTTAGGGTCGACTAAATTGTTAATACCAGAGGAGAAATAGAATGATTGTTATTGCGAAGATGAAGGCGCAAAGCGGTAAGGAAAAAGGTTTTAAAAAAGAGGTCTTGAATGAACATCTCAGTGAAATATTTAGATTGCTTTCTCAGTGTCTGAAATACCCTGCACAGTCGGATATCAATTACTTAAGTAAATCGTTTCTCTCTGAAATAGATATACTCCTTCGGAAATTGCCTTCATCCCCCGCTTTAAACAATAGCCTTGCGGAATTAAGGCAATCAATCTCACCCATTCTTTCTAACGCTGAATTAGAATATTTACAGACAGAATATACAGGGATTTTCATATATGCAGGAAATGGTACCGTCTGCTACCCGTACGAATCGATGCAATTAGAGTCAAACAAACATTTAGTAGGAGACAGCACAATCGCTGTCAAAAAACAGTATAAACGTTATGGTTTGCGTGTATCACGTCAATTTGCTGATTTGCCAGACCATATCGCTGCTGAACTTGAATTTATGCATTTTCTATATCACAATGCCAACTGCGATGGCAGCATCTATGATGCTAACAGCTTCTTGAAAACTCATCTGTTGCAATGGGTTCCAGCACTGCATAATTGTCTTAATAAAACCGATTCTAAATTCTACAAAGCTGTTGTCAAATTTATCGGTGAATTTTTACAAGAGATAGCTAGTTGGAATTATGCCTTTTCTAATAACAGCAATGAACAGTTTTTAAAGAATAAGACATATGATACCAGTAGCTTAAAATTTCTTGAACCGTATGATGTCAGCACGGAACCAGAAGTCCGCTGGGTTAACACAACGGCCACTGAACGTGATTGGTATTCACCGGTGAAGGTAAAAGTAGTTAACGGAAGAGTAGAAAAAATTACCGGTAGAGATGACATTCCGTATTATAATGGTAAACAGAGCGTAAGAACGCTAGCTTCTATTGCTAAGATCTATGCTCCTGATAAGCTCAAATTCCCTCTTAGGCGTGTCGGCAAACGTGGCGAAGGTAAATTTAAGCGTATTAGCTGGGATGAAGCACTCGGAGAAATTGCCACTGTGTTTAAGAAATATCGTGTTGAAGGTAGAGCCCGTGAGATAGCTTTCCTCCGAACACATCCTCCTATGGAATACATGTTTAATCATTTCACACATCACTACGGTACTCCAAATGACATACATACTTCGACAACATCCTGTTACGCTGATGGTGATATTGCCAATAAACTCACTGCTGGAAGCGACATGGGTTTTGACATGGGCAAAGACGATTTTGCTAATGCTCGTTACACACTTTTTATAGGGCATAATCTGCTTAATGGGATACGGCCGATTGCTCGTGCCGCTCGTTTCGCGGATAGTATTCGACGTGGAATGAAATTCATTTTTGTAGATCCGCGTCTCAATGAAGGCTCCTATGCACATGGTGCTGAATGGGTTCCTATCAGACCTGGTACAGATGCATCATTTATATTAGGCATTATCAATGTTCTGATAAGAGATAATCTTTACGATGCCGATTTTCTCCTAGGCAAGACGAATTCACCTATACTAATTCGCCCGGATGGATATCCACTTAAAGACAGTATGGGCCATTTCTTAGTATGGGATACCAGCAAAGGACAAACGTGCCCTATTGATGAAGGAACCAAGTCCACGCTTAAAGGGATTTTTGATGTTAATACTTCTGATTTTACCGGAAAATGTAAGACTGCTTTTCAGTGCCTGATTGAACGGGTGTCGGAATACACACCGGATGTTGCTGCGCGCGTATCTGGCGTGCCATCAATAAAGATCGAAGAGATGGCTCATGACATGGGAGCAGCTCGCCCCAGCGTATGCATTTACAGTCAGAATAATGTTTCTGCACAGTATTCTAATAGTCTCCAAATGTGTCGTGCACGTAATGTGCTGATGTGTTTACTTGGGGTATTTGACCGTCCAGGCGGTAAGTATTATGGTCCAACCGGCCCAACCGGTTTTGAGCTAAATAGTCCTGCAAGTTTTCGTATTCCTATTTTGGTATACGACATGAAGCCGGAACGTGTTGATTGGGATTCCAAAATTCATTCGAGCCTCTTTACAAAACTAGAAGCCTACCCCATCGGAATAGTACAAAATGTGCTAAAGGCGATAAAAACAGGTGAGCCATATCCTATAAAAGCACTTTTTATAATTGCTTCTGATGTTCTTGCGTCACATAGCGCTGAATGGCGCTCTGCTTTTGAGAAAGTTGATTTCATTGTAAAGAGCCATGTTTGGCCTGATGATGACACTGATTATGCTGATATTGTTTTACCAGAAGCTGCTTTTCTGGAGCGGGATGATGGTTTTGCTCAAGTCGACACCTATATACCTGAGCAAAAAGATCGGGAATTTTCTTTCCTATCGGTTATACAAAAAGTGGTGGAACCTCAGTTCGAGGAACGACCGTGGTTTGATTATATTAAAGAATTAGCGGACCGTATTGGATTCGGAGACTATTATGATTTCACCTTAGATGAGTACTGGGACCACCA
>Ga0272441_10013650_pt1 | contig 11654 bp, 6 predicted proteins | sample SSMProp6N_FD_193582 | JGI IMG/M metagenome (GOLD analysis project Ga0272441, IMG submission 193582) | Marine sediment archaeal communities from Little Sippewissett salt marsh, Falmouth, MA, United States - SSM-Prop-6N | ecosystem: Environmental > Aquatic > Marine > Wetlands > Sediment ... | reverse complement strand
GGATCTTGGCTCTTTGATCTTTTTTTCCTTCGGGGCCTTACGCTTATCTCCGGACATTTTCTTTTCTACACGCCTGGATTTCCACCTATCAAATATGGATGATTGCGCTTCGGTAGCAGTTTCTGTGGCAACGAGCGTAATAAGGATAATAATTAACAACCTGCAGGCCTTTTTCATAAACCGTTTCTGTAAAATATAATTTGCTTTAATACGTTAAAACTAATGTTAGTATATTTGAATTCCAATAATTAAGTATGCCAGGATTACGATCAAAGTTAAGGATTTTTTTACTTATATGCATCTTATCTTTCTTTCACATTACATGCAACAAGGAGAAATATGATGTGATACCTGATGTTCTGGTCGATTTTTACATTGACCTCAATGACCCTGAATTTTTTGATCTTAATGCCATTGGCAACTATGTACTTGTAAACAGCAATACCAATAATTTAGGTTATAAAGCTTCCGGGTACGACGATAACGGCATAATTATCTACCGGGCTCAGGTTGATGAGTTTATCGCACTCGATCGCACCTGCCCTCATGATTACGCGCTTGATGGTACCAGTGTTGCAGTTGATGTTGATGGCATATATGCTGAATGCCCTTTGTGTAACAGCATTTATGCTCTACCCAGCTATGGAACACCTACTTCAGGCCCCTCAAAGTATCCTCTCAAGATGTACAGAACAAGCTTCAACGGGCAGTTTGTACATGTAACGAACTACTAATAGCAGGGAGCAGGGAGCAGGGAGTATGCCAGACTCATTCTCAACTCACTCTCAATCTTCTCAACCTTCTCAACTTTCTCAACTTTCTCAACCTTCTCAACCTTTCTAATACCTGTAATGATCAGGCTTAAATGGACCTTCAGGTTTGATTCCAAGGTATTTAGCCTGCTTCTTGGTTAGTTTGGTGAGTTTGACTCCCAGCTGATCAAGGTGTAATCTGGCAACTTCCTCATCAAGATATTTAGGCAGAGTATAAACCCCTATTTCATAATCACTGTTCCAGAGGTCAATCTGGGCCAATACCTGGTTGCTGAATGAATTGCTCATCACAAACGAAGGATGGCCTGTGGCACAACCAAGATTGACGAGCCTCCCTTCAGCCAGCATATATATCGAGTGTCCATCGGGGAATTTAAATTCATCGACCTGTGGTTTGATATTTATTTTTTCAACGCCCGGTGCTGATGTAAGTGGATCGACCTGTATCTCATTATCAAAATGACCAATATTGCATACTATTGCCTGGTCTTTCATTTTTGACATATGATCCACTGTTATAACATCTGTATTACCTGTTGCCGTAACATATATATTACCAACGCCCAGGGTCTCTTCAACAGTTTTTACTTCGAAGCCTTCCATAGCCGCCTGCAATGCACATATAGGATCTATCTCAGTGACTATAACCCTGGCCCCGTATGATCTCATAGACTGGGCACATCCTTTACCAACATCACCGTATCCACAAACAACAACAACCTTGCCTGCAATCATCACATCAGTAGCACGCTTAATACCATCGGCAAGTGATTCCCGGCAACCATACAGGTTATCAAACTTTGATTTTGTAACTGAGTCGTTCACATTTATCGCGGGCGCCAGCAGTGTCCCTTCTTTTTTCTTCTGGTATAACCTGTTAACGCCTGTAGTTGTTTCCTCTGAAATACCTTTGAGGTCTTCAACCACACGATGCCATTTCTCTGGATCCTGGCTTTGAATACTCCTCAATGTATCAATAACAATAGCTTCTTCCCTGCTTGAGGATTCAATATCGAGTCTTGAAGGATCTTTTTCTGCATAATAACCGTTATGCACCATCAATGTTGCATCACCGCCATCATCAACAATCTGATTCGGGCCCTTGCCATCAGGAAACGATAGTGCCTGGGCAGTGCACCACCAGTATTCCTCCAGGGTTTCTCCTTTCCATGCAAATACCGGTATGCCACGCGCAGCTATTGCGGCTGCGGCATGATCCTGAGTTGAAAAGATATTGCAGCTTGACCATCGTACATCTGCACCCAGTTCAACAAGAGTCTCAATCAAGATCGCTGTTTGAATTGTCATATGCAGTGACCCTGTTATGCGTGCACCTGCCAGTGGTTTAAGTTCTGAATATTTTTTACGGATAGCCATAAGACCGGGCATTTCTTTTTCAGCTATCTCAATTTCTTTTCTGCCGAAATCAGCAAGGTTTAGATCCTTTACTTTATATGGTAATGTTTCAATTAATACTGACATGTTTTATAGTTTTTTAAGGTGCCTAAAGATATAAAAAATAAGACTATCCGGCAAAAACTAACTATCCATCAAGCGCATTGCCTCGGCTTTATCTTTACTGATCTGATCCAGTAATTCCTGTCTTGAACTGAATTTCTTGTCTTCTCTCAAACGATGTAAGAATCTCACAGTAATATTCTTTTTGTATATGTCATTATCAAAATCGAAGATGTTCACCTCAATGGTCCGTTTGCTATTACTATATTCTATTGTCGGACGGGGGCCGATATATAGCATAGCCTTATAACTCAACGAATCAAGTAAAACCTGAACGGCGTAAACTCCATCGGCCGGTATAAGCTTATAAGGATAGTCAGGCTCAATATTGGCTGTGGGATATCCGAGCATCCTGCCTATTTTTTTCCCTTCAACTACCTTGCCCTTTAAAAGGTAGGGATAACCGAGCAGCCTGTTTGCTCTGCTTAGTGAACCTTCAATAATTAACTCCCTTATGGTTGTCGAACTTATTATCTCATTGCCCTCTTTCAATGGCTTCTGCCTGTTAACACTAAAACCATAATTTGAGGCACATTCGGTTATTGTTACCGCATCACCATATCCCCGGTAACCAAAATGATGATCGAATCCCATGATAAGGTGTTCAACACCAATGATATCCACCAGGTACTTTTTAATAAAATCACATGCGGGCATCCTGCTCAACTCCCTGGAGAATGGTATTACAACCAATTTGTCAATTCCTGCTTCTTCCATTAAATCAATTCTCTCTTCCAGGCTGGTAAGAAATCGCAGCGAGCTGTCACTCCCGGACAATACAATACGTGGATGAGGGTTAAGGGTTATGACAACAGATTCACTGCCAAGGTTTTTTGCCTTGCGTATCAGTGAATCAAGTAAGGCCCTGTGTCCTCGGTGAACACCATCAAACATGCCCAGCGTCACAACAGGTTTATCCGATTTAAAACCCTTATGTCCGAAATAGATTTTCAATTAAAAAATTTTACGATGGCAAAAATACTAAAGGCAGTGATATCCTGAAACTAAATAAACATAACTGTTTAGAAATTATTATCTTTAAATATCTTAAACAATGGGCTTCGCTTGTATATATAGCTGTATATTAATTTGTTACATTAACATGAGAATCAGAATTATTTTGCTCGCTCTCTTTGGCACAATCGCTGTGAACGTTTATGCCCAGGAAAAAGCAATCACAGAGCTTACAGAAGGCCTTATTATCCAGAACGGGGTAATTTACAGCAGAAATAATTTCGTTAATGATCCACAGGCATTTGACATCATTAATGGCCAGTTTACAAGCCCTGATGCAGGTATGATATCAGGAAAGACCCCGGAAGGTGAGAATGCTGTATGGACCGCAATAATTGCAGATGAAAACGGGTATTTTAGTTCAGATTTATTAAGATACGGGGCTCTTTATATTGAGTATGACAGCCCTGAGGAAAAAATAATGCTGCTAAGCGCTTCTGGCAATACAATGGCCTTCATTAATGGTGAACCAAGGGAAGGTGATCATTATGACTTTAATTTTTCAAAGCATCCTGTTCTCATTAAAAAAGGACTCAACCAGTTTTATTTTACCAACGGACGCTACCCTCGTATCAAAGTTACACTTGAAGAACCCTCATCGAGGATCCTGATTAAAAAGAAAGACCTCACATTACCGGATCTCATAATTGAAGAACCAGGCTTCAGGTGGGCTGGTGTGACTCTTATTAACGCAACTGATAACTATACAACAGGGCTTAAGATAAAATGTACAGTCAAAGACAAACAAATGACAACTGAACTACCGGGCATTGAAAAGCTAACCTCCCGCAGGATGAACTTCAGGATACCTGTACCTGAAGGACTGAACCCTGGTGAAACGGAGATGGAGATTGAATTATTGTCCCGTGGTAATAACTTATATGACAGGTATACTTTCGGGATAAAGTGTAAACATTTTGCAGTGAATCATGATCGTACTTTTATAAGCAATATCGATGGCAGCGTACAGTACTTCAGCGTCACTCCCGGGACCAGCCCGGGTAAAAAAGGCCAGGCTCTTTTCCTCTCAGTTCATGGTGCAGGTGTTCAGGCCAGGAATCAGGCATGGACATACGACGCAAAAGATTGGGGTCATATTGTTGCACCTACGAACCGGGGTCCTTTTGGCTTTGCCTGGGAAGACTGGGGCCGGCTCGATGCACTGGAGGTTCTGAATGAAGGAAGGGAATTGTTTGAAACCAGTCCTGAAAAAACATATTTAACCGGACACTCAATGGGTGGTCATGGCACATGGTACCTGGGAGCAACGTACCCTGATAACTTTGCTGCCATTGCTCCATGTGCAGGCTACCCTGACCTGCTTAACTATGCTTCCAGAGGCAGCAGCGTGAAAGAAAAAAGTGATATGAAGCAAATGTTCGACAGGGCCGGGAATACCAGCCGTACGCTTAAAATAGCACGTAACTACATGCACCATGGGGTGTACGTTTACCATGGTGATTCAGATCCTACCGTAAGCGTTGAACAGGCAAGGAAGATGAGACAGGTACTGGGTGATTTCCACCCTGATTTCACCTATTATGAATATCCCGGCGGAACACACTGGTTCGGAGATATATCAATGGACTGGCCTCCAATATTTGACTTCTTCAGGTTGCATAGTATCCCCTTTGCAGAGGAAGTGAAAAAACTCGAGTTTTACACAGCCAGCCCGGGTGTATCAGCTTTTTCACACTGGATAAGTATTCATCAACAAATAAAACCTTTCGAAATAAGCAGTGTGAAAGGCAGGGTAAGTAATGATTCATCGCAGTTAATAATTGAAACAGAAAATACAGCAACACTGGGCATAAAAACAGGTACACTGACCGTGAAATATCCATTGTCAATTGTAATTGACAACCAAAGGCTAACTATTACTGAACCTGACAGCAATAATTATTCTTACCTCCGGTTTGAGCATGGAGAATGGGCACATTCCTCAAAACCTACATCTGAGCAAAAAGGTCCGCACAGGTACGGGGGATTCAAAGATGCTTTCAGGAAGAATATGGTTTTCGTATACGGCACCAAAGGCAGTAATGAAGAGGATCGCTGGAATTACCTCAAAGCACGGTTTGATGCAGAAACATTTTCATACAGAGGCAACGGTTTGGTTGAAATAATATCAGACAGGCAATTCCGTGTGAATAATTATAAAGGGAGAAATATTATTTTATATGGTAATGCTGATAATAACCGTGCATGGAATTTACTCCTTATAGAAAGCCCTGTGCAGGTCCTGAACAATAAAGTGATCATAGGTGAAAAAACTATTACAGGTGATGACATAGCTTGTTATTTCATACGACCAATGAAGGATTCAGCAGATAATTCCATCGGAATTATCTCCGGTACGGGGCTTAAAGGATTAAGGGCTGCTTACCCCAACCAGTATTTCATTGCAGGAACTTCGTTTCCTGATCTTACGGTTTTCAGGATGCCTTCATCAGAACAAGGATATAGTGAGGTTTTATGTGCCGGTTTCTTTGGTATTGACTGGTCAGCAGAAAAAGGTGATTTTACATGGAATGAGCAATAAACCGACTGAAAATGAAAGCAGTTGAATATTTTCTCAGTGACCCGTGGCTTGAGCCTTACTATGGCATCCTCAGGGACAGGCATCATGCATATGAGCAGAAGCTCAGAAAAATTACTGAATGGAATAGTCTGTTATCCTTTGCTTCCGGCTATCATTATTATGGCATGCACAGAAACAATAATTCAATTGTTTTCAGAGAGTGGGCACCTAATGCAACATCCATTTTCCTGATAGGAAGCTTCAACAACTGGGAAGAAAAGCAAGAGTATGCATTGAAAAAAATCAACAGGGAAGGTGATTGGGAAATCGTGCTCCCATCTGAGACCATAAATCATGGCGACCTTTATAAGCTTTCTGTGCACTGGGATGGCGGAAAAGGAGAAAGAATACCGTCATATGCAAAAACCCTGGTCCAGGACGAGGAAACAAAAATATTCTCATGCAGGCACTGGCAGCCCCATAATAATTTTGAATGGCAATACCCTGATTTTGAACCCGGATTCAACAAGCCTATTATTTATGAGTGCCATATAGGGATGTCCTCTGAAGAAGAAAAAATAGCCAGTTTCAGTGAATTCAGACAAAATGTTCTACCGCGCATAGCAAGGAATGGATATAATACTATCCAGCTGATGGCTATCCAGGAACATCCATATTATGGCTCTTTCGGTTACCACGTTTCCAACTTTTTTGCCGTATCATCAAGATTCGGCTCTCCCGACGATCTGAAAGCTCTGGTGGATGAAGCACACAGGCTTGGTATAGCAGTTATTATGGATCTTGTGCATTCACATTCCGTCAGTAATGTAAATGAAGGACTTGGTTTGTTTGACGGTAACCCGGGTCAATATTTCCATGCAAATGAGAGGAGGATCCATGTTGCATGGAATTCCCTCTGCTTTGATTATGGTAAGGACCACGTAATTCATTTCCTTTTATCCAATATCAGGTACTGGATGGAAGAATACAACATTGACGGTTTCAGGTTTGATGGTGTTACCAGCATGATATATTATGATCACGGACTGGAGCGTAATTTTACCTCTTATGACATGTATTTTGATGGGGGCCAGGATGATGACGCGCTTGTATACCTTAAGCTGGCCAACAAGCTTGTTCATACCATCAAGCCCAGGGCCATCAGCATAGCCGAGGAAATGAGCGGAATGCCGGGTATTGCCTGTGATGTTGAATCAGGTGGTACAGGCTTTGACCTCAGGCTTGCAATGGGTATTCCCGATTACTGGATCAAACTTATAAAGGAACAGAAAGATGAAGATTGGAATATGGACGGTTTGTTCCATGAGTTAACCACCCACAGGGTAGAGGAAAAGACTGTGTCATATTGTGAGTCACACGACCAGGCGCTGGTAGGTGATAAGACGCTGATTTTCAGGCTTGCAGATGCCGAGATGTATTGGAATATGAGTAAGAATATCGAAAGCCTCCAAATCGACAGGGCCATAGCATTGCACAAGATGATAAGACTCATAACCATTTCGACCGCCAACGGTGCTTACCTTAATTTCATGGGCAATGAATTCGGGCATCCTGAGTGGATAGATTTCCCAAGGGAAGGGAATAATTGGAGCTATAAATATGCAAGAAGGCAATGGAGTCTTACCGACCGAACCGATCTTAAATATCATTACCTGAATGATTTTGATATGAAGATGATTGACTTTATCAAGGATTCTAATGTTTTGTCAAATATAATAACGGAAAAAGTATACAGTCATAACTGGGATAATATTCTTGCATATAAAAGAGGAGACTACCTCTTTGTCTTTAACTTTCATCCCTCCATGTCATTTACAGATTACAGGATACCGGTGACCGGCAGATATATTATAGTCTTTGACACCGACCGGAAGGAGTTTGGAGGATTCGACCGTATAGACAGGAGTATGATTTATATCTCTTCCAGAAGTCCGGGTGAGAAATTGAATACCCCGCTGAAAATAAGCCTCTATATTCCTGCCAGAACAGGTATAGTATTCAAGATGGCGCCAGTCAGTAAAATTAATCAATCCACTTGAGAAGGTAAAAATCCTGGCGGTGAGGCAGATCGGCATTCTTAGGATACAGCCTCAGACCATAGAAGAAAGTACCCGCTTTTTCAGGGACCATTTCCAGGCGATAGAGTGACCTGCCCTTTTTAGAGCTTATATAATCCATATCATATTTGGAAATAAACTCGTAATTACCGCTCTGTGTCATTTGTGTTATTATAAACTCAACGCCTACATTTTCAGGTGGTATACCGTTTATATTAAGAATAACCTCTCCTTTATAAGTAACACCTGCCCGGTAAATATTCTCCCCGGGTTTTTCAAAACTATATGAAAGTATTTCGAGCTTGTTCCATTCAGCAGCCATCCAGTTTTTCCAGTCTACCAGTGCAATGGCTTTGGCATAATTGTCGCTTCTGAGCATCCTGGTTCTTTCCCATAGTATCAGATAGTATTTATTATAATATTCATCAATCATTCTCTTCATTGTGAATTTGGGGGCTACCTGTACCATTGAATTCTTTATGTAGCTTATCCATTCGACCGGGATTCCATTTTCATCCCTGTTGTAATACGCAGGTATGATTTCATACTCCAGCATATTATATATAGTTTCGGCATCCACATCGTCCTGCAGGTCCTGATTTGCAAATGTCCTTTTAAGGGGAAGAGCAAACCCTGCATAGGCCCTGTATCCTTCTACCCACCAGCCATCAAGCACACTGAAATGAATTGTTCCGTTTATAACTCCCTTCTCACCGCTGGTGCCAGATGCTTCCAATGGTCTTGTAGGTGTATTTAGCCATATGTCTACACCATTTACCAACTGTTTTGACATTTCCATATCATAATTTTCAAGGAATATGATCTTACCTTCAAACTGCGGCATATGTGATACCTCAATTATGCGTTCTATAAGTTCCTGTCCGCCACCATCATGGGGGTGTGCCTTACCTGCAAAAATAAACTGTACCGGTTTATCCGGATTATTTACTATTTCATTAAGGCGATCGAGGTCCTTAAAAAGAAGTGTAGCTCTCTTATATGTAGCAACCCTCCGGGCAAAACCTATGGTCAGGGCATCAGGATTAAGTTCGTTACTTATATTGAGCAACCTCCTCGGGCTTACCCTTTTTTCCATCATCTCAGTTTGTATCCTTTTCCTTATCCATTCATACAGATACTGTTTTAGGGAATTTTTAATTTCATAAATCTCCTTATCGGGAACTGAATAGATTTTTTCCCATTCTGCCTTATCGGTCTGATCAAAATGTTTTTTACCTGTTATATCACGGTACAATTTCTTCCATCTCCTGTTTAACCATGTCGGATGATGTACCCCGTTGGTTACATGTCCGATAAACAGTTCTTCTCCGAGGTATCCCGGCCATAATACGTTAAGCATCTGACGGCTAACCTCTCCATGTAGTTTACTCACTCCGTTCACTTCCTGAGACATTCGTGCAGCAAGGTAACTCATGTTAAACTTACCTGTCTGGTCATTATAAGCCCTGCCCAGGCTCATCAGCCTTTCCCATGTTATTTTTAGTCTCTCTGGGTAATGGGGGATATATTTTCTTAACAGCCCTTCCTCAAACGAATCATGACCTGCCGGTACAGGTGTATGAGTGGTAAATAATGTTGACGCTCTTATGGCTTCAATAGCTTCATCAAACGTAAGATGGCGTTTCTCCATGAGGTATCTCATTCTTTCAAGTCCTATGAAGGCTGAATGGCCTTCATTGCTGTGATAGATGTCGGGTTTAATCCCGATAGCCCTCAGGGCCCTGATACCCCCGATTCCCAGTAAAAGTTCCTGCTTAAGCCTGTTTTCGATATCACCACCATATAGATGGTGTGTAACCTGCCTGTCTTCCTGACTATTTTCGTCAAAATCAGTATCCAGAAGGAATAGTCTTACCTTGCCTACCTTTGCTTCCCATATACGTGCCTTTACCGTACGACCCGGCCACACAAGCGATACCTTCATCTGATTTCCGTCTGCATCTTCTACAGAGCTCACCGGCAGTTGGGAAAAATCTTCAGCTTCATTCACAACCATCTGTTTACCTTTCGGTCCTATTTGCTGCCTGAAATAACCAAACCTGTATAACAGGCCAACTCCAACCATATTATAGTTTGAGTCACTGGCTTCTTTCAGGTAATCCCCTGCCAGTACACCGAGTCCGCCCGAATAAGTTTTTAGCGAATGATGAATTCCGAATTCCATGCTGAAATAGGCTACAGTTGGAGTATTATTATCATCCGACCTGTCTATATATCCCCTGAATTCAGAATAAACACTATCAAGATCATTCAGAAAATCATCGTCTTCGGATAGTACCTTTAGTCTTTTATAATCAACTCGCTCTATAAGTACGCAGGGATTGTGATGGGTATCCTCCCAGAGCGTAGGATCTATCCTCTTAAAAAGATCCTGTGCCTCATCATTCCATGACCACCACAGGTTACAGGCAAGTTCTTTCAGTATCGTCAGGCGCTCTGGGACATCTGATTGGATATAAATATCCTTCCAGATGGGTACTTCGTGGGGTTTGCGGGCAACAATATCCTTCCGGAGCAATATTTCAGAAAGTTCTCTCGGTTCATCTCTGCGTTGTTTTGACCTTTCAAGAGCTAACTGATATGCCTCAAAGTAGTATTCAACCAGTTTATCCCAGTTGGCAATTCTTGATATTTCATAAGCCTCCTCACGTACCTTTTCAATCTGGCCACTATCCAGCCCGTATAATTTTCTAATAAATGCACTTATCTCATCAGTCACCTGCTCATGATTGGTATCATCCCTCTCAATTATGCAAATACCATCGCCATGTTCAGGATAATGATTCTTAACCCATAAACCGAAACCTGTCAGAGTGGTGGTAACGGTAGGAATTGAAAACATAAGGCTTTCAAGAGGGGTATAACCCCAGGGTTCATAATATGACGGGAATATTGTGATGTCAAAACCTATTAGCAGGTCGTAATAAGATTTATTGAAAATACCGTCGTAACCGTTCAGGTAAGAAGGCACGAAAATGGTGACTACTTTATTATCCTTGCCATTATTAAGGTTATTTATTCTCAATTCCCTGATAACAGGATCATTATCCCTGTCATGCAATCCATGTGATAATATATTTTCTCCTGAGGGAATATCTGTTGATACTCCATTCAGATAGTCTGCAATGTCTTTTCTTGGCCCTTTATGATATGCCGGAACCATAATAAAAGCAACAATATTCCTTTGGGATTGTATCTCCCTGTCAACTTTTGCAAGAGACTCAATGAAGATATCCAGTCCCTTATTATAATATTCATACCTGCCTGAAGTGGCAATCAGCAATGAATCATCTTTCAGTTCCCTGCCTGAGATTACCTCTGCAGTTTTCAGCAATATTATTCTGGCCTCCTTACGCTTCGTATCAAATGCATCCTGTACCGGAACGAATATATCTTCAAAGCCATTTGGTGTCACAAGGTCGACATCCTTATCCAGGAATGCTGAACATTCCCTGGCTGTTATCTCGCTCACTGTGGTGAATACGTCTGCAGCACGGGCTGCTGTTTTTTCAAGCGAGCGCTTGGCCACAATATTAAATTCGCGGGCCACCTGCTGCGGATTATACTCATTGAGTTTACCGTATAGGGGTCTTTTATTACCGGCAATTGCCCTTCCAAGCACAGTGGCATGAGTGGTAAAGGATGTACTCACCCATGGTACATTTGCCTTGAGATAGAGTATTCCAACTCCTGTCATCCATTCGTGGAACTGTGCTACAATATCCTGGT
>Ga0272441_10013649_pt1 | contig 11654 bp, 13 predicted proteins | sample SSMProp6N_FD_193582 | JGI IMG/M metagenome (GOLD analysis project Ga0272441, IMG submission 193582) | Marine sediment archaeal communities from Little Sippewissett salt marsh, Falmouth, MA, United States - SSM-Prop-6N | ecosystem: Environmental > Aquatic > Marine > Wetlands > Sediment ... | reverse complement strand
ACAGCCAACTCTATTGGCAATTGTGGGATAGATGAATATCTAACCTTATTTTGTGCTTCTAAGAATATTCTTATTGCCTTCCTGATATCATTCTCTTGTATATCTTCGGCCTGTTTGGCTAAATCTTCTTTTAACTCCTTAGTTAAGTTGTCAAATAAAGGATTTTTCAAATCAGGACTGATTTTAAATAATAGGAAAATCCTTAAATAATCAATCATAGCTTTTACCAATTCCTGTGGATCCATTCCTTTTTCTAAAATCTCATGCAAAAACTCTATTGTTTCCCCATTTTTCCCTTCAAACAATTTTCCTACAAATTCAGAAATCAAAGAAATATCTACAATTCCTAATAATTGTTTAATATCTTCTGCTGTAATTTTCTCGTTTTCATGAGAAAAACTAATTACCTGATCTAATAATACTTCTGCATTTCTCATGGCTCCGTCAGAATTCATGGCAATTAACTCTAATGCATCTTTATCTATTTTTAATTTCTCTGATTTAACTATTTTCTCTAATTTCTTAATAATTTCTTGGGCAGATAATTTCCTAAAATCAAACCTTTGACACCTAGAGCTAATAGTCGGAATCATTTTATGGGCTTCTGTAGTGGCTAACATAAATACTGCAAAATGAGGTGGTTCTTCTAATATCTTTAACAAAGCATTTGCAGCATCTCTAGATAATTGATGACTTTCGTCAATAATAAACACCTTATACTTTAATTTAGATGGAGCAAACCTAATTCCCTCTTTTAATTCCCTTACATCATCAATTCCTCTATTAGAAGCAGCATCTATTTCAATTAAATCTATAGCTCTTCCAGCATTAATCTCCTCACAAGCAGGGCATTTATTACACGGCTCTCCATTCTGGGGATTCTCACAATTAATCCTTTTGGCTAACAATCTAGCTATTGTGGTTTTTCCAGAACCCTTGGGACCTGAAAATAAATACGAGTGGGCTAGAAGATCATTGTTAACAGCGTTCATCAATGTTTGAATAATATGCTCTTGCCCCACTACTTCTTTAAAAGTAGAGGGCCTATATTTACGATATAAGACTATGTTTGCCATATTTGGATATTAACACACTACTTTTTAAATATAAAGAATTTATAGCCACAAAAATCCCATGCAGAAGCTACTAATATTCCGATTATAGGAGCTAAAACAGCAATAAACCATTCTGCCCCTATTCCTGAAAATCTAACTAATAAAGTTGCTACTAATGTATTGATAATCGCCCCTATTCCTGCCACTAAATAAAATCTTGTAAACTCTTTGCCGTGTATCCTCCCTGTTTTATTAAATGTCCAATATTTATTCCAAAAATAGCTATTTATTGCATGACAGGAAAAAGATAGAAATTTAAATAATGCATAAAGGTATATACATTTTTCTGCATTTAGTTTCGTAATCCATAGCAAAAAGCTAAGTACCCCAACATCAATAAAGGCATTTAATACTCCTGTCAAAGAAAACTTAGATAATTGAAATAATATCTTAATATATCTAGATAAGTAATTGGCTACATATAATCCAGTGATAGCTAAAACAGGGAAAATCACAGGTAATAATAAAAAATAGCCAGAGCTAATACCTAAATTCATTAAAATTGGCAGGGCTAATAACCCGACCAAGAATCCAACAATAATCCCATTCCTAATATCTTTGTTTTCCATATGTAAATGTTATCAGAAAAACGCACTATAAACAACTTTAATAATTTGGTATAATAGTATTATCTTCGTTCAGAGGGGGTTAATCATGAAAGACGAGAAGGTGCCCTGGAAAAGGTTGCTTATGGCTCTCCTACCATGTGCCGCAATGGTGCTAGCCGGAGCACCTCTGGGCATACTGAACAAGAATGGATCAGATGTTCTCTGGTCCATCGGAGTCATGATGGTCATCATTGGTTTGGTGGCGCTACCATTCAGCATCATATTCGTCGACGCATCTCTGTCTCGTCCGAAGAACAGCGGCTGACCTCCGCGGGTCAGCCGCGCCCGCCCTTTCAACAGGGCCCTTTTTATACTAAAATAAACATATGATCAAAATATATGATTCTTTAAAACAAAAACTCGTTCCATTCAAACCAATAAAAAAGAATGAGGTTAGTTTTTATGTTTGCGGACCAACGGTTTATGGCCCTGGACACATAGGGCATGCTAGAACATATATTGCCTTTGATATAATCAGGAGATATTTAGAATATAAAAAATATAAAGTTAAATACATCATGAATATCACAGATGTTCATGATGATATTATTAAAACTGCCATCAAAGAAAAAACGGATATTTTTACCTTAGGAAATAAATACACGAGATTATTCCTAAAAGATCAAGAATCTTTAGGAAATAAGAAAGCTACGAAAAATCCACGAGTAACTGAACATATTAAAGAAATAATAAAATATGTTCAAAAACTAGAAAATAAGGGCTTGGCTTATGAATCAGATGATTCTGTGTATTTTGACGTAAATAAGTATAAGAAATACGGAAAGCTAAACAATATTAAAATAGAAAAAGGTAAAACAGGAACAAGAGTAGATACAGATAAATATGAAAGAAAGCAAGCTTCTGACTTTGTCCTTTGGAAGAAGTCTAAAAAGAACGAGCCATCATGGTTGGGACCATGGGGCGAAGGAAGGCCTGGTTGGCATATAGAATGTTCTGTAATGAGTAAAAAATACCTAGGAGAACAAATAGATATCCACGGAGGCGCTAGAGATCTTAAGTTCCCTCACCATGAAAATGAAATTGCCCAAAGCGAAGCTATTGGCAAAACTCCTTTTGTCAAATACTGGATGCACGCTGGATTATTGAAAATAAATAATCAAAAAATGAGTAAATCTTTAAACAACTACATCACTATAAAAGACGTATTAAAAAAATATGATCCAAGGGTTATTAGAATGTTTGTGGCTTCTAGCCATTATCAGAGTGAACTTAATTGGTCAAAAAAGAATCTAAAACAAGCTGAAAACAGATTGCAAAGAATAGATGAATTCTTATCTAGGTTGGGCAAGGGAAAAACTATATCCTTATCCAAATATGAAAAAGCCATTGAAAAAGTAATGGATGATAATTTCAATACTCCAGAAGCCCTAGCTATAATCTTTAAATTAATAAACGATATTAATCCAAAAATAGATAAAGTAGATGGAAAAGAAATTAAAGAATTCTTTGAAAGAATAGATAAAATATTTAATTTTTTAATTAAACCCAAAGAAAGTGTTCCACAGATTATAAACAACTTATTAAAAGAGAGGGAAACTTACAGAAAAGAAAGGCAATGGGAAAAAGCTGATAAAATAAGGCAAAAACTGGATCAACTAGGTTATATAATAAAAGATACAAATAAAGGACCTAAAATAATCAAAAAATAGCACTTGCCAAAAAAATAATTTTCCCTAGAATGAAAATTAATGGCAGACAAACTACCTGAAAAAACTCCACCTCAAAACATTGGAGCAGAAAAATCACTTTTAGGTAGTCTTTTAATTGATAAAGATGCAATTATAAAAATCGTTGACTTTATCCAACCAAGAGATTTCTATAGCACAAAACATCAAACCATTTACTCTTCTGTTAAAGATTTATTTGAAAGAAACGAGGCCATAGATATTCTAAGCGTTTCATCAAGATTAAAAGAAAGAAATGAATTAGAAGGAATCGGTGGTAAAACATATTTAAGCCAATTAGTTAATTCTGTACCAAATGCATTGCATATTATTGATTATGCAAAAATGGTACAAAAAAAGAGAATCTTAAGAGATTTAATCTATTGTTCCTATGAAATAGGAAAAATGGGATATGACGAAGAAGAAGACACAGAAGTACTATTAGATCGTGCTGAAAGCAAGATCTTTTCTATTGCTCAGGGCTCAATGAGGCAACAATTTGCTTCAATGAAAGACGAATTAGAAAAGGCCTTTGATAGATTAGACAAATTATCAAAACACAAAGGAACATCAAGGGGCGTTCCAACGGGATTTAAACAATTAGATAATATATTGTCTGGCTTACAAAATTCAGACTTAGTTATTCTGGCTGCCAGACCCTCTATTGGCAAATCTGGTTTATCTTTAGATATTGCTAGACATGTAGGTGTAGAACTAAAAAAACCAGTAGGAATCTTCAGTTTAGAGATGAGTAAAGACCAAGTAATCGATAGACTAATTGCCTCTCAATCAAATGTAGATCTTTGGAAATTAAGAACTGGACATTTATCAGGAGATGGTGAAGATAATGATTTCCAAAGAATACAACATGCTATGGGTGAATTATCAGAAGCACCCATCTTTGTAGATGACACAGCTGGCATTAATATTATGCAAATGAGAGCCATGGCTAGAAGATTACAAGCTAGATTTGGATTAAGTATGATTGTAGTAGATTATCTACAATTAATGGAGCCAAGGAATAGCCAGGCCTCAATGGTACAACAAATGACAGAAATATCTAGATCATTAAAGGGGCTAGCAAAAGAATTGAATATTCCAGTATTGGCCCTATCTCAATTATCAAGAGCCGTAGAATCAAGAACACCTGCTATTCCTAAATTATCTGATTTAAGAGAAACAGGTGCCCTAGAACAAGACGCTGATGTTGTATTGTTCATTTATAGAGAAGAAAAATACAGACCAGATACAGAAAGGAAGAATATCGCTGATATATTAGTGGCCAAACATAGAAATGGTCCAGTTGGAAGAGCTGAGCTCTTCTTCTCTGAACCAAACGCTAGTTTTAGAAACCTAGAAAAAAGAGAGTATGCTGAAGAGGGATCTGAAGAATTGATTATTTAATATTCCTATAAGTCCCTTCGTCTCGTAATTTGATACTATCAATAATCTTTCTATCTCCTTTATAGTGGAAGATAATCCTGAATCTTCCTTTTTTTAATCTATAAAAATCTGTTTTAGATATTTTTTTGATATCTAAATTCTTGTCATTATTTAGAAATCTTTCAATAAGATCTTCTAATTTCCGAGAATCCTTTTTAGTTAATTTTCTTAATAACTTCTCGGTCTTATTCATGTATCTTTTTTAAAATTTTCAACATATCTTCAGCATCAACTCCCTTTCCTTTATTATCACGTATTGCGTCAAAAACAGTATATTCTTCAACTCTATCTATTTCTAGGGGCTTTATCTCTAATTTATTATCCCTTTCAGTCACAATATATCTATCAGTATTAAAAAGTCTTCTCCATGCTGCTGGAAGAGTTATTTGTCCTTTAGTGGTTGCCTTTACTATTGTGGTCATAATAATATATTACTTTCTTACATTCTTACATATCCCAGAAACTTGTCAAGTTTTAAAAAGTTGATTATATAACCAAAAACCGCCTCACGGCGGTTTTCTATTACTTTGTCACAATCTCTTCAATCTCCACAACCGTAAACGGCTGTCTATGTCCTTTTTTAACTCTATAACGTTTCTTGGGCTTATACTTAAAAATAACTACTTTCTCATACTTATCATGAGCTATTACTTTTCCTTTTACTTTAGCTCCTGAAACTAATGGTTTACCAATTTCTAATTTTTTATTCTTTAAAACAAGTAAAACATCATCAAAAGTAACTGACTTGCCTGCTTCAGTATTTATTTTCTCTATTTTAATCTTTTGCTTTGGCTTAACAATATATTGTTTTCCACCTGTTTTAATTACTGCTAACATTACATTAATTTAATTGTTTATCATTATTATCTAATAACCTTTCTACCCTATCTGTGAGAAAAGTCAATCTCTTCTCATTATCATCATAAGAAGTTTGGGCATTTTTAATATGTTTTCCTAAAACACGATAGCCATCATATAGCTTATTACCATCTTGTTGTATTCTGGCTAATCTTTTTAATATATCTTGTGTTTTTTTGCTTATTTGAACATCTTTAAACCAGTGTTCAATGGCTGACAAAGCCAAGAATATTGTATTAGGAGATGTTAATATTACTTTTTTAGAATGAGCAAAACCTGCCAAATCCACATCCTTAATCATATTAATCTCATAATACACTGCTTCAGCAGGTATATACATTATAGCAAAATCTATTGTTCCCTCTTGTGGAAGAATATATTTATTAGAAATATCTACAATTTGCTTTTTAACATCTTCTATAAACTTCTTTTCAGATGACCTATCATCCATCATTGCTCTGAAATTATCAAATGGAAACTTAGAATCAATAGGAACTAATTTATCATTAGGAAGTTTTAAAACAAAATCTACTTTTTCTCCTGATTTAAACATGTGTTGTTTTTCAAACAATTCCTTGGGGTAATATTGTCCCAACACATGTTCTAAACTTGCCTCTCCCCATTCTCCTCTTATCTTAGGTGATTTAAAAAACTCTTGAAACGAACTAATTCCTTTCATTGCATCTTGCACTTGTTTCATTTCCTCTCTTATCTGAACTGTTTCTTTGGTAAAAGAACTAATTTGTTGATACATTGATTTATTAGTAGAATCGACACTTCCCCTTATTTCTTTCAATTGTCCCATCATCAAGTCAGTAATTCTTCTTTCTAAATCCCTAATTTGTTCTGTTTGAGTATTATCTACCTTATCTTTTCTTAAATTAAAATATAGAACCAAACCAAGGGTTAAACAAATTAAAACTATGAGAAGGATATCTGTCATAGTTTTAATTTAGCATTTTAACCCAATCTATTCAACACTAGGATCATTTACTCTGCCCATGAATAAGATGTTACCTGTTGCATTATGCTGGATAATAAATATAAATGGATGATCTGCTTTAAATACAAAAATTTTTGGACCAATGCTAGGACCTCCAGACATTCCCGCCATCACAACTGCGGTAGCTGCTGCGGCTTCTGTTCCTTGTTCATTAACCTCTACAAATGCTTGATGGATAACTTCATCAATAGTTAAACCCTCTTGAACACTCATTCCAGAAAAATCAGCTTGATCACTAAAAGCAACTGGCATTCCTAGTATAGATAAATCATTTGCCATAAAATATTTAGATTCAAATTTAAATTTAGGAATAAGTACATTGACCTCTCTTTTCCTTAATGAATTTTTCCATCCATTTAATTTGTTAAAAGATAATTTATCCTCTAAGGTTTCTAAACTATCTTCTTTTGGTAGAAGAATTAACATTGATAATTCTTCTCCAGAATATGGAAGTTCTATCATCTGTAAACTATTATTCTCCATATAATTAAATTCTGGTTCATCTAATTTTCTCATCATTTCAACATATATTGGTTCTTGTTCTTCTACATAAAATGGTAATTCTGCGGTATCTTCCTTATTAAACTCCTTTACCCAATCACCCTTAAAATATATAGCATTGGTTAAAACAGCTCTGGTAAGGGAATCTATCATTCCACCTGGAATCAAATCTTTAATCTTATTATTGGTTCGCTCTTCCACCCAATTATTTATAATAATACGAGATCCATCAGGATTTTTAATAAAATCCATTTTTTCTATAGCACCACCATAATAATTAGTAATAATATCTAAGAAACTGTCTAAGAATGAAAATTTCTTCTCTATCCATATAGCATTGGCTATATTCAATTCATAGCTCTTGCCTTGTTCATTAAATAAATTATATAAGCTAGCATTACCTAATCTTCTATCTTCATCTTCAGGAAAATAGAACACTGATTGCATTTGCTCAGCTGTTAATCCCCTGGCACCTTCATATGTCATGGCTAGTGCTGATGATATACTATATGGTGAAAAGAATAAATTACCATCTTCAGATTGATAAAGAGAATACAAATCTAATGCAAACTTATTATTCGCCCCAACAACACTAGCTACATTTTCCGTAGTAGCACCACTATTATCCATAGGAACATATGGTTCAATACTATCTTTCTTAAATACAAAGAAAGCTATAATGGCTAATATTATTAATATACCTACGACTATAAATATTTTTTTCATATTTTTATCTTAATTCTCTAGTATTATAACATATATAATAATGCGGGCCTAACGGGATTAAGATGGAACACCATAGAAGATACAATACTTCAATGGAAAGAAGTATTCGAAGGCTTTAATATAGGGGTTTGTGAATAATAAAAACCCTTTTGTTAAAAGGATTGAGTAAATATGGTTACTACCCTATTGTTTGTGGAACTATGTATAGAAAATGCTTGACAGGATTTATGAGAATGTTAATATATTAATAGAAAAGCGTGTCCCAGGTCTGGGTGCCCGCTTTTTTACTTATTATTTTTATTAAAATCATCTTCAGATAAATTAGATTGGCGTAGAATAGATCTAAAGGTTCCATAAGGAATCTCTTTCCCATGAATTGGAACGATGACTGTTGTCTCCTCCTTCCTGTATTTAGCATGCGATCCTTTTTGTGAAACTAAAAAGAATCCTTTCTTTTCAAGGATTCTAACTACCAATTTCAAAGAATAAGGATTAGGCATAACATGGCTTAAACGAAACAACATCAGGTCTTTCTACCTTAACCAACTTAGGATTTTTAGCACCTTCTAAGTATAATGCAACCGCTTCTTGTAATTTAACTAAAGCCTCTTTTTTTGATTTGCCAAAACTCGCTATATCAACATTCAAACACTGAGAAACATAATGTTCTCCTTCTTTCCACACAGCTGCTTTTAATCCTATTTTTTTCATATATTTATTATAACTTTGGTTAAAAACAAGTCAAGTATTTTAGAACACCATAGAGAATACAATATTGCAGTGGAAAGAAGTGTTTAATGCTTATGAAATCAATGTTTGCACATAATAAAAATCTTTTCATACAAAGGATTAATTAGACGTATATACTACCCTATGTTCTATGGAACATATATAAATAAACTAAATCTTGACAATATCTAATAAAATCATTAAGATAATATATCTTGAAGGAGGCTCCGATGACGAATCTTCACGAGACAACGGATCCCTGGACATGGGACACAAGAGCCCGAGAAGCCCTTCTGCCCATCCTCGGAGAGAAAGAGACGAAGCGTGTCATGGAGAGAATCAAGGGTGGCGGTTCTGCCTATGGAACGACTTTCCGAGTCGCACCGGGCAAGAACGAGGCTGTTGCGGAAGCTCTGAGCGCAACCTATCCAGACGATGGATATTGCGCTTCATACAGCGCAATCGCAAAAGGCCGACTCACCGTCACCGTCTCTTCAAGATCGTGGGATACGTGGGATACGTGGGATATGGTCGCCTAAGACCTACCCGAAACCGAGACCGAGCGCATACAGTGTTCTCGGTCTCAACTCTTTATAAAATACAAAACGTCATTACCCTAAAATTATAAGTCACATATAATGGCGGGCCTAACGGGATTAAGATGGAACACCATAGAAGATACAATATTGCAGTGGAAAGAGGTGTTTGAAGGCTTTAATATAGACGTTTGTACATAATAAAAATCCTTTTCTACTAAAGGATTACTTAGATATTGTTACTACCCTATTGTTTGTGGAACTATATAACAAAAAGAGTGTCTTGGGCGCTGTTTCCAACACCCAAGACAAGATTCCTCAGGAGCTAAGTGGACGTCGAAACTTCGCCTCTCTTGTGGGCCCGCCCATTAATGTTGCGCCCCAACTTGATGAAGAGCTCTCTGTTGGCTGGACTTACCTGCTCCAGCAACGAAAGGCATTCTCCACAGCAGACATCATCTGGCTCCGCCTCCTTCTTGTCGCAGACAACACACTTGGCCATGATCCCTCCTTCTCCTTCTTCTGATGAATTATAGATATCCTACAATAATAAAATAAATCCGTCAAACACAAAACCTCCTTGCTTGCAAAAGTGCTCCATTACACCAAAATTATAAGTCATTTATAATGGCGGGCCTAACGGGATTAAGATGGAACACCATAGAGAATACAATATTGCAGTGGAAGGAAGTATTTAATACCTATGAAATCAAGGTTTGTATATAATAAAAATCCTTTGTTTAAAAGGATTGAGTTAATATAGTTACTACCCTATTGTTTGTGGAACCATATATAAATAAGAAAAAGTGCCCCCGGAAACTCCGACGGCACTCTTGTTATCGAGGAGAGAGGAATTATACCGCCATCACCATGGTCGCGAATTGCCCAACCTTAGCGAAAGCATCTTCGCGATCGGTAAGGATGTCCAATTTCGTACCATCGGGAGACCAAACGAATTCTTGAGTCGGGATCTGCGACATGTCTCTACGGAATGCCTCCATCTCCTCTTCGATACCATGCCCGCCTTCAAGGCAAGCACGAGCGACTTCGACACCGAGCTTCATTAAGCATTGAATGCTCCGACCACCTCGGTGATCTTGTCGACACTGATCAATGCGAGGACATAAAGTCTGTCCTGCGGCCTTTGCTGCCTTCACGGTCATTGGCCCACCTGGATAGAAAGACGTGTCACAGGGCGAGCCATCTCGTATCATTGCCTTCTCTCGCATGATTCCTCCTTAACGCCAATCCTACAATAATATAATAAATCCGTCAAATACCACAAAACCACTTTATTAATTAAAGAGTTCCATTACATAAAATTATAAATAATTTATAATGGCGGCCCCAACGGGAGTCGAACCCGTGTGCCATGATTGAGAATCATGTATCCTAGACCACTAGATGATGGGGCCAATAACGAAATATTAGCAAATCTATTCTTCAATATCAACCTTATCCGGTGCTATTTGCCAATAATCTAGAATATATTTTGCAATATCTCTAAACACTAAAGTAGTAGATTCAGAGGATGATTTTGTATTAGGATTATCTAACTTAATTGCAATAACAAACCTAGGGTTAAATGCGGGCGCAAATCCTACAAAGCTCTGCCATGTCTGATCTGAATAACCAATTTGATTCATTCCTAGGGCAGAATATGGAATTTGAGAAGTTCCTGTTTTGCCAGCGATATAATAACCATCTACTCTAGCGGCTTTTGAATAACCGTTCTCAGCCACAGAGACTAACATTCTAACAATAGTATCTGCTGTTTCTTTTAATATGATTCTCTCTTTTTCCACATTGCAATCAATAATACATGGTTGTATTAATTCTCCTCCGTTAGCTAGAGCAGCATATGCCCTAGCCATTTGTATTAATGTTACTTCAATTCCGTGTCCAAACGAAGCTGTAGCATAATTGACTTCCCAGCCCTTTTTAAACTCTTTATTCTCAGAATAAACTTCTCCCTGTAATTCAATACCTGTTTTCTCAAATATGCCAAAACGCTCTAAATATCTTTCAAACACGTCATGAGAAATTTGTTCTTCAGCAAAAATAGCTCCTGTATTAATAGACTTCTCTAAAACTTGCGTCATGGTACTAACGCCATGAACCCTTTCATCATAATTATTAATCTTATGATCAGTAATTATGACATACCCCTTGTCTTCATAAGTGGTTTCTGGCGTTATTTTACCCTCATTTAGGGCTGATGCCATGGTTATACTCTTAAACACTGAACCTGGTTCGTATAAGCTCTGTACGGCTTTATTCTTAAATATTGAGACCGCTGAATCATCAAATTCATTAGGATTAAAACTAGGAAAATCAACCATGGCTAATATCTCTCCAGTAAACGGGTCCATGACTATTGCCTGGGCTGTTTCATATTCAAATATCTCTGAATATTGTTGTAAAACTCTTTCCACTTGTTCTTGAATATT
>Ga0272441_10013648_pt1 | contig 11656 bp, 12 predicted proteins | sample SSMProp6N_FD_193582 | JGI IMG/M metagenome (GOLD analysis project Ga0272441, IMG submission 193582) | Marine sediment archaeal communities from Little Sippewissett salt marsh, Falmouth, MA, United States - SSM-Prop-6N | ecosystem: Environmental > Aquatic > Marine > Wetlands > Sediment ... | reverse complement strand
TCCCCATAATTACAGGCACTCTCGAATTCGTTGCCTCTAAAATTATGTCTAGGACTTCCAGCTTTTCATCTTCGGTCATAGTGGAAGCTTCGCCTGTCGTTCCACAAGCTAGGATTCCATCTGTTCCTCCTTTTATTTGAAATGATACTAACTTCTCTATTGCAAATCTGTCAATTTCGCCCGATTTAAAAGGCGTTATCAATGCCGTGTAAGAACCCTTGAACATTTGAAATCCTCCAGAAAATTCTATATTTAGTTCATCGTTATAATACCAGAAATCTGGAATATCATAAACAATGACTTATTGATTTTAGAAGCAATAAATATTGACTGATAGAAAAGTTGTGCGCTACAATTTTAAGGAACAATATAGAAAGGAGACTTTATGAGATACAAATATGCCATAACCTTATCTTTAATAATATGTTTTGTTGTTGCGTTAGGTGCTAATGGTTATTGTTGGGGAGTCAAGAAAAAAAAGACTGAAACAAAGACACAGGAAACTGCTCCTGCTGAGAAAGAATCAAAAGAATTAAAAGGTCCTAAACTCAGGGTTGGTATTTTCGATTTCGATAACAAGAGCGCCTACGGACAGGGTAAACTCGGTCAGGCTGCAACTGATGTCTTTGTCACGGAACTGGTTAAAACTGGTAAATTTATTGTCATCGAAAGATCTCAGATCGACCAGTTCAGAAAAGAACAGAACCTTGTATCTTCAGGTATGGTTGACGCTTCTACTGCAGTTAAAGCTGGAAAAGTTCTGGGTCTGAATGCTATCGTTTATGGCGTTATATCTCAGTTTTCTGTCAGCGAAGGATATCAGGATTATGCTATCTATAAAAAAAGAACTGATGTTGCCGATTGTGTTATTGACGTTAGAGTGATCGATGCTCAAACTGGACAAATACTATTTGCCGATACTGGTAAGGGAAAAGTTGAAAGTGAAAAAAAACAATTCCTCGGAATGGGTGAAAGAGGAAACTACGATCAGACTCTCTCTGAAAATGCTCTCAGATCTGCTATCGTCCAGCTGTTCGATAATATGATTCAAAGAATGTCGGAAGTTCCCTGGACAGGAAAAGTTGCAGCGGTCGATTCTGAAAATATTTATATCAATGCAGGAACTGAAACTGGTTTGAAAATCGGGGAAATACTCACAGTTTATAGACCCGGAAAGGAAATCATCGATCCGGATACAAAACTTTCCATGGGCTTTACAAGAACAAAAGTTGGACAGATTATAATTGAATCATATTTTGGAAAGAATGGATCTATTGCTAAAAAAATCTCCGGTGATAAAATCATGCAAAATGACATCGTTACATACGAATAAAGGAGGTACAAAGCAATGAACAGGAAAAGTACTTTATTATTTATATTCTTGATTTTGATTATATCTACCCTTGGGTGTAAACACTATTCCACTCAAACTGGTGAATCGAATGACGGGTATTTGAGATTCGAAATCGATCCTCCAACAGCAAGTGTTTTTGTCGACGATATATATGTAGGAATAGCTCAGGACTTTTCAGAAAAGGATCTGAGAAAAAAAGAAAAATTCCTGAGAGTCTCTTCCGGTCACCATGTTATCAGGTTTGAATTGGAAGGATACAAAACACTGAAAAGAGAAGTATATGCAGGGCATTCAATTCAAACTATAAGCTTGAGACTTGAACCTCTGTAATGTATGGTAAGGAATGATCATAAAAAGATTCTTAATTATCGGATTTTTAGTTTCCTTCACAGCATGTGGAGCTCATTTCGATTCCTTCAGGATAGTTGATCCTGATTTCCACCAGTATACACCTCGAGTTGTTGCCGTTCTTCCTATGGCAAACTCGTCATTGAAATATAATGCTCCTGTCAAATGTCGCGAAATATTCTTTAACAAACTCTCATACAAGGGATATAATCTTATCCCTATCGAAACAATCGATGCAGCTCTGGAAGAACTTGGCGTCAACAGCGGTTCACAGATTGAACTCTATACCCCCAAGAAATATGGCGAAATACTCGGAGCTGATACTTTGATCTATGGTAGGGTGAGAGAATATAATACAAAATACCTGGTGGCATATGCTTCCGTCACCGTAAGCCTTGAATTTCAAATGGTCGATGCCGCTTCAGGAAAGGAAATTTGGAGCGCAGGAGATAAAGTTTTCGATACGAACCTGCAACATCTTAAAGCGGCACAGGCTGCTGCTGCTGACAAAAAAGAGGAAGAAGCTGGAGCTATCGCCCTTGCGGAAACACTCGCCTATGCTGCATTTAAAAGCTACAATCCATACATAGAAAAGGTTGTTGACAAAATCCTGGATTCCTTACCCCGTAGATAATAATTATTTTTAAATTTAAGATCATCCAGTAGTATGTTATTCGTGTAACCATTATTTTATATAGAATCAGCAATAAACACTCTTTAATATTATTCTGTGAATTAAAACACCAATAAAAAATAGGCACGGGCGGTTTTGAACCGCCGACCCCTACCGTGTCAAGGTAGTGCTCTCCCCCTGAGCTACGTGCCTAAATCATCGTAAAAATAATATACTAAAACGGGGATTTTGTCAATATATCAAGCATCAAATTTAAGTTATTAAGTTGAAGATTAAAAATGAATGGGAAGTCTGTATTTCTATCATTCAGTGTTGATAAAACTCTCAACTGGATAACCTGCATTCTTCCATTCTATCCAGCCTCCAAAAAATATCTTGACATCGAAAAAACCCTCTTCTACAAGATAATTTGCCAGCTCTATGCTGAGATCACAGTCCGTCCCACCGCAATAGGTTATTATCTTTATCTCTTTCGGTAAGCTTGCAATCACATCTTTATAATCTTCAAGCTGCTCGGCATAAATGTTGATTGAATCCTTTATATGACCCTGATCATAATCGGTGATCTTGCGGGTATCAATGAAAATAGCACCACCAGATTCGTATACATTGTAAGCTTCCTCTAAAGATATATCACTTTTCAGTTCTGATTCTTCAGCAAGTTGATCTAATTCGACTGGGACACTTTTTTCTGTATTTTTTATCAATTCCTGTTTTTTTATCTTTAGCTGCTCGAGTCTTGTCTCCCGGGAATAATCTCCTATTAAAGGGATTCCATTGGGATTGAAAATGTTCCATAGAAGTGAAAGGATCACGCTTAAAAAAACAGTGACTGTGGCTTGTACTAATAGTCTTATCATTACAAATTTTACGGTTTTTAACCTTTAAGGATCTATTTTTCAAGCGTTTATAAGAAAACAAAGTTATGTTGCTTATTGATATTCAATATGTAAAAATATTTTATCGAAATGATCAAGTTTGTTTTATTCTACGATATCGCATGGAGAAATTTTGGTTTGATGATCAAAAAAATTACATTGATCCTATTGATTTTCGTCGTTCTGGTTACAAATATAATATGGCTTGTTCAGGATGATCGCTACTTCCACGGCGTTATGCTGGGAACAGGTGGTCATCTTATCAATACGAGCGAATTCTATCACATTCTGAGATTCGATCCATTAAATCTTGTCCACGGTTTCCTCAATGTTGAAAAAATTTACCCGCCCGTACCCTATTTAGCGGGTGCAATCATGATGATCATCAAACCTTCGCCGGATATGGCTGCCTTTGTTAACACCCTGTTTTTTATTGGAACGATAATCTGTTGTTTCTACATTGGAAAAATATTGTTCGATCCGGTTATCGGGATCTTTTCATCAATTTTATTGAGTCTTTACCCCCTTGCATACGCCTTCTCGAGGATCATATGTGTGGATATCACTTTGATGTTCTTTGCGACTCTTTCAATCTTGCTTCTGATCTTGTCGCAAAACTTTTTAAATAGAAAATTATCAATCTCTATTGGTGTAATATTCGGACTGGGGCTCTTAGTCAAATGGGTTTTTCCATTCTTCTTTGTGGGACCCGCAATTTATTCACTGTTTTTCTCGATCAAAGAAGAAAAAAAGGTTTTATCGAAAAGACTTGTCAACATAATCATTGTAGCTATCTTGGCTTTGATTATCTGTTTACCCTGGTACCTGACAAATTTCGGTCACATTAAAGATTTCGCAAGGTTTCAAAGCGCTCTTGTCGTAAAAACTTCTGCATTAAGCCTTCTTTTTTCAAAATACTTTTTTTTCATGTTTATTAGATTACCGAACATGGTCACACTCCCTTTTTCAATTCTATTTGTCATAGGAATGGTGACAATCATTCTTAAAAAAGATAGAAAAGGATGGCTTCTTTTACTATGGTATGCAACTCCATATATAATCTTTGCTTCATTTTATGCCCGTACAGATAGATATTTTCTGCCGGCACTGCCAGCAATAGCGGTAATATCTGTTTATGGCTTGAAAGAAACTTCTCTGTGGATTTATTCATTGATTAAAAAGTCAGACGAAATAGAAAAATCTAAGGGAAATAAGATTCTCACCTTTACATTCATGCCGTTCGCGATCTTTGGATTTATGAGTATGTGGATTTTCTCATTTACAGGGCTCGGAAAAGAAAATCCTGTGGGCAATATCATGTTTAAAGTTAATTTTCCGAAGTTTGCACAATATAACCCCCTTGCCGCAGAACCCCACCCTCCATATTCATATAATACTTCCAAAAATTCTGAAAATATTTCTGATGTAGATAAAATCACAAGTTCAATTTCTACAAAATACGATCCTGAAAAAAAATTGAACATGCTTCTAATTCCATATAATGGATATATCTCCGGCGATCTCTTGAGATTCTTAAAAAACGTGAACAATTACAGATGGCAAATACCTGAAGAACATCACTATGAAATATGGAAAGAAAATTATTTCCAACTTGTTCAGGATGCTGATGTTATTATTTTAAATCCTGTCACTGAAACGCAATTGTCATGGCTCGAGAATAACAGGAAGGATTATGCAAAATATATGAAACAGGCTAGATCATTAACTAAAAATGAAACTCCTGTCCTGAATAATCATTTCAGCCTTAAAGAATCTATTTTTCTGGAAAATGACAGGTTATGCAGGATCTATTTCAGGAGATCACAAAAAACTCCCGCTGAAGAATTCGATGTTATTATCGAAGCACTTAAAATGGAAAGGACAAATAAAACCGCAATAAAATCTCTTGAAGAAATAATTAAAGATTATAAAAAAATTGATGCAGCTTTTGATGAAGTAAATTCATTGATAAAAATATATCCCGATAATGACAAGTTGAATAAACTTAGGATCTATTTAGCCCATTTGAAAAATACAAATATATAAAATTGAAGATGAATTTAAAACCTGCATTGATTAAATAAAGATCAAACCAATCAACATATAGCTTACAAGTGTAACAAGTAAAACACCAATCAGGTTCAAACCAAATCCTGCTTTGGCCATCTGGTTTATTTTGATGTAACCTGAGCCCATGACAATTGCATTGGGCGGTGTTGCGACAGGCAGCATAAATGCACAGGATGCCGATATTGTCGCTGGTATCATCATATAATAAGGATGTATTCCAATATTTACCGCTGATGATGCTAAAATGGGCATCATGATTGTCGTCATCGCAGTATTCGACGTCAACTCGGTCAAAAAAGTCATTATAAAACAGATGGATGAGATCATTACAATAGGTGGTACTTGACTCAAAAATTCCATGTTCTCGCCTATCCATTTAGCTAAACCACTCTCCTGAATTCCGCCTGCAAGAGCAAATCCACCACCGAAAAGAAGTAAAATTCCCCAGGGTATCTTCTTAGCCCAGTTCCAGTCAAGGAGAAATTCTCCCTTTTTCAAATTGACTGGAACAGCAAACATTGATACCGCCATAAGCATTGCGACAGTAGAATCATGAATATACTTTGGCTCGGGAAACAACAATGACCAGCCCGGTATATAAATAAATCCAAGATCGATAGGGACCCGGGAAATCCATAAAAAGGCTGTCAGACAAAAGAATATAAGGGTTATCCTCTCACCTCGGCTCATGTCTCCCAGCTTCCTTATCTCTTCTTTCAATGCTGATCTTGAATCCGATTGGCTTAAACTTTCAACATCTTTAAGTTTGAATACGACAAATGTCAAATAAAACCAGCAGAGGGGAAGAAAGATTATAACAAAAGGAAGACCAAAACTCATCCATTGAAGAAAACCTATTTCCTGGTATTGAGGAAATAAACGCTTTATACTTCCCGCAAAAACTATATTTGGTGGTGTCCCTACTAATGTTCCTATACCACCAATACTGCAGGCATAAGCTATGCCAAGCATCAATGCCGTGGAAAATTTCTTGAAAATAAGACTGCTTTTTGCGTCTTTGGATCTTTCCGGTCTTTCAAAATGAAGTGCAACTGAATATGCAATCGGCAGCATCATCAATGTTGTCGCTGTGTTGGATATCCACATGGATAAAAATGCAGATGCTACCATGAATCCAAGGATCAATTTCTTTGGCTCTGTTCCTATTATCTTTATTATATGAAGGGCTATTCTCTTGTGAAGACCCCATTTCTGTATTGCCATTGCAATGAAAAAGCCGCCCATGAAGAGCATTACATTGTGATCTGAATAAGCTGATGCTGTTTTTTTGCTCGTCATTATTCCCATCAACGGGAACGCAATTAATGGGATCAGCGACGTAGCCGCAAGGGGTAGTGATTCGAATATCCACCAGATTGCCATCAAAAGCGCAACAGCTCCGACCATCTTGCTTTTAGATGTCATGTCTTCTGGAGTTGGAAGGAAAAAGATGATTAGAAAGGTAACTAATCCAAGATAGAAACCTATTGTCTTTTTTAAGATAAAACCGCTATTCTGGTTTTGCTCTTTCACCTATTTATGAAATCTTGAAAAATGCTTTCAAATGAAAATATATTATTGAGGATGAATTAAGAGATGATATGTGTATCACTAAAACTGCTTTTCCATATTGTCTAAAGGAGCTTCTTTATCTTTGGATCTCTCTATCCAATAAGATTTTGAATTTCCAAAACACTTTCGATCCAGAAGATCCTTTCTTATTATTTTGAAAAACAAAGCGACTGGTGTAAAAATGAGATAATATTGAATTCCAAGAATTACCTTCGACATGACCCAGCCGATACATTGCGCTAAAAAAGTGATGACAATATAGATCGGCTTCAAAATCCTTGGAGCTAATAACGATAAAAGAAAAATCACGGGAGCAATACAATAAAGGACTTTGGGTGCAGTCGTTAAACCATTTTTATACAGATATATAGAAGCAAAGATGCATAAAATTACCGCAAGACCAATCCCAAATGTCCTGATCTGCTTCTTATCTGTATTTATCTTGAAAAACATGATTAATCTAGCTCGAATTCCTTCTGCCAGTCGATATCATCACTCAATGGCTTCTGATCATTTTTGTCTAACAAATAAGGTCCCATGATAAGATAATCCATATTTGTCCGCATGAAGCATGTATAGGCATCATTCATTTTGCAGACGATCGGCTCTCCCCTCACGTTAAAAGATGTGTTGATAATTACAGGACAACCGGTCCGCTTCTTGAAAGATTTGATCGTCTCGTAATATAAGGAATTGTCCTCTTTCGATACTGTTTGAACACGTGCAGAATAATCCACATGCGTGATAGCCGGAATACTCGATCTGACAATGTTGAGCTTATCTATCCCGAAAAGTTTCTTTTCATCGTCTGTCATGTCACGACGTATCTCTTTTTTCACAGGAGCTACTAGAAGCATATATGGACTCTCTTCGTCCATCTCGAAATAATCGGAAACATCTTCGCGAAGAACCGTAGGTGCAAATGGTCTGAATGATTCCCTGAACTTGATCTTGAGGTTCATCTTTGTCTGCATATCCTTCGAACGTGCATCTCCTATTATACTTCTCGAACCCAATGCTCGGGGACCAAATTCCATCCGACCCTGAAACCAGCCGATTACATTTTGCTCCTCGATGAGCTGAGCTATTCTATCAGGTATTTCACTTTCCTGTAATTTCGTAAAGGGTGCATCGACCTGTTTTAAATATCTCTCGATCTCATCTGGTGAGAATTCTGGTCCAAGGTATGATGCATGCTGCAGATCCCTGCCATTATTAGTTATTCTATCATTTTTCAGATATTTAAACCAGACAAGCAAAGCGGCGCCTAAAGATCCACCCGCATCACCGGCTGCTGGCTGTATCCAGAGCTTTTCAAATGGACCCTCACGTAAAAGTTTACCGTTTGCAACGCAGTTCAATGCAACACCACCCGCAAGACAGAGGTTCTTCTGACCGGTTAACTCATGAAGATGATTTGCCATCTTGAAAACACACTGTTCTGTAACAACCTGAATTGAACTTGCTATGTCCATATAATCCTGATTTATCTTCGTCTCTGGTGTCCGGGGTTTCATACCAAAAAGCTTGCTGAAATTTCCATTCGTCATTGTCAAGCCGACACAGTAATTGAAATATTTCATGTTGAGCTTGAAAGAACCATCTTCCTTGAGATCGATCAAATTGTCGAGTATCAAATCAACATATCTAGGTTGACCGTAGGGTGCAAGACCCATGAGTTTATATTCCCCGGAATTAACTCTGAATCCGGTGAAATATGTAAATGCGGAATAAAGTAAACCCAGTGAATGAGGAAATTTGATCTCCTTCAAAATGTCGATTTTTGTTCCTTTCGCTACTCCCTGGCTGGTCGTTGTCCACTCGCCAACTCCATCTATGGTCAGAAAAGCCGCCTCCTCGAATGGTGATGGGTAAAATGCCGATGCTGCATGTGATTCATGGTGCTCGGGAAAAAGTATTTTCCCGCTGTAATCGAGCTCTTTCTTGATGTATTCTTTAAGCATCAATTTCTGCTTAAGCCAGATGGGCATTGCTTTTACGAAGGATTTTATACCGATCGGTGCATAAGCAAAATAAGAATAAAGTAATCGCTCGAATTTGATGAAAGGCTTGTCGTAAAAGGTCACATAATCAAGGTCTTCTACCGAAATTCCCTGGTGATCAAGACAAAATTTTATAGCGTTTGTTGGAAAGTTGTAATCGTGCTTTTTCCGGCTGAATCTTTCTTCCTGGGCTGCTGCTACTATATCACCATTCTTCACGAGTGTTGCTGCACTGTCGTGATAAAATGCCGATATGCCAAGTATGTATGTATCTTTCATTGCCTGTAATGAAGTTCACAAAATAAATTTAGATTAAATTCTTATTTTAAATCAAAAAGGCTATTTTGTCAAGTATAACAAGGGATAATAGGGGGGCGATTTATATGCAAAATAAAATAAAAAACAGGATTTTATGTATGATATCGATTAAATTTAGCTACCTGAAAAAATGTTATTTGTTTAAATTTAAAAATTCGGGAAACCTGTTTGAAATAATAAATTTTGCCTTTTAAGGGGATATGCTGGTTGACAGCATAATTGATCCCGGGTAATAATTTATATCGGGATAACTTAAAGGCAATTATCCTTTCTGTTCCTTGGACAATCATCGAATATGCTTTTTTAAATTTCAGTTTTGAACGTTTTTATATTGGAGGTTTAAGATGTCAGGATTAAAAGATTAGAACCCATGAGGGTGGTCAGTTTCCATGCTGTCAGCCGATCACCGGAATTAGATGGGTGGGCGAAGATGAAATCATGGGCAAAACCAAAGGATCTTCTTGATAATCAAGAAAAAAATCCAGTATATGGATTCAATAATCCCGATCCAATTCCGGGAAAAAAGGAATATGGCTACGAATACTGGATCAGGGTTGAACCGGATTTTGAATCTGATGAAGTCGCTGTCAAGGATTTCCCCGGAGGACTATTCGCGGTCACATTTTGTAACGCTAAAGAAGATATGGAAAACGAATTCTTCAAAGAAAAAGGTTACCTCATAACATGGAAAAAACTTGCCGACTGGGTGAATGCGAGTAAGTACAGCTGTGGAAACGCACCCTGCCTTGAACATCATCTCGATTGCAATGTTCCCGAAGATGAACTCGTCTTCGATCTCTATTATCCGATTAAAGAGTCTGATAACCCATGAAATTGCTATTTTAAAAAAAAATCTTCATTCATATAGTTCGACGGATTTCTGTAATTTATTTACCATCCCTTGAAAATCAAGGAAGTTGAGCTTCACTCGCACAGTAAAACAGATCGAAAACTGTCTGTGAATAGGTTGACAATTACAAAAAATTTTCCAAAATTTAAATTCTTTATTGACATTTTATCAACATTGAATATAATTTATTCTTATTAAGTATTGTTCAACATTTTATTAGAGTGTAGAAATGGTTAATAACTTATGCTATCTGAAAAGTTCAGAATATTCAAAAATATTCTTGAATGTATTAAAGTTTGAGCACAATGGAAAACAACACGAGTTGAAGATGTTATATTGGAAGGTGGAGAACCTATTTATAGGTTATCTGGTAGAGCATCCCGAAATAATGTCAATGGGCAAAACTTTAGAAGAATTCGAAGAGAATTTAAAAAAAGTATTCATTCGGATTACCATGGATAATGTCCCTGAAAAAATTAATGAACTCTCTATTGAAGAAGAAAAAAGATAAGTTTAATAAAATTTTCAAAATTCAGGATAAAATCTTGATAGGTATGAGTTTGTTAGTTTTATTTTTAAATCCAGCTTTCGGAAAAATGAAAACTAGCTGGAACTTGAAAATGATAAAATACCTGCTGAAAACATAATAAAATAATTTAGTCGACACTTCTCTATATCACGAGATCCAAACATTAAAATTAGTGTAATAGACAAAACTATGATAAAATTCGTATACTTTGTAGCAAAAAGTTTGATTATACAACCTATTCCATTAATTTTGATTGAACTGAAATGATAACTTTGCTCCAAAAGCTTTTTCGTATCATGCGTCCATGCAGGATGCCCCAAAAAGCGGTCTCTTTACTCGAATCGGAAGGGCTTCTTGTTCTCCAGGAAAAAATCCGCATTGTTGTTATTTTTAAGAATTTCAAGGCTCCCTATCGGAGACATAGTTACAAATCCTCCATTGCATTCGGTTCTTTTGGTCTCTCTTCCCGCAGGATTATGGCTTTCAGTTTCTTTAAGATGATTGTCCATACTACTTATGATGAACCAAAATTCAAGTCAATAACCTTTTCAAACAGGAAGGACAAGTATCTCTCATTATCTTTTGATGCATCTGAATTCCACCAAAACCAATCAGGTCAAATTGAGATTCGCTTTTTCCTTTCGAACGTTAACGAAGCAATCCATATTCTGCAAGGCTTTGGGGCTTCCATTCTTGATGTTGTTAAAGAAACAACAGAAAAGTAATAATTTTTCTTTAACCACTAAGGACACGAAGGGACACTAAGTTTTATTATACAGAGGTTTAAAATGACAAATAAGAAAAACCAGTTGATGAAAAGAGATAAAAATATTTTTATTGAACTTATTGAACAAATTCGCAAAGGTGATTCAGAGTCTGTATTGAGTTTCTTGAAAGAGCCTGCTACAAAAATAACCGCTTTCCTTGCAGGTATCTTTAAATTTGGTAGAGTCGATATAATCGACACTGGTTCAAGATTATTACAATATGCTATCTTTGGGGAGTATTCCAAAGGATTTGGAAAAGAATATGAGACTCTTGTTGCAAAAAATTTAATAAATAAGGATTTTGGAAAAACAAAATATGGTCCAAAGACTCTT
>Ga0272441_10013646_pt1 | contig 11657 bp, 8 predicted proteins | sample SSMProp6N_FD_193582 | JGI IMG/M metagenome (GOLD analysis project Ga0272441, IMG submission 193582) | Marine sediment archaeal communities from Little Sippewissett salt marsh, Falmouth, MA, United States - SSM-Prop-6N | ecosystem: Environmental > Aquatic > Marine > Wetlands > Sediment ... | reverse complement strand
TCCTGCACCGTCTGGATCAAGCGCTCGAAATCCTTCGAGTCGACCGGCTTGGTCATGTAGCTGGCGGCGCCGCTGTCGTACGCCTTCACCATGTCCTCTTCCCGCTCGGAAATGGTGAGCACGATGACCGGGATGCGCCGCAGGCGGTCGTCCTCCTTGATCTTGGCCAGCACCTCGAGGCCGTTGATCTTCGGCAGGTTGATGTCGAGCAGGATCAGATCGGGCCGCGGGGTATCCTCGAACTCCCCCTTCTGCGAGAGCGTGTCGAGGGCCTCCTCGCCGTCCCGCGCGAAGTACAGCTCGCACTTGACGTCGCTCTTGCGCATCGCCCGCTTGATGATCGTGACATCGTTGGGGTTGTCCTCGACGACCAGAACCTTCATCTTTTCGAGGCTATGCATTGGTTTCCACCTCTCTTGCTTTGGGAATCGTGAAGTAGAACGTACTCCCTCTCCCGACTTCCGAATTCACCCAGATCGTGCCCCCGTGCTCCTCGACGATCCGTTTGCAGATCGCGAGGCCGGCTCCGGTCCCTTCGTAGTCCTCTCTCGGGTTGAGTTTCTCGAAGATCCCGAAGATCCGCTGCTGATAGCGGGCCTCGATCCCGATTCCGTTGTCCTCGACGAAGAACGTGGCCATCCCGTTGGCGCGGGCATCGTGCTGCCAGCCGACGCGGACCATCGGGAGGGCCTTGTCGTTGTACTTGATCGCGTTGGTGATCAGGTTGCTGAACAGCTCGCTGATGCGCACCTTGCTTCCCTTCACCGGCGGCAGATCGCCGCCGACCTGCAGGTTCACGCCGCGCAACCGGATCTCCAGGTCCTCCTGGATCTCCTCCAGCAGCCGCTGGGTGTTGACTCGTTCGAACGATTTGGTGTCCACGTGAATGCTCGCCAGCGACAACAGGTCGTTGATCAACTGGCGCATGCGCGCCGACGTCCTCCGCAGCGTGTGGAGGTACTCCACGCCCTCCTCCTCGAGGCGATCCTCGTAGTCCTCGAGCAGGAAGCCGCTGAACGTCTCCACCGTGCGAAGCGGCTCCTTGAGGTCGTGCGACACGACGTGCGAGAACTCCTCGAGCTTCTCGTTGCTGCGCTCGAGGTTCTGCGTCTTCTCGCGCAGGCTCTCCTCGAGCTGCTTCATCGCGGTGACGTCGATGTAATGATCGATCCGGCCGCCCTTGTAGCGGTCGGTCTCGATCGGAATCGACCGGACCTCGAGGATTCGCTCGTCGCGGCCGAGGGTCGGCCGAACGTGGCACGTCATCGAATCGATCCGCTCGCCCTTGTCGATCGCCTCCTCCATCACCTTGGCCAACGATTGCGCCTCCTCGAACGCGCCGACGTAGCGCGACAGCGCCCGCTTCGCGTCGACGCCGATCAGTCGATCTCGATCGATGCCGAAGAACCGGCCGACGGTGGCGTTGGCCCAGATCACCTCGTGCTTTCGATCGGTGAGGATGATGCCCGAATCGAGGGTGTCGACCGCTTCCTCGATCAGGCGGCGATACCGAGCCTCGGTCTCCATCAACTGACGCTGGTATTCGACTTCCTTGGTGCGGTTGCGCGCCTCGATCACCGCGAGTCGCTCGTTGATGCGCGTGCCGCGGAGTTCGACCGGGAACGCCTTCCGCTCCTCGGTGATGAAGCGGATCTCGATGCCGCGGATCTCGCCTCGGTCGAACAGACGCAGCAGCTCGGTCTTCATCCGCGCCAGCTCGTCCGGATGGACGTACTCGGTCAGCTGCAGCGACCGCTTGGTCGCGTAGCCGATCGCCGTCCGCGAGGCCTCGTTGCGACGCAGGACCGTGCCCTCACGATCGACGAAGTGGAGGGCGTTGAGCGCGGGATCGAAGATCTCCTCGTCGTATCGATCGCGAAGCGAACTCGGCTGCTGCCACATGGCGCGCCGGGCGTGCCGACGTTCGTTGAACCAGCCGATCGCCGCGCCGACGAGGAGATAGGCCACCGGCACGAGAACGAGCCACTGCACCGACCGCACGCCGAATCCCAGCATCAGCGCGACGCCGGCGACCGCCATGCCCGCGGCCAAGTACACCGCGGACGGGTTGCGCAGCGCCCGCGCTCCGAGCACCAGCGGGACTCCGAACGTCACGAGCACCAGCGGCTCCAACGGGAGCCCGGTCTGGTACAGCACGATGGAGATCACGACCGCGACGACGAACGACACGCCGACGATGATCGCGCGCTCGGTGGGATTCAGTCCTCTTGCCAATGGTCGCCCATCCTTGATCTTTCCGCGTCAGAGAAGGTGCACGAGACGATTGCCTACCGCGAAGATAAGAACGGACAGCACGAAACGAAAGGACATCGATCACCCGGAGACGGGACGTTCTCCAAGCGAACCCCTCGCCTAGATGATCAGGTTCGGGTTGAGGTTGCTGAGGAATGGCTCGACGATCTTCTGCAGGTACGGCTCACGCAGGATCTTGATCCGCCGGCTCTCGATCGAGATGATGCCCCGACTCTCCAGCTCGCTCAGCGTGCGAATGGCGGTCTTGGATGACACGCCGGCCATCTCGGCCAACTCGGCCCGGGACAGTTCGACGCCGCTTCGCCCGAGGTGGAGGATCAGGCGGGCCAGCCGCTCCTTGCTCGACGAGTACGATCGTTCGGCCAGCTTGTTCTGGAACGCCTTGAGTTCCTCGGACAGCTTCTCGTACAGCCGGAAGATCGTCTTCGGATGGCGCTCGAGGAAGTAGAAGAAGTCGCCGCGCTCGATGAATCCGACGGTTACCGCGTCGATCGTCTTGGCGTACGCGTTGTGGCTGCCCTTGTCGAACAGCGTCGTCTCGCCGAGGATCTCTCCAGGGCCGGAGATCTTGAGAATCTGGCTCTTCGCGCGCATGCTGCGCTTCACGAGCTTCACCATGCCGTCGAAGATCAGGTAGAAGCCGAACGCCGGGGCGCCCTCCTGGAAGATGATTTCGCCGCGGCCGTAGTTGATGTTGCGAACGGACTCCTGAAGCTTGGCCAGTTCCTTGTCCTTCAGATCGGAGAAAATGCGGAAGTCCTTGAGTTCGACCATTCCTACCCCCTCTGACGACGTCTCCTTGCGGAATTCGTTGCGTCTGTCCCCCTCAACTTCGACCTCTCATCACCCACAGGGTAGGGTCAGACGTCCCGCATTGTAACCGATATCACACTCGAAGCCAAGCGGGGTCGGCCTCGCGCTCGTCCGCATCCCATGCCCACTCGGCCGGGCTCGTCGGGCGCCGCGAGCGAGTCCCGAGCCCCGCTCCATCGTCGCCCGACCGGACACGCGTCCGCACCCGCCACCCGCGCCCACGGCCCGGCGACGGGCGCCTCTTCGGGCCGATGCCCCTCCTGTTCGATGACGGCGAGACGCTCGCGCGACCTCGTTCGATCCCCAGGCCCTGACAGGCCTTGACACGCCGCCGGGGCGTCCATACACTTCACCGGGTCACGCACGCCGGAGTGGCGGAATTGGCAGACGCGCAGGATTCAGGATCCTGTGAGGGTTACCCCTCGTGTGGGTTCAAGTCCCACCTCCGGCACAGCTCCATGTCCCGCTGCCGGCGCCTCGCGCCGAGCGCTCCCACGCTAGAGACCTAGAACACGCCGCCGGCCCACAGTGCGAGGCCCAGGAACGCGATTCCGGCGAGCCAGAACCGCACCGTGACCTTCTGTTCCGGCCAGTCGGCGCCGCGCAGCAGCCGCGGCCGATCGTCGGGCCCCGCCGCCTCGAAGTGGTGATGCAGTGGTGCCATCTTGAACACCCGGCGGCCGATCAACCGACTCGAGCCCACCTGGAGGATGACCGACGCGGCCTCGAACACGAGGACGCCGGCGAGGATCGGCAGCAGGAACGACACTCCACTGATGAGGGCCATCGACGCGACCACGCCGCCGATGCCGAACGATCCGACGTCGCCGAGGAACAGGCCGGCGGGATGGGCGTTGATCCACAGGAATCCGATCAGGGCGCCGACGAGCGGCAGACCGACGACGAAGGCGTCGCGGGTCGGGGAGAGGACGATCAATCCGACGAGGACCAGGATCGCCAGCCCGCCCGACAGGCCGTCGAGCCCGTCGGCTAGGTTCATGCTGTTGGTCGTGCCGACGAACACGAACCACGTGAGGAAGAACGCGGCGATCGGCGGAAGCGACACGGCTCGTGACGAGAACGGGATCCGCATCGGCCCGGAGACGGCGTCGCGGAACAGGACGAAGAGGGCGATCGCCGCGACGGTCAACAGAAGCATCTTCTGCGGCGCGGTCAGGCCGGTCGAGTGCCGCCGCCGGATCGAGCGGAGGTCGTCGATCAGTCCGAGGCCGCCGAACAGGCCGGCGGAAGCGAGGACGAGGGCGATGTCGCGAGGGCCGTCGATCCGGGGCCACAGCGCGACGACGCCGACCGCCCACAGGCCGAGGACGATGAGGCCGCCCATCGTCGGGGTTCCCGACTTGGCGGTGTGGGATCGCGGTCCGAGGGCGCGGATCTGCTGGCCGATCGAGCGGCGCCGCATCGCGCGGGCGAAAAGGGCGCAGGCCAGACCGCAGATCGGGACGAGGGCGAGCGAGACGACGACGACCGTCGTCAACGGGCGTCCTCGACGCGGAACTCCCCGTCGCACTCAAGAAGCCGCCGCCTCAGCTCGGCGCGGTCGGCCTTGCGGTCCTCCAGCGCCTCGGCCACCAACTTGAACAGGCGATACGCCGTCACGAGGCAGAAACCCTGCGACTGGCATCCGCGGAGCACCGCCTGCGAGAACTCGGTGGACCGACGCTTCGGATCGAGACTCCGGGACCCGCTGACGACGAGGATCCCCTTGTGGTGCCCGGCCCCGTCGGTGATTGTTCGATCGACGGCATCGAGCAGCCGGCGGTACGCGGGCAGCCCGACCTGCTCCCCGTCGGCCGCCGCGGCGACCACGAGGGCGTCGCCATCGTCGGATCGTAGCGCCAGAACGTCGCGCTGCACATCGCGCTCGACCTCGAAGTCGAGTGCGGCGAACGCATCGGCGACCGCCGGGAGGAACGCGAATCGCCCGCGGGTGTACAGCATCGCCTTCGGCTTCGTCGCCTCGCGCAGCTTGGCGCTCACCTCGTCGATCTTGGCTCCCAGCGTCCGGTGGCGCTCCTCCAGTCCGACCAGCTCGTCGGCCAGCGCCTCCTCGCCGGGGAGCGGGTAGCCGGGGAGCCAGTCCGGATCAGCGACGAACGCCGGGCGATGGGCCGATCGCTCGATCGCGTCGAGAAGCGCGTTCGCTTCTTCGGTCGGGGAGACCCCCTCGAGCGGGGGGACGAGCACCAGCCGCCCCTCGTCGAACGGGATCTCGAGTGCCAGCGGATCGCCGACGCGATTGCGGGCCAGCACGGTGGCGAATCGGTCGATCGGCGTCGACAGCATGTCCTGGTACACGGCGTCGTACACGACGTGATCCCTGAACCGCGCCAGGTAGTCCTCGAACGGGCTTCCGCTCTCCGGCAGCACGACGTCCCGGCCGCGCCGAGGCACGAACCGGCCGTTCGACGGGAAGCTCAGTTGATGCTGCTTGTCGACCAGACTGACACTCGGAAGCCAATCGTAGCGATCGACCCGGTCGGCCGGCGCGTCGCCGAGCAGCTCGAGCGGCTCTCCGCGCGTTCGCAGGCGACAGACGAGGACCCCGCCGCCGCGCTTCAAGAGATCCTCCGCCTCGATGCGGCGCTGGGTCATCCACGCCGACAGCGTGCGGCCGAAGCCGCGATCGTGGTTTGGATCGGTTCGCCGGACGCCGTCGCCGCCCGGGGCGACGTCCTTCGTCCAGCGGCGCGAGATCGCCAGCGGGTCGACGAACACGACATCGTGAGACGAAAACGAGGTGCGCCCGAAGAAGTCCTCCCGGCGGATGTCCGGATGGTCGAGGCGCCAGTCGACGGATAGAAGCTCGATTCCCATGGCCCCAGATCTTACATCCCGGCCGAACGGTCGAACAACCAAAGAAAAGCGGCAGGACCACCCGGGGCGGTCCTGCCGCGTCGAAGCCCGATCTACGGATTCTCCAGCTCCGAAATCGACATCAAGAAGAAGTGTGCGTAACCGCCGAAGAACTCGCTGTAGAAGCCGATGCGGTAATCGATGCCAGGGATCAACTCCGACTCGCCCTCCGGCAGGCCGACGACGAACGGGGCCCAAAGCGAGTGGACCATGTAGTTCCCCAGGTAGAGGAAGCTCGTCGACTCGTCGAGCGCGCCGTCTCCGTCGATGTCCATCTGGAGACTCATGCGGATCTTGGTCGCGCCGGGCGCGGTGAACGTGTAATCGATCGACCCGGACTGCAGCGACCCCTCGAACAGCAGTTCGTTCCCGCCGCCGGGCGGCGTCGGGATGATGCCCATCGGGGCCACACCGGCGTCGTAGTCCTGATCGACGTTCTGGAACGTGCCGTCCGTCTCGATCGCCAGGCGGTACGCCCGCGGGGCTCCCCAGCCGAGGCCGGCATTGACGGTCACGTGCCAGGTGTCGGTTCCCCAGACGAAGATGCCGGGCGTCGAGCCCATCGCCGGGGCGCCGGGCACCACCGCCGTTCCGCCGACCACGACCGGCTGGGTTGTCGTCGAGGAGAGGCCATCATTGTCGACGACGGTCAACCGGACGGTGGCTACGCCGGAGTTCTGGTAGAAGATCTGGACGAAGGGGCCGCTCATGTCGTCGACCCCGTTGCCGTCGAGATCCCACAGGTAGCTGACGATCGTGCCGTCGGGGTCGTACGACGACGAAGCGTCGAATTGGACCGTCTCCCCGACGGCCGGATTCGGAGGCGTGAACGTGAACGTCGCCACCGGTGGCAGCAGCGTCGCGCCGACGGCGACCGCCTGCGTCGTCGAGTTGGTCGCCCCGTCATCGTCGGTCACCGTCAGCGTGACGGTGTACGTTCCCGCGGCCGTGAACTGATGGTACTCGTAGCTCGTTCCGGTGCGGGTGACCGGCATGGTGCCGTCTCCGAAGCTCCACGTGTACGAGGCAATCGTGCCGTCGGGGTCGCTCGACCCGGCGCCGTCGAACCGGACCCACACGCCGACGTCGGGACTCGACGGGGAGTAGGTGAACGCCGCAATCGGCGCCTGGTTGGCCGTTCCGACGACGATCGTATGCGTCGTCGAGTCAGTGGCGCCGTCGTCGTCGGTGACGGTCAGGGTGACGACGTAGGTGCCGGCGGCCGAGAACGGGTGCCAGGCGACCGAATCGGTGCTGGTGCCGCCGTCGCCGAAGTTCCACGCGTACGACGCGATCGACCCGTCGGGATCGCTCGATGACGTGCCGTCGAATTGCACCCACCCTCCGATGGCCGGATTGGCCGGCGAGAAGGTGAACGCCGCGGTCGGCGGGAGGTTGGTCGGTCCGACCTGGATCGACCGGGTCGTCGAGTTGGTGGCGCCGTCGTCATCGGTGACGGTGAGGGTCACGACGTAGGTGCCGGCGGCCGAGAACGGATGCCAGGCGACCGAGTCGGCGCTGGTGCCGCCGTCGCCGAAGTTCCACGCGTACGACGCGATCGTGCCGTCGGGGTCGGTCGAAGAGGTCCCGTCGAACCGCACCCAGCCTCCGATGGCCGGAGCGGTCGGCGAGAACGTGAACGCGGCGGTCGGCGGGAGGTTGGTCGGTCCGACCTGGATCGACCGGGTCGTCGAGTTGGTGGCGCCATCGTCATCGGTGACGGTGAGCGTCACGACGTAGGTGCCGGCGGCCGCGAACTGGCGCCACGCCGTGGCGTTTGCGCCGCTCCCCCCATCGCCGAAGTTCCACGCGTACGAGACGATCGTGCCGTCGGGGTCACTGGATGAGGTGGCGTCGAACTGCACCCAAGCGCCGACGGCCGGATTGGCCGGGGAGAACGTGAACGCGGCGGTCGGGGGCAGGTTGGTCGGCCCGATCGGATCGAGATCGAAGTCGATGGTCCGCGTGACGCTGCCGATGACGAACACCGACGCGCCCTGCGGCTCGTATCCGGCCTTGGTGACGTAGAGCTGGTGGAATCCGGATGTGACGTAGACCGTGCGCGGCGTGTACCCGATGTAGGTGCCGTTGAGATACACCAAGGCCCCCATCGGGTCGGACGTGATCGTCAGGGCGCCGTACGCCGGCGCGCTGTCTGAGACGATCTCGAAGCTGGTGAAGTCCCACGCCATCTCGGCCACCGGAAGGATGCCGAGGACCTGAACCTGCAGCTCCTGCAGGAACTCCTCGGGATCGCTGGTCATGAACGAGAACGGGTCGATCGGCGCCTTGGTCGCCAGGATCTGGACGTACTCCGTCCCGGCGGGCGGTTCGATGACGCCCGAAATCGAGTGTTCACCTGCCGGCACGTAGTTCCCGCCCGGCGCGGTCGTGGCGTTCGGATAGATCGGCTGGGCCAGCCCGGTGGGCAGGATGTCCCAGATGTAGATGTAGGCCGGTTCGTTGACGCTGAAGTGGACGGTGATCGGCTCCCCATACTCGTAGACACCCTTGTCGACCCACACCCGGACCTCGAGTCCGCCCACTTCGGGGGGTGTAGGGATGATGCCCATTGGAGCGACGCCGCCGTCTTCGGCCACCCCGACCAGCGAGGTGAGAATGAGCAGCGACAGGAGGACGGCTCCGGCTCGCCAGGTTCTCTTGTTCATGTTCGCCTCCGTTCTTCGTGGTTCCAATCTCCGGTTCCCTTGTCCTAGGATACTGCGGCCAGCGCGGCGTCTGTCAAATCGGAAGGTTCGAGCCGCTCCAGCACCAGTTCGACGTCCTCCGGCGGGAGCGTCACCCCCTCGAGCATGATCAGGCGCTCGCGGACCATCTGAAAGAGGACGTGCCCGTCGAACGGGCTTCCTCCGCCCTCCAAGTGATCGCCGATAGCGTCTGCGATATTGATCAGAAGTTGATTGAACCGTGGCGTCGGAATGGCCGACGGCGACGACTGCGGAGCGCCGGGCGCGACGCTGAAGATGCCCTTCGAGTACAGAAGATCCCTGACCTCGCCCAGCAGCACGAATCGTTGATGGAGTCCGTGCTCGACATCGGGCAGCGGGATCCGGCGCGCCAGACCCTCGAACGCCTTGTTGACCAGGCCTTCGATCGGCAGGCCCTCCTCCAGCGCCGCGACGATCGGCAGCAGGACGGCCTCCTTCTCGGGCGACGGAGCGGCGTGGGTCACCAGGCGTTCGAGCAGCCGGAGGAGCTCCTCCGCCGGGAAGTCCGGTTGTCCGAGGCCGATGTCGATCGCCCGCAGGTACCGGTCCGGATTGGCCACCGGGATCTCGTGCAGCGGACCCTCGAACTCCGCCAGCGGGATCTGCGCCATGCCGACGAGTCCGATGATCAACAGCGTCGCGAGGGATAGCCCCAACGATGCTACGACTCGTCGTCTCATGCGCCATCACCTCCGCGACCGACGTAGCGGACCGAGCTGTATTCCCCGAAGCTCTGGACGTGCTCGTCGGCTCGAGGGTCCTCGCCCCACCAGCGCCCGTCGATCAGGAACCCGTACTCGTAGCGGCCCGGGGCGAGCGGGATCGTCGCCGTCCAGATTCCATCGTGATCGTCGTCGGTGAGCGCGGTCTCCTCCCAGTGGTTGAAGTCGCCCACGACGACGACGGTCTTCGCGTTGAGCGGCGCTGGGACGACGAACAGGACCTGTTGGTCGCCCGACACCGAGTCTTCGTCGGCCATCGGAGCCGCACCGGACGCGACCGCGGGCGCGAGCTCGAACTGCGGCGGGCTCACGCGGTCCAACAGATCGCCCGAGATGAACAGGCCGATCAGGAGAAACGCGGCCGCCGTCGCGCCGACGATGGCGAATTGGCCGACGCGGCCCCCTCGGGTCGGGGCGAGCAGCTGTCCCAGCCACTCGACGAGACCGAGGCGAGGCCGACGCTCTCCGAGATCCGACAGAATCCGCTCTTCCAACCCCTCGAGGCGTGGCGCGGACTCGGCCACTTCTCGCTGCAGCGTGTCCCGCAGAATCCTCTCGAGTTCATCGTGCGGCATGCCGGATCACGCTCCTTCCTCCATCAGTTGCTTCAACATGGCTTTCCCTCTATGAATGCGTGTTTTTACCGTTCCCTCGGGGATCGACAGGATCCCCGCGATCTCCTGATACGCGAGATCGTTGTAGAACCGCAGGACCAGGGGCGCGCGATACCCGTACGGCAGACGACCGAGCGCCTCGCGAACCTTGGTCTGGCGATCCTCCCTCGCCACGTCTCCGGCCGGATCCGATCCTCCCTTGATCTGGTCGGGAAGCTCGGCTACCGGGTGGTTCTTCCGATAGCGGAGCCGATTGCGGCAAAGGTTGGCCGCGATCGTGAACAGCCACGTGGAGAACCGCTTGTCGAGGTGAAAACGCCGAAGGTTCACGTACGCCCGGATGAACGCGTCGTGCGCCACGTCCTCGGCGTCGGCGCGGTTGCGCAGGAAACCAAGGCAGAGCCCGAACACCGCATCCTTGTAGCGGGAGATCATCTCTCCCCAGGCTCCCGTGTCTCCATCGAGCGACGCTCGCAACAGACTCACCTCGTCTTGTACGCGATACACGTTTCAGCGGCCTCCTCGGTGATCAATATACACGGTTTGCGACCCCCGGTTTCGGGGTTGACATCGATCACCTCACCCCGGGACGAACCCTCCAATCGCACGCACCCCGCGTCCACCAAGCCCGGTTGTGAACAGCGGTAGACTGAGGCATGCGGGCCCATACGGCCTTTGCGTTGAAGTGACGAAGAAACGGCTCTTAAGGAGGTCAACGAGATGTTCGCGACACGGAACGCTGCTCGATGCAGCAGCGGCAAATTGCTGACCGTCGTCCTGCTCATGGCGGTGCTCGCGATCGGACTGGCTGCGTGTAGAGGCTTCTTCGGCCAGGCCCCGATCGCGCTGATCGTGATCGGCATGGGCGGCGACGAAGAGGTACCCATCACGGTGACGTTCGATCTCAGCGGGTCGAACGATCCCGACGGCACGATCGCGACGTACGAACTCGACTTCGGCGACGGCACCGCGGCGGCGACCGGAACCGACGTCACCATCGCGGTGACGCACGACTACACGACAGCCGGGACGTACACGGTGCTGTTGACGGTCACCGACAACGACGGCCGCATCGGCATGGTCAACGGCGTGGTGACGATCGGCCCGGCGATGATCACGTTCGCGTCCGATCGCGTGACCAGCTTCGACATCTTCCGGATGAAGGCCGATGGCTCGGACGAGGCGACCGTGTACAACTCCGCCGGAACCGACGAGCTGTTCCCCGACCTCGTCCGGGGCACGCGAGGCAAGATCGCCTACGCGGCCGAGGACGGCACGAGCTGGAACATCTGGTCGATGACCGTGACCGGCGGAAGCAGAACCCAACTGACGACCGGAGCCACATCGAACCAGATCCAGCCGAGCTGGTCCCGCACCGGCGCGACAATTGCCTATGCGTCGAACGGAACGGTCCAAACGCCGTCGGCGACCTCGTGGGAGATCTTCACGATGACCGCGTCCGGCTCGACGCCGACGCAGAAGACGACCCAGACGCCGTCGTGGGCGATCGCCCCCGTCTACTCTCCGGTGAACGACGACTTCCTGTTCGTCTCCAACAAGGACGCGACCGGCGGCAGCTCGATCTGGCTGTGGGACGACTCGGCCGCGGCGGCGGTGGAGTGGAAGGA
>Ga0272441_10013645_pt1 | contig 11658 bp, 10 predicted proteins | sample SSMProp6N_FD_193582 | JGI IMG/M metagenome (GOLD analysis project Ga0272441, IMG submission 193582) | Marine sediment archaeal communities from Little Sippewissett salt marsh, Falmouth, MA, United States - SSM-Prop-6N | ecosystem: Environmental > Aquatic > Marine > Wetlands > Sediment ... | reverse complement strand
CACGTATATCAGACTGATGCATCGTCGAAGCCGCCTGCCCCAAAGCATTTTCAGAGAAAAGATGTAGTCGAAAACCAAAACAATCGAATATTTACCCTTGACGAAGGTCGTTCCATATCAGGGTGGGGCAAGCCCCACCCTACCGCTCGCCCGTCAGCCTGGCTAAAGACGTACAAAACGCTGCTTGCCGATCATTCTACCGCACATCTTAGCTGCACAGATGCGCCGATGCAAACCGGCGGGCCGCTTTATCGAGCAACGCCGCGGCGTTGGCGATGGCGTCTCGTGTATCCATTTCCTCGTCGGCGCAGGGTAGCGCGGTTTCGATGCCGGCGGCGCGGTACTGCTCGGGCCAGAGGTGCACGCGACCGGCCAAGACGGCGACCTTTGCGCCAGTCTGCTGCGCGATTCGCGTGACGCCCGAGACGACCTTGCCGCGCAGGGACTGCTCGTCGAGACAGCCTTCGCCCGTGACAACCCAGTCGGCATCGGCGAGCGCTTCGGGCAAGCCGCTGTGGGACATGACGGTATCGATTCCGGAGACCAGGCGGGCGTTCATGAACGCGACGGCGCCGGCCGCCAATCCGCCGGCTGCGCCCGCACCGGGCGGATCCTTTACGTCGCGGCCGAGCTGCTCTTTCACCAGCTTTGCCAGATGCGCCAGGCCCGCCTCCAGCATTTCGACCATCTCCGGCGTAGCGCCCTTCTGCGGCCCGTAGACCTGCGCCGCCCCGTGCGGGCCGCACAGCGGATTGTCCACGTCGCACAAAACTTCGACCTCCGCGCCCAGAGCGGCCTGCGGCGGGATCATCGTATGAATCGTCGCCACTGCTGCGCCGCCGAGGGCAATGTCGCGTCCTTCCTTCGTAAGGAACTGCCAGCCCAGCGCCGTCGCGGCGCCCACTCCGCCATCAACGGTGGCGCTTCCGCCGACGGCCAACAAAATGCGCCCGGCGCCGTGCTCGATCGCGCCGGCGATCAGCTCGCCCGTTCCGTATGTGGTCGTAAGCAAGGGATTTTGCTGCCTTGGGGCCAGGAGCTGCAGGCCGCTGGCGGTGGCCATCTCGACGACGGCGGTCCGCGTCTGCGGCAGCCAGACGAAGCCCGCCTCGACGCGCATCTCTGGAAGCGGCCCGGTGACGGTGCGGGCGATCCACTGTCCGCCGGCGGCCGCCATCAGCGCCGCGGCGGTGCCCTCACCTCCGTCGGCCATGGGCCGGACCACCACCTCCGCCTCCGGCCGGACCGCGCGCAACGCCCTCGCTACGATGTCACAGGCCTGCACTGCCGGCAGGGAACCTTTGAACGAGTCCATAGCCACAACGATCTTCATCGGCTGTTTGCTCCGCATCGCGCGCCGGACGACTACCGCACGTTCCTGACCGCTTCGAGATTGCCGTCGCGGGCCGCTGCGAGGACCGAGCCCATGTATTCGTCCACCATGCTGGCCGTCAGGGGAATGGGCATGTTTTCCAGCTTCATCTTCAGTTGCGGGTCCTTCGCCGCCGCCAGGGCCCGCTCGATGTGCGCCGGGCCGAAGCCTTCCACGTCGGCGAACCTCGTCGGGAATCCTACACTGTCGGCGAATCTCATCATCGCTTCGGCGACCGCGATTCCCAATGTCCTGCCGCTGCGCTCGGCCACATCGGCATCGGCCCACCCCGCCCGGTTCAACAACTCGGCGACCAGGCGTAGCGGCTGCTCGATGGCCGGCGCGAAGAACACGGTGTAGTACGGATTCATCAGAGCGCAGGCCCGCCCGTGGGGCAGCAGGTCCACCAGGGAGAAGCTGGTCAGGTGCCCGCCGTTGGTGCCGCCGATCATGATGGCGTAGCCGCCCAGATCGGTCGCCAGACCCAGCGCCGTGCGGGCCTCGGCGTCGTTGGGATTCTCCAGCGCCCTCGGCAGATACTCCAGCGCCAGCGGCAAGCCCGCCCGCGCGATCTGCGCGGCCTTCTCGTAGTGAGGCCTGCCGACGGCACCGTAGAGAACCTCCAGGATGTGGGAGATTCCGTCGAAGGCGCCGTCGGCCGTCAGGCTCTTCGGGGCGCTGCGCGTCAGGTCGTAATCGAAGACGGGCCGGACCGGCACAATGGCCTCGTCCACGATGAGCTTCTTCTGCCCGGTCGCAAAGTCGGTGACGTTGGAGTACTTCGTGAGGTGGGCCGCCGAGCCCGAAAGGGTTTGAATGGCCACGTGCGGCGTAAGCTCTTTGCCGCTTGCTTCGAGCGCCCGCGTCACCAGGGCCGTTCCAAAGTAGTCCTCGACGTCGCCGCCCAGCGTGCGCAGCACGTCGGCGGCCTTGGTCGCATCGATCAGGCTGCCTCCACCAAGGCTCACAACAACATCCGGCCGGGCCGCCCGCAGCTCAGCGGCGATGCGCAGCACATCCTCCCGCGGCGCATTGGGCCGCGCGCCCTTGATCTCGGCGACGACGAATACGCCCGCCTCCGCCAGCGCACTACGCACCGACGCCACGCAATCATCGCTGCCGGCAAACGTGCCCCGCACCAGAGCCGCCCGCTGCCCCAGAGAAGCCGCCACGGGCCCGGCCGCTTCCAGAACACCGGAGCCAAAGGGATACGACTCGCCCTTGAACTCCAACAGCAGCTCCTTCGCCTCGTCAAAAACCGTCATCCCGATCCTTTCAATATCATAGCCCTGCGCCCAAATCGAACGCCCCGCCATTATACCCGCCCCCTCGCGCCAGACCAGACCCTCGGCACCGGCGAAGACCTCGATTCCTGCAAGCTCGCCACCGCGCATGAGAGGCGCTGTTGAGCGGCTTGGAACACAATTGAATACCCAGGCAAAGGGTATTAATAACGACGCGACCTTCTTCGCGATAACACACCAGGTACTGAAACCAGCAAGAATTGGACTTTTTTTCTGGCTAATAAACTTTAGCCCTGCTATTACTGAGGCGATGGTGATTTTAGCAGGGTTATAGTTTCTTCGAGGGTCCACGACATGTACATCCAGCGAACGCTCGAGGGCACGATCCTCAAATACCTTCGCACGAGAGAGATCATCGCTGTCGTGGGGCCCAGGCAGTGCGGCAAAACGACGCTGCTGCGTCACATCCACGCCCAGCTTGAGAATGCCCAATACGTCGATTTCGAGCAGCGAGACAAACTCGAGTTGTTCGAATCGGACCTCCAAACATTCATCAAACTCTACCTCAAGGGAAAAGACTACCTCTTCATCGATGAGTTTCAATACGCCCGGCAGGGAGGCAAGCGGCTCAAGGAAATCTTCGACCACCAGCGGATCAAGATCCTCGTGACAGGATCGTCGAGCAGCGACTTGGCGATCGAGGGCATTCAGTTTCTGGTGGGGCGGGTTTTTGTGTTTCGCTTATACCCGCTGTCGTTTTCGGAATTCCTGTCGTACAGGGACAACGTCCTACTCGAAGAAGTCTTCCGGCAGCGCGTTCACTCCGCACCCGTGGCCAGACAGCTCAACGCCTACCTGGACGAGTACCTGGTCTACGGCGGGTATCCACGCGTCGTGCTGTCGGACGAAGAGGAAGAAAAGCAACTCGTCCTTCGGAACATCTACGACACCTACTTCCTCAAGGACATCAAAACCCTGTTTCAACTGGCCGCCGACCACAAGCTGAGCCGCCTCATTCAGAGCCTGGCCCTGCAGGTGGGCGGATTGGTCAACTATAATGAGCTGGGGACCCTGGCAGGCCTGACGTATCACGACTTGAAGGTGCATCTCAACATCCTCTGCAAAACCTTCATCACGCGGGAGACCCGCCCCTATTATTCAAATCCGCGCCTGGAACTGGTCAAAAGCCCCAAGTTCTATTTTGTGGACAACGGATTTCGCAATACGGCCGCCCGCAACTTTCAGCCGGTGGGCGAGCGCAGTGACGCCGGCGCCTTGCGCGAGAATTTCGTGGCCTCCGAGCTGATCAAGTCTGAGCGTGATTTCAACTTCTGGCGCACGAAGTCCAAGGCGGAGGTCGATTTCGTTTTCCAGCACCAGGGACGAGTCCTGCCGATCGAGACGAAGTCCAAACTGGACCAGCCGAAGATGACGCGCGCCTTCCACAGCTTCGTTGACAAGTACGCGCCGCGCGAGGGTTGGATTCTCAACGAAGGGCTCTTCGCTACGAAGCAGGTGAAGGGTACGTCGATTCACTGGCTTCCAATCTACCATCTGGCCGCGCGTCTAAATGAGTTGTGACGGGCGCGGCCGTGGGCATTTTGCGAGCGTCGTGCAGACGCACGCTGGCATCTCGCACCGCACTGGCCGCGGGGCACTTGTCGTTAGCGGCCGTCTCCGGTGTCGGCTCGGTGGGTGCGAGTGGCTTGACTTGGGGGCGGGGGGTTCTACAATTGGGGTGGCGGCCGGTTGGCGCGGGGGGCGGTGGTTGTTGATGTCGGTTCCTGGAGGTACGTGTCATGAGCGTCAAGAGCATCCTCGCTTGCTTGGTCGTGGTCGTTAGCGCACAACCGTTTGTCGGCGTTTCGCGCGGCGCCGACGCAGCCGCCCCCGATGTCACCGCGGCGTTGTTCGGCCGGACCCAGACCGGCGAAAACGTGACGATCTACACGCTGACCAACGCCCACGGCCTGCGGGCCCGCGTCATGGAATACGGCGCGATCCTCGTCTCGCTGGAGGTTCCGGACCGCGACGGCACGCCCGCCGACGTCGTCCTCGGCTTCGACACGCTCGAATCCTACCTCAAGGGACATCCGCTCTTCGGGTCGACCGTCGGCCGCTACGCCAACCGCATCGCCAACGCATCCTTCAAGCTCGACGGCGTCGAGCACCGCCTCACCCGCAACGCCGGCAAAAACCACATCCACGGCGGAGGCGACAAGCGCTTCGACAAGGTCGTCTGGAAAGGCAATCCCTTCCGGCGCGACAACGAAGTGGGCCTGCGCCTATGGCACCGCAGCGCCGACGGGGAGGAAGGATTCCCGGGGACTCTGGATTGCTTCGTGACCTACACGCTGACCAACGACAACGAGCTGAAGATCGACTACGAGGCCACGACCGACAAGCCGACCATCGTCAATCTCACCAACCACAGCTACTTCAATCTCGCCGGAGCGGGCAACGGCGACGTGCTCGACCACGAGCTGACGATCCACGCGCGCTGGTACACGCCCGCCGGCGAGGGTCTCATCCCTACCGGCGAAATTCACACCGTCACAGGCACACCGCTGGACTTCCGCCAGCCCCGCAAAATCGGCGCCCGCATCGCCGCGCTCACCGAGACGCGCGGCTACGATCACAACTACGTGCTCGATAGCTCCTACGGGGCGCTCGTCCCGGCCGCGCGCGCGTACGAGCCGGTCAGCGGGCGAGTCATGGAAGCCCACACCACCGAGCCCGGCATGCAGCTCTACACCGCCAACGGCATGAGAGGCATCGAGGGCAAGGCCGGCAAGACCTACAACCGCCACGCCGGTTTCTGCTTCGAGACCCAGCACTTCCCCGACTCGCCCAACAAGCCACACTTTCCCTCCACCGTCCTGCGCCCGGGCCAACAATTTCACAGCACCACGATTTTCCAATTTTCCCAACGCTGAGAACTCATCGGCACAGAAAACGACCGCCTTCCTGTTGCGTGCAATCCTCCCGGCGGCCGGGCACGGCTGGCTGCGCATACGGCATATCTTCGATTCGTGCGCGGAAAAAGAGCCCGCGCGATCCGAACGAGGCGACCGCACGGGCCTTGCTATGTGATCCGCCCTTGGCCAAGAAGCTCCGCATCCGTTCCTGGCTTATGGCAGTTGGTCGTTGCCGGGTGTGCCCGTTATGCAGGCGTCCCGGCGTGCGTTTTCAGCACCAGCCTCCGAATAACCGAGGCCTTTGCAATCCGCTCGGCGTAAGGCACCGGCGCCTATGCAAGAGTCTGGACGGTCGCAAGGGCATCGAATTTCTCGTCGACGATCTCAAAGAGGTCGTCGAGCCCGGTGACCGAGAAGATGCCTTTCGTGGCGGTATCGACGTGGCACAGCACCAGCTTGCGGCCGCACTGCGCCAGCAGCGTTTGCAGACGCACCAGCTCCGCCAGCGAATTCGACGTCAGAATCGAAACCTCCGAAAAATCCGCCACCACATCGCAATCGCCCTTTTCCCGGACCATACTCTCGGCCTCTTGCAACTCCGCAACCACTCCGGGCTCCCCAGGCAACTCCACCAAAATGACTTGCTCTGACCACTTCTGAGCACTCATTTGCTCTCTCCTTGTCTGACTCATAAGAACTCCCGTAGATTCTGCTGCGCACATCGGCCCGCCGCCAACGTGACTTAAGAACCGCCTCCGCCTGGCGCCGCTTTTCACGCAAAATACGTATTTCTCCCAGGAACCGCCGTCACGTTTGCCCCGCTCGTCAGACATATATGCAGAAGCCGAACATCTCCGCCTGCGACGGCGGCAAAAAGTGAACAGCAGCAGGTACCGGCGCATCTGCGCTGGTGGTTCCAGCAACGCCCCGGTCATGGCGCGATCCATGCAGCGCCCGCGACCCCGGCGCAGGTGAGAAAGGAGGTCAGAGGCAATGGTGAAGCTCGCAAGAGCACCCTGACCGCTTCCCATCAACGCGGGAAGGCGTCAAACCCACTGACAACAAACACTCTTTGGAAAAAGCGGAGGTACCATCATGAAACGTAAATACTCCTGGCCTCTCATCGCAATATGCGGCGTTGTTCTGGTCTCGCTGGCCCTGACCGATTCCGGTGAGCTTTGGGGTCAGCGAACGGGCGGCCAAGCCCTCGTCCTGGCCAGTGGCGATTCCTACATCTTCCGGCTGCAACTCCAGCAAGGTATCGAGCAAGACTACACCGATTGCACCGGCCTGGGCTCGAGCAACGCCATCGACGAAGCCACGCGCATAACCAATGCAGGCATCGTCTTCACGGAAAAGACCCCCGGCACCCTCGAATGGCATAACATCACGCTGACGCGGGACGGCCCCGGCAACGCCGGCCTCTGGCAATGGCGTCGGGCGATGCAGGAGCTCAACTCCGCCATGGCGATTCAGGACGGCACGATTACCGTCCTGACCGCCGGTTCCGCCGAGCCGGTAGCGCAGTGGGCCTTCCACGACGGCTGGGCCGCACGCCTGACCTTTAACGGATCGCGCGAAGAGCTCGTCATCGTCCACGAAGGACTCGAACGAATCGATGCCGGCGAAGGCGGCGGCATGTTTCCGCCGCCCAGACGGTAGCGCTCTGTTACATCTTGTATGATCGGTTACACACCCTGTGGCAGCGTCAAGGCCGCAGGCCTTCGCGATGGTTCGTTCGCATTCCAGAGGCGCCATCGCCAAGCTGCGCTTGACGCTGCCACACAGAACGTCTCGACGATACGCATCATTTGACGAGTAATGAAGGTTCATCCGGTTTTTCCGTACTTCCGTGTCTCCTGGGGGCTCTGCCCCCAAACCCCCGGCATTTGCCGCTTTGGACCAATGGCATGAAGAACGCCCTGGGTCTGCCCTGGGCGCGAGCGGTCGTGGCTGGTACGCTGCTACCGCTGGTGTGGACGATAAGGCTCTGCTGGCAAGCACCCCGAGCGCCGTCCCGGCGCGCCGGGACGGGCGTAAAGCGAAAAATGCCAGGGGTCCGCCGACAGCGTCGGCGGCCTTTGCTTGCGGTTGATTCAAAAGTATCCGAAAACCGGATGAGCCGAATTTTCGCAGGCAACCTGTGAGGGCGGGCCGATGCGGAAGATCACAGCCACTTCTTCTTGCGGAAGTATACCAGCATCGCGGCGGTCACGGCCAGCATGACCAACCAGACGCCGGCGTATCCGTAGCGCCACTTCAACTCCGGCATGGTCTCGAAATTCATGCCGTAAATGCCGGCGATGAAGGTCAGCGGAATGAACAGGGTCGCGATGATGGTCAGGACTTTCATCACCGCGTTCATGCGGTTGCTGATGCTGGAGAGGTAGGTGTCCAGCATGCCCGAGACGATGTCGCGAAAGCTCTCGATCGTGTCGATGATCTGGATGGTGTGGTCGTAGACGTCGCGCAGATAGATGTCGGTCGGTTCGCTCAGCAGGTCCGATTCGCTGCGCTGGACGCCGTTGACCAGCTCGCGCAGCGGCCAGATCGACCGGCGCAGGGAGATCATCTCGCGCTTGAGCGCGTAGATCTGCATCAGCGTCTTTTCGTCGGGGTCGGTGACCAGCTCGTCCTCCAGCAGCTCGATCTTGTCGCCGATTTTTTCGAGGATGCCGAAGTAGCTGTCCACCATCGCGTCGATCAGGGAATAGGCGAGGTAATCGGCTCCCATTTTTCGGATGCGGCCCTTGGAGTTGCGGATGCGGTCCCGCACGTATTCGAAGACGTCCCCGACGCGCTCCTGGAACGAAAACACGAAATTGGGCCCGAGAACGAGGCTGACCTGCTCGGTCTCGACGGCCCGATCCTCCTCGTTGTAGCGGAGCATCTTGAGGACCACGAAGAGGTACTTCTCGAAGTCCTCGAACTTGGGACGCTGTCCCGTGCTCAGGATGTCCTCCAGGATCAGCGGGTGCAGGTCGAAGGCCTTCCCGAGCTTCTCGAAGACCTCGACCTCGTGGAGGCCGTCGATGTTGACCCACGTGACGGTCGGCGTCTTCTTGAAGGGAAAACACTCCTCGATCGCGGCGACCTGCTTCTCTTCGAAGCGCTGCTCGTCATAGTCCATGATCGTAATTCTCACGGACTCGACTTTTTTCTCGCCGATATGGACCAGCGTTCCCGGAGGCAGACCGACCTTCCTGGATCGCTTCTGGACCGGCTTGCGTTTGACCTTTTTCTTGATGCCCATTCTCGTGCCTCCCTTCGAAAAACAGCATGATCTGCGTGCTCGCTCATACGCCAGGGCGTCCGGGCCGTGTGGGACAGTCAAGCGGCCCGAAGCGGGCGGTGATCGTTGCCGGCTTCGCTACGCTTTGGCGTTCTTTCTTCTGCGAAAGTTGCCGGCGACAAGCACGCCCGTCACGAAACCCAGGACGAACGTCAAGATCAGCAGCAGCGCCCGGGACATCCGCACGGTCAACAGGAGAATCCGCGTCTCCACCGTCTCGGTGTTCTGGAGAAAGACAATAACGGCCAGAACGGCAATGACAATCATGGCGATCAACTTGACGGCTCTCATTTTCTCATTCTTCATTGGTTCCTTCCTTCTTCTGGAATCCGTTTCACACAGAGCGGCGTAGCGTGGGGCTTTCAATGGGTAGCGATCGAAAATACGATATAGCACGCATACATAACCAGAAACACGATGCCTTCCCAACGGTCGAGCGAGCGCCTCTTGCCGGTAAACATGCACAAAAAGAGCAAGAAACTCGCCCCAATCGTCACGAGTATATCACGGTTTCCGGCAGGAGCAAACGGTAGAGGTCGGATGATGGCACTGACCGCCAGGACGAAAAAGACGTTGAAGATGTTGGAGCCGACGACGTTTCCCACGGCGATCTCGACGTTCTTCTTGTAGGCGGCCACGGCGGAGGTGGCCAGCTCTGGCAGCGAAGTCCCCACCGCCACGATGGTCAGGCCGATGAGTGACTCACTGACCCCGAAGCGCTGCGCGAGGTGAACCGTGCCGTCCACGATCCAGTTGCCCCCCACGCCCAGCGCCACCAGGCCGGTCGCCACCAGTGCGATCGACTTGGCGATACCGCGCTGCTTCTGCGGCACATGTTCGGCCATTCCGCTCACGCTCCGCGCGATACTCACCGAGTAGTACAGGAAGATGACGAAGAACCCCAGGAGCACCAGTCCGTCGATGCGCGTAAGGGCGGAGGCGCCGCCTCGATCGATGAGCCGGTCGTTGGCCATGAAGCCCAAAACCAGGGCGGCCAGAAGGCTGAACGGGATCTCACGCCAGACCGTGCCCTTGCCCACCGTCAGCGGGAAAATCACCGACGAGATACCGAGAATCAGCAGAATGTTGGCGATGTTGCTGCCCAGGATGTTGAAGAGCGCAATCTCCGTGTTGCCCTTCGCGCTGGCGGCGATGTTTACAAAAAGCTCCGGCGCCGAGGTTCCGAACGCCACCACCGTCAGACCGATGACCAAATCGGAGACGTGCAGCCTTCGGCCCAGAGAGGACGCGCCGTCCACCAGCAGGTCGGCGCCTTTGACGAGTATTACGAAGCCGATAACAAGCAACACGTAGGCAACCATGCATGGATTTCCTACCAGTAGCCGCAATGTCACGCCGGTCCGCTGCAGCAACAACGAACGATCCGATGCACCATGACTCGGAAGCGGGCACGATCCCGACCGGGCCGAAACGTCTACGGAGCCGGTGTCCTTTCCAGCGTCGCGCGGACCCTGGGCAGGGCGTTCGGATACTCTCTCCGAACGAACTCGATTAGTTTCTCGCGGACGTGACAGCGCAGGCTCCACGCCAGCGAGGCGTCAGCGGCGCTCATGAGAGCCCGCACTTCAACGGTGCGCTCGGAGGCATTGGTCACCTGCAAGACGCAGACTTTGCGATCCCAGAGATCGGATGCTTCGAGAATCTTCTGCAGCTCGGCCCGAATCGCGTCGAGCGGGACCGTATAATCCACGTAGAGAAAGACGGTGCCGAGGATATCTTCCGAGACGCGTGTCCAGTTCTGAAAGGGCGTCTCGATAAAGTAGGTAATCGGGACGATGAGCCGCCGCAGGTCCCAGATGCGCACGACGACGTAGGTTAGCGTGATCTCCTCGATGCGTCCCCACTCGCCCTCGACGATCACCACGTCGTCGAGCCGTATCGGTTGGGTGAAGGCGATCTGCAGGCCCGCGATGAAGGTCCCGATCGTCTTCTGCGCCGCCAGACCGACCACGATGCCGATGATGCCGGCCGAGGCGAGCATGGCGGTCCCGAGCTGCCTGACTTTGGGGAACGTCATCAGGATCGAGGCCGTAGCGACAATTACAACGATGATGATGACAAGACGCCGGAGGACACGAAGCTGCGTGTGGACTTTGCGGGCCCGCAGGTTGTCCTTGACATCGACCTTGAATCGCAGGGCCACGACGTCACTGAGTACGTACGTGGCTTTGATGATGAGCCAGGATACCAGCGTGATGAGCACGATGCCGAAAGCGGTTCTGGCAAGGGTTTGCACGCCTTCAGACAGCTCGAACGGGTCGAGGGTCAGCCGTACCGCCACCGCCACCATGATCCAGCGGACGGGCCGTCGAAAATGCTCCACGAGGAGTTCATCGACCCCGGATTTGCTGCGTTTCGCCAGGCGCAGCATGACCTTCACGAGCAGGTAGTGGCACACCAGCGCCACCAATACGGCAAGCAGCGACGCGCCCAGAAACAATATCCAGGTTTTCCAGTCTTGCACGAAATCCCACATCGTGTTGTCCTCCCTGACGCATGGGCAGAGGTCGCAAGGTACTGCGGCCGGCCCACCTGCAGTCACCAGTTCGCCTTCATGCTACCGCGCCCCCCGAAACATGCAAGGAGAAACCGGCGGCAGATCCCATGCGCAGAATGGAGTGGCAGCCAGACAAATCCCCGTGGATTTCGGCCTTGAGCATGCGTACAATGGTTGTCCGATGGAAGAGATTCCGGTACGTACAACAAGGTTGAACGAAATGTCTGATCGACGCACCGCTGTTTTGGCCGTTGTCACCGCTGTGGTCGCGAGCCTTGTGCTTTGCGTCGGACGAGCCGACTGTGGGGCCAGTT
>Ga0272441_10013643_pt1 | contig 11659 bp, 8 predicted proteins | sample SSMProp6N_FD_193582 | JGI IMG/M metagenome (GOLD analysis project Ga0272441, IMG submission 193582) | Marine sediment archaeal communities from Little Sippewissett salt marsh, Falmouth, MA, United States - SSM-Prop-6N | ecosystem: Environmental > Aquatic > Marine > Wetlands > Sediment ... | reverse complement strand
CCTGGACGCATCGGACTTGGGGCAGTGCGCCCGATCCCGATTATCCCTGGGCCGCCTTCATCTACGGCGAAAAAGGAACCCTCAAGGCCGACGTTCATAAGTACGAATTTATCCCCCGCGGCAAAGGCGAGAAGATCAGCGGCAAGGCCCTCTACGAATACGACAAGTATCCCGAGGACGAGACCGAGAAGGACCTAGAGCGGCACGTGGCGTCCGCGATCCGGCAACACTGGAAGAACTTCCTGGACGCGGTCGAAACGCGAGGACGGCCCGTCAGCGATATCGAGGAAGGCTATATCACGGCCACGACGTGTATCCTGGCCAACATCGCCTGTAAACTCGGCCGGACCCTTGTCTGGGATCCGCAGAAGGGAAAGGTCGTGGGCGACGCTGAAGCCAACCGACTACTGCGCCGGCCGTACCGCCGACCTTGGGTGCATCCCGATCCAAGGACTGTTTAAACCAGCATGTGTTACTGAGGTTTCGGTATGATTCAGAGTCTGCGCGCTTTTGCATATATAGGATGGATAACGCTGATCTTAACGAGCACCGCCCGCTCGGGCGAATGGGGCAAGCCGCTCAGATGGCAGGACCACGAATTACCTCACGTCAGAAAATCGCATACCCGATTGATCACCACTCCACGACATGAGTACATCATCAAGATGGAGGGCACGGTCGATATGGACCACGCCCTCACGCGCGAGTATGCAAACTGGCACGTCGGCTGGCAGCCCAACGAATCGCTCATCATCGAAAACGTTGGCTCGATCCCCGCAGAGAACTGCAAGATTATCATCAACGACCGCGGCGACTGGTACTCGATGGAAGGGCTATTGCGAGAAGCCATCGGGACGGCTAAGAACGATCAGGAGAAGGTTTATCTGATCTGGCAATTCCTTCGCTCGAATCGCCACCACGATGATCACTTGCACAGTGGTCGATGGAGTAATGAGCTTCACGATCCGGTTAAGATGCTGGCGATTTACGGTGCCGGTCTCTGCGACGATTCCGGCTCGATCGGAGCCAGCATGTACTGGGCGGCGGGTTTCCGCGAACCCGAGCCATTCGTCCGCGGCCTACACGGGCACATGATGTGCGAGGTCTTCGCCGAGGGACGATGGCAATTCATGGATATCGACGAGAACGTCTTGTATCTCGACCGCGAGAACCGACTGCCCGTCTCGGGCGACGTCATTGTCGGCGATCACGATCTGGCCCATCGCGAGAGTCACTTTGGGCCAAGCTTCAGCGGCTGGACTCGGGCGCGCAGAGCTGCCGCACTGTTCGGGCGGGATGACAGCCGAACCACGCGACTGGCCAAAGGCTACGAGATTCGTGTGAACCTTCGGCCTTCTGAGCGGATCGAATACCGCTGGGACAACATCGGTAAGTGGTCGATGAGTATGCTCGACCGGCAGCGACGATGGGTGGGCAACTCCCGAACAATCTACGAACCGGCGTTGCGCTCTATCAAACCGGAAGCGCACGAAGCCCAAAACGTCTCACCCATCACCTTCGAAGGCCGGCCGGCCATCGCCGCTGAGGATGCCGATGGAAGCATCACCTATCGCATGAGCAGTGCCTTCGTCTTTTGCGGCGGCAGCGCCACGGCGGCATTCAATCTCGGTGGTGCGTCCGACCAGGCGAGTATCGAAGCCTGGGCGACGGATAACAAAAGCGAGGGTAAAACCGAGCCGGTGACGTTATGGCAAGCAACCGGCCCCGGACCCAGACGGGCCGAGGTCAAGCTCGACGAGGCGCTAAATCCGACGAGCGGTCCGCCGGAGTATGAATTCTGGGTACGGGTGCGTTTATCTTCCAGCAGCCGCAAGGCCGCCGCCGTCCTGACTGATCTATCCATTCGGGGCGATATCATGGTCTCGCCGATCTTTCTGCAGCGATTGCGCCTGGGTGAGAATAAGGTAGTCTATAGCAACGATTCCGGTCCGGACGGGAAAGTTCGTGTGACGTACAAATGGCGCGAGACGACGGCGACGAAGCCTCTACCCGCTCCGAAATTGATCTACCCGCCGGACGGGCAAATGCTGCGCGATGAGATGGTCACATATAAATGGCAACCAGTGGATGGTGCGGTCACGTATCACTTCCAGGTCTCGCGCGATCCGATGATGCGCTGGCCGTACCGGCCCAGCTTCGATGTGATACACAACGTTACGGAATATTGCTTGCCGTTCTGGGGGATTTATTCGCCGGATGAGGATTATTACTGGCGCGTCCGCGCCCGAAACGACAAGGGTATCTGGGGCGCGTGGAGTGATATCCGCACGTTCCAATGGACCGGGCCATGCGTGCCAAAGAATGTCAAGCTAACCTCCGGCGAAGGCACATTTACTTTCTCCTGGGTGCCGAATCCTCGCGGGCAGCGCCCGGTCGCCTATGAAGTCTATGGCAGTAACATCAAGGGCTTCAGCGTTAGCAAAAAGCCGTATGAAATTGAAACTCTGGGGACAGTGCCGGCCAATTACTTAGGCCGAACCACATCAACACATATAGTCGTCGCAGGCCAACGAGCGGCTGAGAATGTTCCCGTCGGCGTGGAGAATCCCGACAACCTGAATCGTTGCTACTACCGCGTCGTGGCCATCGACGAGCATGGCACGCGCAGCGGATGCAGTGCGTACGTAGAATTGCCGCACCCCTATATCTGGACGGAACCGCCAACCACAGTCCGAGCCGGCGGGGACTATCGTTATCAGCCGCGTCTGATTCACTCGCTCGGTGATATGCAATATCGTTACGTTCAGCCTAACTGCAAGTTCTGGGAGCGCGAACAACTAAGCTATTCATTGGTAAAAGCCCCGAAATGGCTCAAAATCGACTCCGAAACGGGCCTTCTCATCTGCACGACCCCAGATAGCAGCCCCGGCCGCGTTCCTGTTTCCATCCAGGCCACCGCCACCTTCGAGAAACGCACCGGCAAAGACACCTTCACCGACGACCTTCCCCCAAAGACCTGCACCCAGGATTTCGAGCTTACCGTCTCTAAATGAAAGACGTATCTCGTTAAGCGTATCTCGTATCTCGCAAGGATCACGTTGTCATGTCGGGCCCATTCGACTCCGCTCAGGGTAAATTCCGCCGAGACATCTGGCTATGAATGGAAAGCATCATACTTGTGTAACCAGATCCATTCGACAAACTCAGGACAAGCTTCTCCGTTCCGGGTGCCAGATACGACATACGAAATACGATTCACGAGTCCTGTGACCTGTAAGATTTTCATGGCAAAACAGGTAATTTTACGAGGTTGACCTATTTTCATACAGGCTTATGATGAATCTTGTAATTTGGGCATAGTCTGAAGTATTTCTTCATAGCCTTCTCCATGCTTCGAGCCCCTGCTACTGCTTGCTCCCGACAAAGCAGGGGCTTTCTCCTTTTTTCCATTGTCGCCGTTGACAATATATCATCCTTTGTATATGTTCGTTGTCATGGATCATCCCCATCCCTCAAGGATGAGGCTGCCACCCACAAGATACGAAAAACGAGAGAAAAGATAGGGAGGTATATATGGATTACAATTGCGACGATATAGCAAAAATGATCGACCACTCGCTATTACGGCCGGAGCTGACCGTGGAAGACATTCGCAAAGGCTGTCAGATCGCCAGAAAGTATAAGGTCGCCACTGTTTGCTGCGCTCCCTGTGACGTCCATGCGGTCATGGAGCTTCTGGTAGGGTCTGGTGTCAAAACAACCACGGTCATCGGCTTCCCGCACGGCTACAATGCAACCGCGACAAAGGTCTTCGAGGCCGAACAGGCGATCAAGGACGGCGCGGTCGAGCTGGACATGGTCCTTAATATCGGCAGGCTGCTCAGCGGCGATTACGAGTACGTCAAGGAAGACATCCGGGCGGTCGTCGAGGCGGCCCATCGCCGGAACGTGCCGGTGAAGGTGATTTTAGAGAATTATTACCTGACCGACGAGCGGAAGAAGGTGGCCTGCCGGCTCTGCGAAGAAGCAGGCGCCGACTTCGTTAAGACCTCGACCGGCTTCGCGGGGGGCGGCGCGACGCTAGAGGACTTGCAGTTGATGAGGGACAATGTTTCGGAGAAGGTGCAAGTCAAAGCAGCCGGAGGCGTCCGGGACCTGGACATGGCGTTGAAAGTCCGTAAGATCGGATGCACCCGGTTCGGTGCCACGCGGACCGAGACGATCATGGAAGAATGTTACCGGAAAAACAAGTGAGCTAAAGTGACTAAAATGAACTAAAGTGACTATAGTACGCCCGCGCCAGCTAATACTTTAGGCACTTTAGTCACTTTTAACTTTAGTCACTCTTTTATACAAAGGAGTCCACGATATGGAGAAAATCAAAGTTGGCGTCATCGGTACGGGTTTTATTGGGCCCGCTCACATCGAGGCTTTAAGGCGTCTGGGCACGATCGACGTTGTTGGTCTGGCGGAATGTTCTGAGGATGTAGCCAGGGTCAAGGCGCAAGCACTGGGCATTGAACGCTACTACGGCGATTATAAAGAGCTTCTCAAACAAGAGGAGATTCAATCGGTTCACATCTGCTCGCCGAACTATTTGCATTACGAGATGGCCAAGGCTACACTTGAGGCCGGCAAGCACGTGATCTGTGAGAAGCCTCTGGCGATTAGTGTGGGGGAGGCGAAGGCACTCGTCGAATTAGCGGAGAAAAAGGGTCTTGTGAATGTCGTCAACTTCAACATCCGCTATTATCCATTGATGCGACAGCTTCGGCTGATGATGGGTAAGGGGGATATCGGCGAGGTTCTGGCCGTGCAGGGATCATACTTGCAGGACTGGCTGTTTCATGCGACGGATTACAATTGGCGACTGGAGCCGGAGCAATCGGGCCAATCGCGGGCCATTGCCGATATCGGCTCCCACTGGATGGATCTGATCGAGTATGTCACGGGGCTGAAGATTCGGGAAGTGTGCGCCGACTTCGCAACGTTTCACAAGATCCGGAAGAAGCCGCTCAAGCCGGTCGAGACGTACGCCGGCAAAGTACTCCAGCCGGAGGATTACCAGGATGTTCCGATCAATACGGAGGATTACGCGACGGTGCTCTTTCGATTCGAGAATGACGGCCGGGGCGTGATGACCGTCAACCAGGTCGCCGCCGGGCGGAAGAACCGTCTCTATTTCGAGATCGACGGCTCGAAACAAGCCGTCGCGTGGGAATCCGAGGCGCCGAACCAGATTTGGATCGGCAAGCGGGACGGCAATAACGAGATCAAGATGCGCGATCCATCTCTGGTTTACCCTGAGTGTATGAATCTGATCGACTATCCGGGCGGGCACAATGAAGGATTCCCCGACACATTCAAGCAATTATTCAAAGAGGTGTACGCCCGCATCGCCGGCGCGACATCGGGCCCGGCTTCGTATCCGACCTTTCGGGATGGGTTGCGTGAGCTTATCCTGTGCGAGAAGATTATGCAGAGCCATCAGAAAAAGGCGTGGGTCAACGTTAAATAATAGGAGTGACGACGATGATTAAGCTTGGATTCTTGAGCGCCATATTGGAGGATTTAACGTTCGAAGAGGTCATCTCATTCGCCGCGGAGACGGGGTATTCCTGTGTCGAGATTATGTGCTGGCCGGTCGGCAAGGCCGAGCGGCGCTATGCGGGTGTCACGCATATCGACGTGACGAAGTTATCCGCTAAGAGGATAAAGGAAATTCACGATCTTCTCGATGAAATGGACGTCAGCATCTCCGGTTTGGGCTACTATCCGAATCCACTCGAGGCCGACAGGAAGAACGCCGCGCGCTATGTCGCCCATATTAAAAAGGTTATTAATGCAGCCGGGCGATTAGGACTTAAGAATGTCAATACGTTCATCGGCCGAGACCACCAACTGAATCTCGAAGAGAACTTCAAGAGATTTAAGAGGGTTTGGCCGGGCATCGTCAAACACGCCGAAAAACGGCACGTGAAGATCGGGATTGAAAACTGCCCGATGTTCTTTACCGAGGACGAATGGCCGGGCGGTAAGAACCTGGCATCATCACCGGCGATCTGGCGAAGGATGTTCAATGAGATTCCGTCGGAGCATTTCGGCTTGAACTACGATCCGTCCCATCTCGTCTGGCAGTTTATGGATTACATCAAGCCGATTCACGAGTTCAAGGACCGTATTTTCCACGTGCACATTAAAGACGCCAAGGTTCTGCACGACGAGCTGAATGATGTGGGGATTTTAGCAACGCCGCTTTTGTTCCACCGTCCGAAGCTGCCGGGTCTGGGGGATGTGGACTGGGGCAAGTTCTTTTCAGCCCTGACAGATATAGGCTATAAAGGCGCCGCCTGCGTCGAGGTGGAGGACCGCTCGTATGAAGGATCTCTCAAGACGCGTAAGCAGTCGCTAATCCAAAGCCGGGAATACCTCAAGCAGTTCATAGCAGTAAGTTAAGAATGCCTAATATTCAAAACGGCGTTCATACGGTTTAGCCCACTTTTGTCACTTCAGAACGGTTTGGGTTTGCTCTCAAGCTCAGCAATCAACTCGTCAAGTTCGTTAAGATAGGACCATTCCACGTGGCTGCCCTTTGCCCAGCGTCCCTTACCGGTTCTAATCAGTGCCCTGATCGCCCTGGCATGCTCGCTATAGTCCGTAAGCGGTGACAGGGGTTTGAGCAGTTCAGTAATCAGCGACGCATAGGCCTCGAGGTTTTGGATACACTCCTGTTCGGTAAAGGCCCAGGTCGCGGTTCCTTCTTTGGGATGAGCGGGCAGCTTGCCGGTCTCGGTATCCCAGACTTTATTTAGGATGGCTCTGTAGTTCCTAATGCCGGCATTATTGACACGACAATCGTATTCCTCTCCCTCACCGGTGATAAAGGTGAACTCATGCTCCCTGCCTCCATGCACCGCAACGAGCTGACCTTTTCCATGATCTGGAAGTTTTTCAAATCGACATTGAGGGGGCAGGCTTTCCGACCGGCAAGGACCACGAACGTGGGCGTCCCAGAGAAATTCGACGCGCAGCTCTTTCAAATAGGAACAGAGCATCTGCAACCGAAGCGCCGGGTATTTCTCCGGATCATACTCGGCCAGAACGTCCAGCAGATCGTAGAGCAAACAGCCGATCAGCTTTTGGCCGGCTTCCTTGAATTCGATCCGGTCATCCGGTTTTTTATTCCATTTTTTCTTAGGTTCACTCAGAGCGGCACAGAACTTACGAGCGTCCTTCAAATCTGAAGCCAGTTCCAGAGCCTGGCCCCAGATCTGCGCCCATCGCGCGACAGACTGAGTCGTTTTCGGTCGTTCCAGGGCTGCTAAATCATCTACGTCGAGTTCCGGTAAAGCCTTGAGTCGCTGGAATTGGCAGACAATATCCGGGTCTATTTGAAACAACCTGGCGATAAGCGTTGCTCCGCCCACACACGTCTCAAGAAATGCGAGGCGCATCTCGTCTGTACCCCAGGGATCGAGCTCGTCACAGCTTATAACATGTCGCTCGACGTCATCCAGGAGCTTTCCGAGTTTGGCTACTTTTTCTTGTTCTGTCATCTTTGATGCCTGTTCCCAATGTTCTATCATCTATTTGTCACATTCGGCACGATAGGAGCCGATGTGTGATTTTAAGGCATCAAACCGGCTGTTTCAAGGATCATTCACCTTGTGAACCCTGGCCCGGGAGTAAAAAACGAAAAAATACTGAAAATCTTAGAATAATCTTGACAATTCAGTCATTTAGACTATAGTACTTACCGATAATAATATATATGTATGCGAGAGTATGTAGGCAGAAGTCTCGGACCGAATGGACTGCTATAACGCTAACTGATGTAGAAAGCACCGGAAAACGCCGCAGTTTTTTTCCGCCTTAGCACCCGCCTCGATTCCGCTGAACCTTTCATATAAGGAATATAAATGAAGGTGCTACTCGTCAATCCGGCCGTTCCGGATACGTTCTGGAGTATGAAAAACGCCCTGAAGTTCATTTCCAAGAAGTCTATCATTCCCCCATTGGGCTTGTTAACGGTCGCCGCGATGCTACCCGAAAGCTGGGAGATTAAGCTTGTGGATATGACCACGACAAGATTACGCGACCGAGATATCCAGTGGGCCGACTACGTTTTCATTACAGCCATGTTTATCCAGCGCAGATCGGCCGACCGTGTGATCGCTCGATGCAAGAAAGCCGGAACGAAAATCGTTGCGGGCGGACCTCTTTTTACGAGCATTCCCGAACAGTATGATTGCGTGGACCACCTGGTGCTCAAAGAAGCTGAGCTGACTTTGCCGGTGTTCCTTAGGGATATCGAAGAGGGATGTGCCCGGAAAGTGTACAGCACGCACGAAAAAGCGGATTTATGCCAAACTCCGATTCCTCTCTGGAACGCAATTAACATAAAGAAGTACGCCATGGCGTGCATCCAATATTCCCGGGGATGTCCCTTTGACTGCGATTTTTGTGACGTAACAACGCTTTTCGGCCACAGAATCAGGACGAAGACAACCGAACAGGTATTACAGGAATTGGAGAGCCTGTATTCTCTCGGTTGGCGAGGCGACGTGTTCTTTGTGGATGATAACTTCATCGGAAACAAGATGCGCCTGAAAAGGGAATTACTACCCGCTCTTATCGGCTGGATGAAACGGAGAAAATATCCCTTCCAGTTTAATACGCAGGCATCCATCAATCTCGCAGATGACGACGAACTCATGGACCTGATGGCTCAAGCGGGTTTTGATTGTGTTTTCGTCGGTATTGAGAGTCCGAATGAGGAGAGCCTGAGTGAATGCAATAAGGTCCAGAACACGGATCGCGATTTGGTGAATTGCGTCAAAAAGATCCAGGAAGCGGGAATGCAGGTGCAGGGCGGATTTATCCTGGGATTCGACAGTGACGACACGAACGTTTTCGATAATCTGATCCAATTCATCCAGAACAGCGGCATCGTCATGGCGATGGTCGGACTGCTGAATGCCCCTCGGGGAACAAAGCTCTATCAAAGGCTTTTCAGGGAACAGAGACTGACCCGAGTGGCTTCCGGAGACAACACCGATTGCTCGATCAATTTTGACCCGAAAATGGGCTTGAAGGATCTTCTCGAGGGATATCAAAAAGTGATTCAGACGATATATTCGCAAAAACAATACTGTGAGCGTATCAAGACGTTCCTGAAGAACTACCAGATCTCCTCAAGCACGAAGATACACTTCCGTTATCGTGAGTTGCGAGCGCTGTTGAAGTCCTCATGGCATATCGGTGTATTAAGTAAAGGCCGAATTCATTATTGGAAACTTATGCTGTGGTCCTTGCGAAAGCGACACTACCTCCACCTGGCCGTGGTTTTTTCCATTCACGGCTACCATTTCCGGAAGGTTTTCAGGGCCGTTCAACAACGAGCTGCGAACTTGCTCAGGGAATCTGAAGCTCATGTTGCAAACCTGAATCCCTATTCGGGTCCATCTCCCGTATTCGCAGAAAAGGGAGATCGAAATGTTTAATATCCATAAGCGTCGATCCATCCTGTCCGACATGACGTGTGAAAACTCGGGTGGTCGCAGTGAAAATGCATGGATTCATCAAATACGTCAGGCCGAAAATTATTTGGTTGTGTTAATGTTTGTTAGACTTTCAGAGTCTTTGATAGTGTAGTAGAATGTCGAGAAGGAATGCTCTTTCGTCTCTCGAGAGCGTATTCCGAATCAATCGTAAGTGAGAGGCAGAATTTAGACGGCCTGTTATCAGGCCAAGGAGACACAGAAGTGAGTACAGGTACAGTAAAGTGGTTCAATTCGAGTAAGGGTTTCGGTTTTATTAATCCGGATGATGGTGGAGAAGACCTGTTTGTTCACCATTCAGAGATTAAGACCACAGGTTACGCCACCCTCGATGAGGGCCAGAAGGTCGAGTTCGAGATCGGGCAAGGCAGAAAAGGTCCGTGTGCGACCAATGTCATCCCCCAATAAGTAAACGATAAGACTTGAAAAAGGCCCTGCAACTCAGCGGGGCCTTTCTATAGATTCTCTTTCGTCGAAACTGACGACCTGAAATAACGATGTAGAAGAATCAGAACGATGAGGCCGTCTTTTTGATACTCATCACACGTATCCCCCTGGGAACCTTCACTGGCTATTTCTACTATCACAGCAGCAGGCCGATGTGGAGGTTGTGCGCACAGGCGGTTGATGTACGGTTTTAATATTATTCTGATGGGCTAATGCACACCGTACACTTCCAGCCCCGTCGATTCATGATCGACGCGAATGCGAATATGAACGATCCGCATCGGTCTCGGTAACGTCAGGCTGAAAACACCGCCGGGACGGAGTTTGACCCTCCCGTTTTGATTGAACACGTGTTTGCTCCTTCCCCGGCCATCCAAGGTCGTCACCTCGATATCGTTGATTCTCAGATACGATGCCTTTCTGCCGGTCCTTTTAAGCCGTATCTCTCTGACCGGCCTGTTATAGGGGTTGTTGCACAGGGTTTCGAGCCAGGTACCGTCGCCGCCTGCTGTTGTGCCTAAGAGGACCTCAGCCGGGACATGATCCGGTTCGATGTAGGGATGGAGAGGTGGATGATATGGAATTCCGCAAACTCGCAGACCCGTCGATTCGTGATTAATCAGTATTCGAATGCGCTTGATTCTCATCGGCTTGGGCAGGGTCAATCTGAAAATTCCGTCGGAATAGAGCCTTGTTCTGGCGTTTTGGTTGAAGGTTTCCTGACGAGGTCCCCTCGGGGTTATGTAGGTCACTTCAATATCATTGATTCTCAGATAATTGGCCCGATGTCCGGTTCGACGGATGCGTATTTCCTTTAACGGCCCGTCGTAGCGTGTCGTGCAGAATGTTTCAAGCCACGTGCTGTCGCCGGCGGGGGTGGTTCCCAGCAGTATTTCGCCGGGATACGGACTTTCGGCAAAGACCATCATGGCTTCATACTCTTGAATCAAGTCTTTAAGCTCAGCGAGAATCATCTCGGCCTGAACCGTGTCAAAGACCGGGGCATCCGTTGTTTCCGCAAGTTTCTGGGCCTTGAAGAGGATCTCATCGGACAGGATGGTGATTTGTCGAAAATATTCATGGGTGATTGGCCAGACGGCGCCCATAGGACCTGCCAGGACCAGGAGAAGAATGATGAACCGTTTCATTTGGCGACCTCCTTTCATCATACCGTTCTTTGAATGATCTTTCTATAGAGTAAAGGCATTCCCCGAATCGAGCGTAACAGTAAATTAAGGGTCTATTCTATCGTGGCGGGGTGTGAGGGCAACTTGAATTCACGGGAGGTTTGGCCGTGAATTCCATGTTTTTTTTCTTCAAATACGAATTTGCCCTTGCCGAGGCCCTCTTATACAGTTACAATGCAACTGTTTTCTTAACATCATCTATCTCAGTTGAAAAATCCCAGGGACTGTTTTGATGGCCGATACAATTTCTGGAATACTAAAAATTGTGAACAAAACACAGTTTTCGGTCCGTACCGCCGAACGGTCTTACCGGCCGGCGCGAGGTGAGTTGATGGTTCAGCCGAACCTAACCAGGCGATTCCAGCTCGCCGAAGGGGCTGTCGTTACCGGCCGGACCGAGAGAAACAAAGGTAAACGCCGGCTGATATCCATCGAATCTCTCGGGGACATGTCTCCGGAAGAATTCGGCAATCGCCCGACATTCACGGATTTAGTGGCCATCGA
>Ga0272441_10013642_pt1 | contig 11659 bp, 8 predicted proteins | sample SSMProp6N_FD_193582 | JGI IMG/M metagenome (GOLD analysis project Ga0272441, IMG submission 193582) | Marine sediment archaeal communities from Little Sippewissett salt marsh, Falmouth, MA, United States - SSM-Prop-6N | ecosystem: Environmental > Aquatic > Marine > Wetlands > Sediment ... | reverse complement strand
TTGGAAGATCAACACCGGTTGAACTGGATTTTCTTCAGGTGGAGAAAATCTGATAGTTCATGGGAGTCCGCCCTTATTCGGGCGGACGCTTTAACCACGAACGGAGGAAAAAAAGATGGCAAAAAAGAAAATCGCAGCTCTCATCAAGCTGCAGGTGCCGGCGGGTAAAGCAACCCCCGCACCGCCTGTGGGCCCCGCCCTGGGTCCCCATGGGGTGTCCGCACCCCAGTTCGTTCAGCAGTTCAATGATCGCACCAAGAACGTGGAGCCGGGTCTGCTCATCCCGGTTGTAGTAACCGTATATGCGGACAAGAGCTTCACCTTCATCACAAAGACCCCACCGGCGGCGGTCCTGATCAAAAAGGCCTGCGGCCTGGAAAAAGGATCTTCAGTGCCGAACAAGGACAAGGTGGCGACGATCAAGGCGGATCAGATCCGGGCGATTGCTGAGCAGAAGATGGCGGATCTGAATGCCACCGACATCGACGGCGCAATGCGGATTATCGCCGGAACAGCCCGGAGTATGGGTGTCACCGTGGAGGGGCTATAGATGAACAGGGGAAAGAAGTACCAGCAAACGCTGGAAAAGTACAACCCTGCGGAGCAGTACAACCTGGACCAGGCTTTGGATCTGGTGAAGGATCTGGCCTACGCCAAGTTTGACGAAACCGTGGAAATAGCTCTCAGGTTGAACGTCAAGGCCAAGCACTCGATTCGCGACACCCTGGTGCTGCCCAATAGTTTTCGGGCGGAGAAGAAGATCCTGGTCTTTGCCAAGGGAGATAAAGCGGATGAGGCCAAAGAGGCAGGGGCGGCTTATGTAGGCGATGCGGATCTGGTTGAAAAGATCCAGGGAGGATGGCTCGACTTCGATGTGGCAGTGGCAACGCCTGATATGATGAAGGATGTCGGCAAGCTCGGTCCGATTCTGGGGCGTCGGGGAATGATGCCCAATCCCAAGACAAAAACCGTTACCTTCGACATAAAAGACGCAATCGAAGAGTTGAAGAAGGGACGGGTTGAGTTTAGAGGAGATAAAACCGGGGTGATTCACATGCCCATCGGGAAGGTCTCCATGGACAAGGAGAAAATCGCCGAGAATGCCCGGGTACTCATCGATGAGGTGCAGCGGAAGAAGCCCGCGGATATCAAAGGGGAGTTCATCAAATCGATCGCCGTTTCCTCTACCATGGGACCGGGGATCATGGTGAATCCCAAGGAAAAGGCATAAGAGTTATGGCAGATAAAACTCAGAAGATCCAGCCTTACAAAACTGAAGGCATCCAGAAAATCAAGGAACTGATCGAAAGCAGCCAGGATGTAATTTTCACGGATTTCCGGGGCCTCAATGTTTCCCAGATAACCGAGCTGCGCCGATCGCTTCAGGAAAAAGAGGCGGAGTACCGGGTTGTGAAAAACAATTACGCTCGCCTCGCTTTGAGCGAGCTGGGATTTCCCTTCGAGGAAGATTTCCTGATCGATCCGACGGCGCTGGCTCTGGTCAAAACGGATATCGGCCCGATTACCAAGGTGCTGTTCGACTTCACCAAGGATTCGACTCTAAGGATCAAGGGCGGTTTGGTCGACGGCAGAGTCGTATCCTCCACCGAAGTGGAGGCTATCAGTAAGCTTCCGGGCAGAAACGAACTGTACGCCATTTTGATGGGCACGATGAATGCCCCGTTGACGAACATGGTATACGCGATGAACGGAGTCATTATCAAGCTGGTTCGTACGGTTCAGGCTGTGGCGGAAAGCAAAGAGGGATAAAAAGGCAGCATTAGTCTTTCAGAGTGTTCCAGCTATTGCTGAGAGAAAAAAGAAAACAAGGAGAAGATAAATGGCAACACTGAAGAAGGATGAGATCCTCGAAGCGATCGCGAACATGACGGTGCTCGAGGTTTCGGAGTTGGTCAAGGCGATGGAAGAGAAGTTCGGTGTGAGCGCCGCCGCCCCTGTAGCGGTAGCAGCGGCTCCCGCCGCCGGAGGCGGGGACGCCGCAGCGGCCGAAGAGCAGACCGAATTTACCGTCGTACTGAAGAGCTTCGAGGACGGGAAGAAAATTCCCGTTATCAAGGAGGTCCGGGCTCTAACAGGTCTCGGACTAAAAGAAGCGAAAGAGCTCGTCGAAGCTGGTGACAAAGCGGTAAAAGAAGCCATCAGCAAAGAAGAGTCTCAGAAAATCAAAGAGCGGCTGGAGTCAGCTGGCGCTACGGTTGAGGTTACATAATCGTAACTTTTTTCCACAATCCAACTATCTCAAGGATACCACCGGAGGGGCAAATCCGCCGGTGGTATTGTCGTCCACTGACAGCTCATGGGAGGGCACATGGTTCCTGAAATGATCAAGAGAGTGTACATCGGTCAAGGCGTGGAAGAGGCAATGGAAATGCCAAGTTTGATCGACATTCAGCTCTCTTCGTTCGAACGGTTCTTGCAGCGGGAAAAACTCAAGGAAGGACAACCTACACAGAGACAGGGCTTGGAAGACGTGTTCCAGGCTATTTTCTCGATCGAGAGCCCAAACGGAGATATGGTTCTGGAGTACGGCGGTTATACCCTGGATGAGGATGCCGTGGTATTCAGTGAGCAGGAATGCAAAAACAAGGGGCTCACCTACGCGATTCCCATCAAGGCCAAGATCAATCTGATCTTTCTCAACACCGGAGAAATTCGGCAGAAGGAAATCTACATGGGGGATATTCCCCTCATGACTCCCAGGGGTACGTTCATCGTGAATGGTGCAGAGCGGGTGGTGGTGAGCCAGATCCACCGCTCCCCCGGGGTGATCTTCAGCCACGACAAGGGGGTGTTTTCCTCCCGAATCATTCCCTACCGCGGTTCCTGGCTGGAGTTCGAGGTGGACCAGAAGAAGGAGCTCATCTACACCAAGATTGACAGGAAGAAGAAGATCCTGGCAACGATCTTCCTCAGAGCTCTGGGATTCGACACGCGGGAGAAGATCATCGATCTGTTCTATCAAACGAAAAGCGTGAAGATCTCCGAGAGCAGGGAAGACAAGGAGAAGGTGCTCGGAATGGTGTTTGCCCGTGCAGTGTACCATGAAGAGGAAGGACAAACCAAGAGGCTGTACCGGGCGGGGGACAAGATCCATCCCCACGATGTGGAGGAGCTGATTCATTCGGGAATCGGGACCATCGAGGTGATCGATTTTCAGAGTGAAAAGTCCCTTCACTCACCGATTATCCTCAACTGTTTCGAGCGGGAAGAGGTCGTGTACTCCCGGGAGGATCCGGAGAAGGATGAGCCTACCAAGGAAGAGGCGATCAGCCGGGTGTACGGCGTGATAAAGCCGGGAGAACCGATAACACTGGAGAGTGCGGAGAAGGACCTGCAGAGTATGTTCTTCACCCCCCGGCGATACGATCTGGGACGGGTCGGTCGGTACAAGCTGAACAAGAAGTTCGACTACGACCAAGTGCACAAGACCCATACCCTCATTCCTGAAGATATTATCAACACGATCATATTCCTGACGCAGGTCTACATCGGAGAGCGGAACGTGGATGATATCGATCATCTGGGGAACCGGAGAATCCGTTCCGCCGGGGAGCTGCTCACAAATCACCTGAAAGTCGCTTTCACCCGCATGGAGCGCATCGCCAAGGAAAGGATGAGTCTCAAAGAAGCCGACACGATCCGGCCTCAGGATCTGATTTCCATCAAACCGATCGTGGCCACGATCAAAGAGTTCTTCGGATCCAGCCAGCTATCCCAGTTCATGGATCAGGTGAATCCCCTGGCCGAATTGACCCACAAGCGCAGGCTCAACGCCCTTGGTCCGGGAGGACTTTCCCGGGATCGGGCCGGATTCGAGGTGCGGGATGTTCATTACACCCACTATGGCCGAATGTGTCCGATCGAGACTCCGGAAGGTCCGAACATCGGGCTGATCGTATCCCTGGCCAACTACACCCGAGTCAACGAGTACGGTTTTCTGGAAACCCCGTACCGCAAGGTTGTAAACGGCGTGGTGACTGATGAAATCGAGTTTCTTTCTGCAATAGACGAGGAGAAGCACTACATAGCCCAGGCGACCAGCCGAATCGATGAAAAAGGCAAGTTCAAGGAAAAGCTGATTCCGGCTCGAAAGGGAGGTGACTATATCACCCGGAAGGCCAAGGACATCCAGTACATGGATGTTTCCCCCAAACAGATCATATCCGTCTCCACCTCTCTGATTCCATTCCTGGAGCATGACGACGCCAACCGGGCCCTGATGGGTTCCAACATGCAGCGTCAAGCGGTGCCCCTGCTGCGTCCGGAACCGCCCCGGGTGGGTACCGGCATGGAGCGTAAGACCGCCTTCGATTCCGGTGTGGCCGTGGCCGCCCTGCGGGCCGGAAAGGTGGAGTATGTGACCTCCGAGAAGATCGTGATCAAACCGGACAAGGGCAGGGCGGATGAGCTGGATGTCTACCCTCTGATCAAGTTCCAGAGGACCAACCAGGACACCTGTTTCAGTCAAAAACCCATCGTGGCTCCCGGCCAGAAGGTCAAGGATCGGGAAGTGATCGCCGACGGGCCGGCTACCTACAATGGGGAGCTGGCCCTGGGGGTCAATGTGCTGGTGGCGTTCATGCCCTGGAACGGCTACAACTACGAAGACGCGATTCTGATTTCGGAGAAGCTGGTTCGGCAGGACCGCTACACCTCGATTCATATCAAGGAGTTTTCGATCGACGTCCGGGAAACCAAGCTGGGTCCGGAAAAGATCACCCGGGACATTCCCAACGCTAGCGACAACTCACTGGAGCACCTCGATGAGGAGGGCATCATCCGCATCGGAGCGGAGGTGAAATCCGGCTCGATTCTGGTGGGGAAGGTCACTCCGAAGAGCGAGACGGATTCGACCCCCGAGTTCAAACTGTTGAACTCGATATTCGGGGAGAAAGCCAAGGATGTGCGGGACACCTCCCTCAGGGTGCCCCACGGTATCGAGGGCACCGTAATCGATGTGCAGCGGCTGAAACGTTCTGAAGGGGATGAGCTCAATCCCGGCGTGGAGGAGGTGGTAAAGATCCTCATTGCCACCAAGCGTAAGCTTCAGGAGGGAGACAAGATGGCCGGGCGTCACGGCAACAAGGGCGTAATCGCCCGGGTGCTGGCCGAAGAGGATATGCCCTTCATGGAGGACGGGACTCCGGTTGATCTGGTGTTGAACCCGTTGGGTGTGCCTTCGCGGATGAACCTGGGACAGATCATGGAGACCGAGCTCGGCTGGGCGGGGGTCAAGCTGGATGAGTGGTACGCCACGCCGGTGTTCGAATCCGCCTCAAACGAGATGATCGAAGAGAAACTCAAAAGCGCCGAGCTGCCGTTGAACTCCAAGGTCACCCTGTTTGACGGCCAGACCGGGGAGCCCTTCGAAAACCCGGTCACCGTGGGTTATATCTACATGATGAAGCTGCACCATCTGGTCGATGACAAGATGCATGCCCGTTCCACCGGTCCTTACTCCCTGGTAACCCAGCAACCCCTGGGCGGAAAGGCCCAGTTCGGCGGACAGCGGCTCGGAGAGATGGAAGTGTGGGCTCTGGAAGCCTACGGCGCGGCCAACACCCTGCAGGAGCTTTTGACGATCAAGAGCGATGATATGTCGGGGCGGGCCAAAATCTACGAGAGCATCGTGAAGAATGAATCCTTTACCCAGGCAGGAATCCCAGAGTCTTTCAACGTTCTTGTCCAGGAGTTGCGTGGGCTAGCCCTGGACGTATCGATTTACGACAATAAGGGCAAACAGATTGCCCTGACCGAAAGAGATGAGGAGTTGATCAATCGGCAGGGAAGTCGCTTTTAAAATTATTGCGACGAAGGGGCGCAAGCCCCTGAGGAGAATGATGAATCCAACCATTCTGCAATAAATGGAGGATGCATCACGAGGTCGGAGCGGTAGCTCCGGCCGAGGATGACGCAATCTACCGATCTGTCATATTCGGAGATTGCGTCACATGAGGATCGCTGTAATGACGATGGGAGGGATGGAGAAATGAGAGAGATGCAGGATTTCGATAGTATCATGATCAAGCTGGCCTCTCCGGACCAGATACGTGCCTGGTCCTACGGTGAGGTCAAAAAACCGGAAACGATCAACTACAGAACGCTGCGGCCGGAGAAAGACGGCTTGTTCTGCGAGCGTATCTTCGGAACCACCAAGGAGTGGGAGTGTTACTGCGGAAAGTTCAAGTCCATCCGCTACAAGGGTGTGATCTGCGACCGCTGCGGCGTGGAGGTGACCCACTTTCGCGTGCGCAGGGAGAGGATGGGGCACATCGAGCTGGCCTCCCCTGTCTCTCACATCTGGTACTATCGCTCCGTGCCCTCCCGAATGGGATTGCTCCTTGACCTGGCGATCGTCGCCCTGCGTTCGATCCTCTACTACGAAAAGTACATCGTCATCGATGCCGGTGATACGGATCTGAAGAAGATGCAACTGCTCACCGAAGAGGAGTATCTGGAAGCTCAGGAGCGCTACGGAATGGCCTTCACCGCCGGAATCGGCGCTGAGGCGATCCGGACCCTTCTGGAGACCCTTGACCTGGACGCCCTCTCCGCGGAGCTGCGCGTCAAGATGCAGGAAAAGGGCCGCAAGAGCGACAAGCGGCTGCTCAAGCGTATCGAGATCGTGGAGCAGTTCAGGGACTCGGGAAATCGCCCGGAGTGGATGATCCTCGATGTGATTCCGGTTATCCCTCCGGAGCTGCGGCCAATGGTGCAGCTGGACGGGGGGCGTTTCGCCACCTCGGATCTGAACGACCTGTATCGAAGGGTGATCAACAGGAACAACCGGTTGAAACGCCTTTTGGCGTTGCACGCCCCGGACATTATTATCCGCAATGAGAAGCGGATGCTCCAGGAAGCGGTGGACGCCCTGTTCGACAACTCGAAGAAGAAGCGGGTTGTCAAAGGCGCGGCCAACCGCCCGCTGAAATCTCTCTCGGATATGCTGAAAGGCAAGCAGGGGCGCTTTCGCCAGAACCTCCTGGGCAAACGGGTGGACTACTCCGGCCGGTCGGTGATCGTTGTGGGTCCGGAGCTCAAGCTGCATCAGTGCGGGCTGCCGACGAAAATGGCCCTGGAGCTGTACAAGCCCTTCATCATGCGCAAGCTGGTGGAAAAGGACGTGGTGTACAACATCAAGAAGGCTAAAACCCTGGTGGAGATGGAGACCCCGGAAGTCTGGGCCGTGCTCGACGAGGTGGTCAACGAACACCCCGTGCTGCTGAACCGGGCTCCGACCCTGCATAGGCTGGGTATTCAGGCCTTCGAGCCGGTCTTGGTGGAGGGAAAGGCGATCAAGCTTCATCCCCTGGTCTGCCACGCTTTTAACGCGGACTTCGACGGTGACCAGATGGCCGTCCACGTTCCTCTCACTCCGGCGGCCCAGATAGAATGCTGGACCCTGATGTTGTCCTCCCGAAACCTCCTCAACCCAGCCAATGGAAACCCGATCGTGATTCCCACCCAGGATATGGTATTGGGGATCAACTATCTGACCAGAGTAAAGCCGGGAGCCAAGGGCGAGGGCAAGCATTTCAGCGGCAACGATGAAGTCCTGATGGCTATAGATGCCCGCTCGGTGGACTACCAGGCCCTGATCAAAGTCAAGGCGGGCGGCGAATATATGGAAACCACTCCGGGGCGCATCATCCTCAATGAGGAGTTGCCGCCGGAGGTCGGCTTCATCAATCAGCCGATGGGGGAGAAGGAGCTGCGCAATCTCATCGCCAACTGCTACAAGGAGCACGACTCGGATGTAACCGTTAAGATGCTCGATACGATCAAGGATCTGGGCTTCCGCTACGCCACCCGCTTCGGCGCAACGATCGGTATGGAAGACATTATTATCCCTGAGACCAAGAAAGACCTGATCACCAAGGCCAATTCCCAGGTGGAGGAGATCCAGAACCAGTATCTCCAGGGGCATATAACCAATGAAGAGCGCTACAACCGCGTCGTCGAGGAGTGGAGCAAGACCAACGAAGACATCACCAAAGAGCTGATGAACGAGTTGGCCAGTGACCGGGGAGGATTCAACCCGGTGCACATGATGGCTTACTCCGGCGCCAGGGGTTCCCGCAGCCAGATCCGCCAGCTCGGCGGGATGCGGGGCCTGATGGCCAAACCTTCCGGAGAGATCATCGAGCTGCCCATCCGCAGCAACTTCAAAGAGGGACTTTCGGTGATCGAGTTTTTCATCTCCACCAACGGCGCGCGCAAGGGATTGGCGGACACGGCCCTGAAAACCGCCGACGCCGGCTACCTGACCCGTCGTCTGGTGGATATTGCCCAGGATGTGGTGATCAATGAGGAAGACTGCGGCACCATCAACGGACTGGAGATGCGGGCCATTAAGGACGGAGAGGAGATCGTCGAGTCTCTTCGAGACAGAATTGTGGGTCGCTTCACTCTGGAACGGGTGCGGCATCCAATCACCGGCGAGATCATCATCGATGTAAACCAGGAGATCACCGACGAGATAGCCGATCAGATCGAGGCGGCGGGCATTGAGCACGTTCGGATTCGCACGGTGTTGACCTGCGAGGCTCAGCACGGAGTATGCGTGAAGTGTTACGGCCGTAATCTGGCTACCAACAGGACTGTGAACATAGGGGAGGCTGTGGGCATTATTGCCGCCCAGTCCATCGGTCAACCGGGAACCCAGCTCACCATGCGGACCTTCCACATCGGCGGAGCCGCGACGAAAATAAGCGAGGAGAGCAGGATCTATCTCAGATATCCCATATTGGTGGAAAACATCACGGGCAATACCGTGCCCATGAAAAACGGCAACCTGCTTTTTACCCGCAAGGGTTACATCATGGTGCACAGGGTTCTGCGCACTATCGAGCTCAAGACGGGCGATCGGGTCATGTTCAAGAACGGGCAGAAGGTGTTGAAGGGCGAGGTGATCATACAGCGAAAGGGAGAGAAGATCGTCGCGCAGGAGATCGCTTACGTTCACCGGACAAAGGAGTCTCTGCTGCTCATCGCCCAGTCCCAAAGAGTGGACATCCGAAACGGTTCGGAGCTCATGGTCAAGGAGGGACAGATCGTGGCAGCGGAGGAGCCGATTGCCTACTTCGATCCCTTCAGCGAACCGATTATCGCAGAATACGCGGGAACGGCGGTTTTCGAAGACATCGTTTTGGGCACGACCCTGAAAGAGGAGATCAACGAAGATACGGGGAAGATCGAGAAGAAGATCACCGACTACACTGTGGAAACGCTTCAACCCAGGATCGTGATCCACGACGGTGAAGCCGTGGCCACCTACCATCTGCCCGGCAGCGCCTATCTCAATGTGGGCGACGGGGAGGAGATCAATCCCGGGCGGATTCTGGCCAAGCTTCCCCGGGAGAGCGTCAAAACCCGGGACATCACCGGCGGACTCCCCCGGGTTGGCGAGCTGTTCGAGGCCCGAAAGCCGAAAAACCCGACTGTACTGGCCAAGGTCAGCGGGACCGTCAGTTTCCGGGGACTGCTCAAGGGAAAACGGGTGATCGTGGTGGTAGATCCCTACGGGAAAGAGTTCAAGCAATTGGTACCCATGGGCAAGCACCTGTTGGTTCGCGACAGTGATTATGTGGAAGCGGGGGAGTAGTTGTGTGACGGCAACATAGATCCCCACGACGTACTGTTGATACTTGGTGAGCAAGACCTGCAGAGCTGGCTGGTAAACGAGATCCAGGAGGTGTATCGCCTCCAGGGGGTGAATATAAACGACAAGCACATCGGGGTGATCATTCGCCAGATGATGAAGAAGATCGAAATCATGCAGGTCGGGGATACGAACTTCATCTTCGGCCAGCAGATCGACAGATACAAGTTCAATCAGGAAAACCGGAAAGTGATTCGCGAGGGAGGACAACCGGCTATTGCCCGACCGCTGCTGCTTGGAATTACCAAAGCTTCGTTGAACATCGACAGCTTCATTTCGGCGGCTTCCTTCCAGGAGACGACCCGAGTTCTTACAAATGCTTCCATCAAGGGAAGCCGAGATCACCTGCACGGCTTGAAGGAGAACGTGATCATCGGCCATCTGATTCCCGCCGGTACGGGGATTCGGGCCTATAACGACATCAGACTTCTCGATGAAAATATGGAAGATCTGGACGTACAGGTGAACCGGATCATTGAGGAGAAACGGAGAGAAAAAGAACTGGCCGCAATGCTCCAGGAAACCGAGTAAAGTGTTTTCTCAGAACCAAAAAAGCTTGATTGTTTCGAGCGTTTTTGCTATGTTCATAGGGTGAGATAGCATCGCTATAGGTGTAGCCTCACTGCCCAGAAGAAGTATCTGGTGTAGGACTGTTTGAACAACAACCGGAAGTTCACGTTGATCAACCTCTTGAGGTGGAGTCCGCAAGGGGTTGACATTTTTCGTCTGTGTTGTTAGATTCTCACCCGCCTCATCTAAGCGGCGGGTGAGTTGTGTATATATACACCGATTGCAATCTTCGCCATTACGATCATCCGGAGTCGGGCGCTCCCCCTGGACTGGGCGTCTGCCGCCGGGCGCCTTGCAACCGAAGAGGAAGATTGCGATGTATTGCATAACAGGAGAGAATTGATGCCAACGATCAACCAGCTTGTTCGCAAAGGCCGGCAGGCTGTGCACAAGAAAAACAAGGCTCCGGCGCTTCAGTCCTGCCCTCAGAAGAGGGGGGTATGCACCAGAGTGATGACCGTTACACCGAAGAAACCGAACTCCGCCTTGAGAAAGGTAGCGCGGGTTCGGTTGAGCAACGGAATCGAGGTAACCGCCTACATTCCGGGAATCGGTCACAATCTGCAGGAACACTCGGTGGTGTTGGTCAGGGGAGGCAGAGTTAAAGACCTTCCCGGCGTGCGGTATCACATTATCCGGGGGGCGAAGGATACATTGGGCGTGGAAGATCGGCGCAAGGCCCGATCCAAATACGGAACCAAGCGGCCTAAGGTGTGATGAGGAGCTGACTATGCCAAGGAGAAGAGTACCGCCGAAGAGGCCGATTCCACCGGATCCGAAGTACGGGAACTTGAATATTTCCCGGCTAGTCGTACGGATGATGCTTCGGGGAAAGAAATCGGTGGGCTACGGAATCGTCTACGATGCGTTGGATGTCATTAAGAAGAAAGCGGGGAAGGACCCTGTAGAGGTGTTCGAAAAAGCCCTCGAAAATGTTAAGCCTGTGGTCGAGGTAAAATCTCGAAGGGTGGGTGGATCGACCTATCAGGTTCCCGTGGAGGTCCGTGAAAGCAGGCGGGATGCCCTGGCCATGCGCTGGATCATCCAGTACTCCAGGGATCGCCATGGTTCGTCGATGAGCGAGAAGCTGGCCGCCGAGTTGTTGGATGCCTACAATCAGACAGGGGCCGCTTTCAAGAAAAAAGAAGATACCCACCGGATGGCAGAGGCAAACAAGGCGTTTGCCCACTACCGTTGGTAGTTATGCTGGCGTTGATGCTCTAAAGGAAGCATCCCGGGACGCTTCAGCGGATGTCCGTTCCGTTCCCGCTCGAGAGGATTCGTAATATCGGGATCGCGGCGCATATAGACGCCGGTAAGACAACGACGACCGAACGTATCCTCTACTACGCGGGCAGAACCCACAAGATGGGGGAAGTTCACGCAGGGTAAGCGGAGATGGATTGG
>Ga0272441_10013641_pt1 | contig 11659 bp, 9 predicted proteins | sample SSMProp6N_FD_193582 | JGI IMG/M metagenome (GOLD analysis project Ga0272441, IMG submission 193582) | Marine sediment archaeal communities from Little Sippewissett salt marsh, Falmouth, MA, United States - SSM-Prop-6N | ecosystem: Environmental > Aquatic > Marine > Wetlands > Sediment ... | reverse complement strand
GTCCCAGGAACACGCGCGGGGTGAAGCTGCCGCTTGTCTGGAACTGAATCCCCACCAGCAGCGGAATGTCGATGTAATCCAGGGCCAGAGTGCCGGTGGCCCCTCCGTCGCTCTCACTGAACCCTTTCATCGAGTACAGAAGCTCGGGCTGGAAGTAGAACATCGAGTTGGGGAGTGAGATGGTCAGATGCCCTCCCCCGATGAACCCCGTCCTACGGCCGGGCGATTCGCCGTCACCACTCAGCGTGGCCAGGTTGACTCCCGCCTTGACGCCGAGGTCCAGCGATACGCCGGTTTCCTGCGCACGCAGCGTGGCCGGGATGAGCGAGAGGGCAAGCAGCAGTGCCAGGGCTCGAGCTGACTTCAACATGGTTCCGATCCTCGTCTGCGTGTGAACTCCGTCCCGCGACTGCACTGCGGCCGCGGCTCCGGACCTCAGTATGCAAGCGCCCTGCCGGTTGCGGTCGCTCAGCGTCTCCTGACGTAAGCAAATGTGATTTCGTAACTTATGTTGTTTGTCCGAGCTATTGATTGACGCTGTTCAGTCCGATTGACGGGTCGTTTGACGCATCTGACGCGTTTTGCGGGGCAGGAATGGGCCTCGGAGGACTGGAACAAGCAGGGCTAAGAAGATCGATCCGAGCGAGGCGCTCCCGGCGAAGTCATGTCCGGCGGCCTCAAGGGGGGGGAATCAGGGCGAGGCCGAGATGGTGCCTCCCGCACGGCAAGGAACACGTCTGTTCATCGTCCCATTGCTCGACGAATCCCAGCCGGGTCCAAGCTCAGCGCTCCCGTACGGGAGGCGTAACTGGGGAACGGCTTCAGTTCGGAGCGTGCACTGCGGGCCCTCCGCACTCGCGGTGGTGGCCGTGCGTAGGGCGGCCTGACGCTCTCGCCGACCGACTTGCCAGAGGTGTGCCACGCCTCAAACCACTGCAGAGTATGCGGTTACGAAACAACGCCGGTCCGGGATTCCGGCAATCCGTTGCAGATTGGGAAACATGGTTCCGAATTGGCGGCGGGAACGGGCGGGACCGACCCGCGGAGCCCGGTCATCCGGCGTGACGGCGGGGTGACAGCCAGGAAGCAGCATAGAATTGGCGCTCCAACCCAGAGGTTAGGCTGTCATGCTGGTAGTCATGCTGATTGTAGTCGTGCTCATCGGAGTGGCGTACGCCGATTTCTGCCTGGTCTCCAACACGGCGCACTTCGGAATCTGCTACGGGAAGGTGGCCGAGGCTGAAGAAAGACGGGACCTCGGACAGCTCGTTGCCGTCGAGGATGTCGAGGACGTCGTCCCGCCGGCGGTGTTCGAGGCGACGGCCGCAGGCGAGGACCAGGTCAGCCCTCGATCCCTGGTCCGGGCGGACGCAGAGGCGAACGGGACTCCCGCACGCCCGCCACGAGTTCCAGCACCCGCATGGCTCCTTCTGGACCTCGAGCCGGTGCTGGAACCGCATGAGCACCTGGCAGGCGCACGTCGGTGAATCTGCCTGTCCAGACCCCGTGTTGAGCCGACGTTCGGGGACTTTTGCGCTCTCGACACACCCCCTGTCGCGCCACCTCAACACATTCCGTGACTCCACGGAAATGGCACGCCAATGGCCCGGAAAGGTGCATAACTCCCGTGCTATTTTGTGCGCCTCGCTTCAGAGGACTGCAGAGGGCCCCGAGAAGGTTCGCACGTTGAGGCCCGAGGTGTAGCTGCCACACCACGGTGAGGCGTACCGTCGCCGTCATCCGATCAACACCAACCTACCTGCAAGCTTTCCATTCTCAGACACTTACACCAATTCCGAACCCGCTCGCCCTTGCAGTTGGCATGCCCGGTGCCTCTACCGGTACCGAACACGCGCCCCGTCGGACGGAGCGCAGCTGGAGACACCGAACCCGAAGGCGGGAACGCGATGAACGGACAGCCCGGGAAGTGGCAACGGCCCGACCTACGGCGTCACGGCAGCATGATACGCCTGGCGCGCGCCGTTCGCTGCACACGCGGCAGCGCGCTCATCGAGATGGCCATTGTCACCCCCATGCTGCTAGTGCTGTTCGCATCAATCTTCGAGTTTGGCCGCATGTTCCATACACGACTCACCGCGCGGCATGCCGTCATCGAGGCCACGCGTTACGCCGTTACCGGAAACCAACTGACCGACTCGGAGTCCGGCGACGAGCTGGACCGTGCGTCGTCGATTCGTCGAATTGTCACCGAACGCGCCTACACGCTCCCCGTGACACCGGAATCGATCGTCATCGACCCGGCCGACGGTGGTGGCCCCGAGGACGTGGTTCGGATCACGCTCACCTACACGTACGACTACTCCCTCCCGGGGTTCATGGATGTACTGCCGGCTATGCGGTTCTCGGTAGCGGCCGCCATGCGGAATGAGCCGTTCTACGGCACCTCGGGATCCTGACGGAATAGAGACGAACTCGAGACTGGCGGAACGATGATGATCAGCGAACAAATCAAGGCAGACGGCCAGCGACCGCTGCGCGGCCTCAAGCGCCTGCTCCGCTCCGACAGCGGACAGGGGCTCGTGGAGTTCTCCCTCGCCCTTCCGATCATCCTGATCATCCTTCTCGGGATGGTCGAATTCTCCAACGCCTACGACCGGGTGCATGGACTGGCCGGGTTGAGCCGGGAAGGCGCGAACATCGCGGCCCGCGGCACTGCCCTGAACGAAGTCCTGACCACCGTGGTCGCGGACGGTGAGACCCTGAAGATGGCGGCCAACGGCGGCGCGATCGTGAGCCGCCTCGTGGTCCAGAGTGGTGAGCCCGTAATCATGGCGCAGGTATCGACCGCTGGATACGACAAGAAGACCCGAATCATCGCCGAGGACTCGACGGCGGCCAGGTGGATCGCCACGGCCGGATTCGCGGAGGGCAGCACGCACTACACGGTCGAAGTCTTTCTGGCCTACGAACCCGTGACTCCCCTGGGGCAGCTGTTCCAGGCCGTGACTCCGCCCGTGCTCTACGAACGCGCGGTATTCTGAGCGGCCGAGGAGAAATAGCGATGTCGATCAATAAGCTGGGCCGCATGGTCCGCAATTCCCGGGGCTCGGTCCTCATGCTCGTGGCCGCCGGCATGGTCTTCATGTTCGGCATGACGGGCCTGGCCGTGGACTCGGCCAGGGGTTATCTGACCCGGCTTCGCCTGGTCAGGGCCGTGGACGCCGCAGCGCTCACCGGAGCGCGCACGCTGCGCTCGGGAGAGGCCGTAGCATTGGAACAGGCCAGGGCCACTGCCGCCGCCAACGGCGTGGGGAGCACGATCAACGGGGCTTCCCTGGACATGAGCGTTTCCACGAACGAGCAGGGTGAGAGCACGTTCGAGGTGTCCGCGATGCAGACGATGCCCACCATCCTGATGCGTCTCCTAGGGATCGACCACGTCAACGTGAGAGCGAATTCCGTGGCCGCGGTTCCGCCCGTGGACCTGGTGCTCGTGATCGATCAGTCCGGCTCGCTCGGGACGGTCGGAGCGTGGGACGACCTGCAGGGTGCAGCGAAAGAGTTCATTCAGTATTTCGACGACGACATCGATCAGCTGGGGCTGGTATCGTTCCAGACGCGCGCCGCGAACCGGTTCCAGATCGCGCACGGCTTCCGAACCGCACTGGCCAGCGAGATCAATGGAATGTCTTCGGCGGGCTGGACCAACTACGGGGAAGGCCTGAGACTCGCTCACCAGCAGATCACGAGCAGCGACGTGCGGGAGCGCTCGGTCAAGGTCGTGGTGTTCTTCACCGACGGTCGGCCAACGGCGTTCCGCGGCACGATCGGTGGCCGGGATCGCATCATGGCGACGTCACAGGAGCTGCCCCCGCAACATCTTGGCGGGTATTTCGACAACCCCGATGCCCTGCCGCTGGATCGCATGCCTGCGGCGAACGGTTGCCGCAACGTCACCTTCTGCAGCGTGTGGTCCGAGCAGGGAGCGCCGCAGCCGATCGCTTCGGACGCCCTGAATCACGACATCGGCCGGCAGATCGCCAACCAGATCCGGGGCGAGGACGTGCTGGTGTACACGATTGGCCTGGGCAACACCGCATACTCTGATCCGGCCTTCCAGCCGAACCAGGCGTTCTTGCAGGAACTGGCCAACGTGGACGGGATGACGAATGGCAGCCAGCCGGCCGGGAAGAGCTACTTCGCGCCGGACGCGACCCAGCTGCGAGCCGTGTTCAACCAGGTGGCATCGGACCTGATGGTGCGACTGGCGCGCTGACCAGCGTCGAGACCGCCCCGACGACCATGTCGCGGACGTCGGGCGGCTCCACCACTTCAGCCTCCGGACCATAGCTCAGCACGTGTCTCAGCACCCAGGCGGGGTCGGCGGTCGTGAACCGCACCGCTACACCACCACTGTCCAATTCCTCGGCCGGACCGTGTTCGCGGACCCAGGAGGCCACGGCCGGCGAGTAGCGAACGAGGACGTCCGCCTCTGACTCCGACCTGAAGACCCTTCCGTCCGACACGTAAGTGGCGGGATCAAAGTCCTCCGGCACGGCATAATCGAACTGGAGGACGCTGGCCTCGAGCAACCGATCCACCCGGAAGGCGCGAACGGCCTTCCGCAGGTGACAGTAGCCGATCACGTACCACTTGCCCGAGCCGTAGACCAGGGCATAGGGATCGACGTCCCGCTCTTCGGGCTGAGGAGCGTTCGGCTTGAGGTACAGCAGACGGCAACGAGTGCGCGAGCGGGCGGCGTCCTTGAGCAGAGACCGGATGGCCGCTCCCTCGTGATCGCCCTCGTCGATCTCGAACAGATCGTCCTCTCCCCGGGCCGAGACGACCGCCAGCTCCATTTCGATCCGGTGCGCGAGTTCCAGGATCTCCGCCGCTGCCTCCGTATCGGCCTCTCTGGCGGCCGCCCGGAGCCCGATGGCCAGCGAGAGCATTTCCCGCCCTGACAGCCTTGTTGGCCTATCGAACTTCTTGTATGAGTAGATCTTGATATGATTTGATTCCAGTAAAATCTGGATCTCGTCAGCCCCACCCGCCGGATGGTAGAAAGCACGTGAGGTGATCTCCTCCAAGTCACGCTGCAGTGTATCCACCGTGACCCCAAGTCGCTCGGCGGCCTCGGTCAGCGGTACCCCGCCCTCCCGGCTCGCGAGGGGCAGCAGATACAGGATGCGCTCGAGCTGCTCGCCGGCCGTTCCCACGTCAGGCATCGGACCCTCCCGACGAGATCTCGCCTGCCGAGACGGACGCGGCCGAGGCTTCGTACACCGCCAGTACCTCACGGGCAAGGGACCGCAGTCCGGCGGCCAGGGCCGCGGGCGATGCGATACGCGCCCGTCCCTCCAGGCTGAGGATCCAGCGGAGGAACGGGCTCACCTGCCGAACCTTGAACGACCGCACCTGAGATCCATCCGGCATCTCTTCCTCGAGCACTCCATATCCGTTCCGATCCGCCCACAGGCACGTCGGAAACTCGAACAGCACCCGGGCCTCGAGCGTCTCGTCGTCCTCCGATCCGAGCTCCCAGGCATCCCGATCGCGGTACTCGTCGAGCGAGAACCCCTCGGGAATCTCGTAATCCGGCTTCTTGGGAGCCTTCGTGTTGGCGCGCGGCTCCTCCATGCGCCCGATGCGAAAGACGCGAACCGCCTCCCGGGTCGAGTCATGTCCGATCAGGTACCAGTGGCCACGTTGAAACAGCAGACCGTACGGCGCGACGTCACGCTCGGTATCCTCGCCACGGTGGATTCCGTGATACGTGAAGCGCACCCGCTTGCGGGCCAGTAGCGCGTCGGAAAGCGTGCGCACGCGAGCCCGGGTCTCTCCGGCCCCCGGGCGGTCCACGTAGAGGACGGGGGCGAAGTCCGGCGCCTGAAACGAATCGCTCAGGTCGAAGGTCAGCTTTCGCAGGGCCGAGTCGGCCTCGCGCTTCAGGGGCGAGGACGGGATCCAGGACACGTGAGACAGCGCGTCGTGAAGGATCCCCACGTGGGGGGCAGACAGATGCAGCTGGCCAAGTTTCTGCTGCTGGGGCGCTGGTGGCGCGCCGGCTGCCTCCGGGGAGATCAACTTCAGGTACGGAAGGTAGAAGTCCCGGTTCGAGAGGCGGTAGGCCTTTACCGCCTCCGTGCCGTAGTTGATCGTCAGATCGACGGTCTCGATCGGGATCCCGAGCTTCTTCAGTTCGTCCTTGTCGCGCTCGAACATGCGGCGCACGGTCTGGCGCGCCGTCTCGTCCGCCTCGGAGTACTTCTCGGCGTAGGCAGGGACGGCCTCCATGATCCGGTCCACCTCGACGGGCACTTTGCGCCCTACCAGGCAGGCGATGAGGTCGAGCCAACGCTGCGTCTTCGAAATCCGGTCCGCCATCAGACCCGTCCCTCCAGCTTGATGCGTACGATCCTCACCAGGAGGCCTTCGCAACCGATCCCCAGGATGCGCTGACGCCATTCGGCGATCCGCTCGCGAGTGATTCGCTCGTCATGCGCCGCGGGGTTACGCAGCTTGAGCAGGGGCTCGAGTTCCTTGGGAAGCGCGGCAGTGAGCCACGCGGCATCGCGGCCCGGGAACGCTTCCTCGACGGCGCGTTTCACCTCGGGCCGGTTGACCAACAGGTGCCGGACGGCACCGATCGTCTGGCGCGGCACCGAACGGCCGAGATCGATCTCCGTCTTCCCGTCCTGGATCAGTCGCTCCGATGCCTGCCTGGGGGCCATGATCGGCTGAAGCGCCGGGAAGATGGCGGCGTTGAGCTCCGTCTCGATGGCCTTGCAGTACTCGACAGCGGTGGGCGAGAAGTCGAACCCCGGATCGTCACGTCGGGACCGGAACACCGCCTCTCCTGTCGTGAGGAAGGTACGGGAGGTGGGATGCAGTGCCTCCCAGATCTCCTGCCCCAGGAGATTGTCGCGGAGTTCGGCGGACAGTCGCTCGGTCTCGCCCCGGAGCTCTGAATCGCGCACGACCCAGCGGCGACCCCCGGTCAGGTCTTCCGAATCGGCGAACCAGTTGGCCCCGTCCTGCCGCTCGACCACCAGCGGAAGGTCGATCATCCCGCCGTAGATCGAGACCGGACGGTGGTGGTAGCGCACGTTGAGAAGGTTTCTGAGCTCCTCGTTCGTCGCCGGGCCGTCGTCCGCGATCAGGCGGCGGATGTCCGCCAGCCGGAACCAGCAGTCCACTTCCCTGTCCCGATAGTAGGAGGGCATGTGGTCGAGTTCGGCGGGATCACCCGCCGGAACGTCCCGGTCGGTGACTTCCACGAGATGACCGGCATACAGCGAGCGGTAATCCGTCAGATACAGGTGCGTCTCCGTGCCGGCGTCGATCTGAGCCTGCAACGCCAGTACATCGGCCTTGTGGGCCAGCGGCTCGTCCCGGTTGGGCGAGCGCAGCTTCGCCCACCACACGTAGACCTCCGGGGCATCGACTTCGCCCTGGGCCTCACTGGCGGCCCACCGAAGCAGGACCTCCAGGTGGCGGTCCATCGCGTCGTCGGCGTACGACGGGTTCCAGACGCTCAGGAGATGTCGGGGTACGGCGTTCGGCTCGGTCATCGGACTGTCCGCAAGAGGGTTGCGCGGGGCCAGGCGAACGCGTCGTGCGGGGCGCACGGGAAGGTACTGCACGGCTGTCCATGGCTCCACCCTGGTGGCTGATGGCGGGTGGCGATCGCACGTGAACTAGGGGTTCACGTGTCAGGAATCGTCCGCCTCCCGAATATCTACCGAAAGCTTACGAGGGGGGTGTGACAGCAGGGGGGTGGGCCCCGGACGCCCCGGGGCCCATGCACGTGCCTCAGCTCTCGTCTGAGCCGCGTTCCGTGGCCCAGCCGCGTCTCCGGCTCGGCGAGGCGATCGGGTTCGTGTCCGCGGCCGCTCCGGCGGCGCCATGCCCGGCTGCTCGCGAACTTCCGGGAAACGCCGACAGGTGCACCAGGCGCTCCTCGTGGTCCACGACGGCCGTCAGCTCGGCCCCGATCACCGGGCCGGACAGGAACCGGTACGTCCCCGCCCCCACGGTGGGAGCCTTCCCCCGGGTCGCGGATCCGACCTTCGAGAGGAAGCGCGCCGCAGCAGCAGGCGATGGTCCGCCGTTCTCACGTTTCCGGCTCCCGCGCGCGGCCAGCGCATCCATGCAGTAGCCGCCCAGGAAACGTTCGTGCAGGCGGGCGTAGAGCGACCCGCTGCCCACGACGTCCATGCCCAGCGGGCGAGCGCCGAGAAACGCGAGCAGGCCCACCTGGCCGTCCTCGATCGGGAAACGGGCGATCCAGTCGTCCAGGCTGTCGGTGTGACGATCGTAGATCTCGTCCATCGCGCCCGTGTCCGAACTGACGCCCATGCTCACACCGACCTCCCGGATTTCGTGCCAAACGGCACTCTGCGCCTGGTGCAGCACGCTGGCACTCGCCTGCATTGGCGACCCTGCCAGCGCAGCCTCTACCTCCCGGGCCTTCCTCCGAACGCGTGACGGGGCGTGCCGGGGCTTGGGACGCGACCGGAACTCGTCGGTCACGTGCCGCCACCGTCCCTGCTCCATGCAGGAGACGGGAATCACGGTCTCGGTGATCGACTCCAGGATGATCGTCCGGTTGGTGATTCGGTTCTGCTTGGCCCCGATCAGCTGCTCACCGTCAAAGATGAGAACATCCACCTCACCCATATTCGAGGCGACGAGGCTGGGCACGCTCCCCGATCCGATTTCGCCGATCGAGACCACTCCTGAGGCAATCGCATCTCCCAGGAGAAGGTACGGAAGGTCGGGCTGCACACCCGAGATGAGCGGGAATACGGTGAGGTTCTCGTGGCGCTGGGACGCGCCAGGCTCGACGGCCAGCAAGGGCGTCAGCGGCTGGTGGACTCCGGTGGACTCGGCATGTGTCATGGCACCTCCGGTATTCTCAGGTTCACCCGGAAAGTACGGAGGGGGTGTGACAGTCCGAGGTTCAGATTGCCCGGAAGTCCGTGCTAAATTGAGGCCTTGACACGACGCGGGCGTTTGACGGATTGACACCCGCCGGAGGCTTGTGTGTTAGTTGGTCACTCAATTGCAGGCCCAGGAGGACCACATGCCCCTTACAGAGTGTCCCGACTGCGGCGGCGTCGTTTCTGACGCTGCGCTCACGTGTCCGACGTGTCACCGGGTGTTGGCTGCGGCCAGCACGGTTGGAAATACGATGGTGCTGCGGTGCGCTCGTTGGGCTGTGGTGGGGGCATTGGGAGTCATACTGCTTTGGGCGGTGATACAACTTCTGGCGTGATCCGACCCGTCTGAGCCCCTATATTGGGTCATGCTCTCCAAAATGCGCCGCTGCCTCGAATGCGACTACACCTGGAGTCGCTATCTCGACTTCCCCACCTGTCCCAGGTGCGGCACCAACGTGGCCGAAGCAACAGTACTGCGCGAAAAGGGGCGCATGAAACGCGTGGTTGCCGTTTCGGTCGTGGTCGGAGTCGTCATTTCGCTTCTGTCCGAGCTCCTGAGCCTGCTCTGGTAGCCCGGCCTACTCGTACCTGAGCGCCTTCAACGGATCCAGCCGCGCTGCCCGGAGCGCCGGGATCAAGGTCGCCGCGAGACCGACCCCCACCAGCAGCAGCGCGACGCCTCCGAAGGTCAGCGGATCCGAGACTCCGACGCCGTACAGCATGCTGCCCAGCGGGCGCGTGGCCACGAAGGCGAGGACCAGGCCGATGATGGCTCCCACGCCTACCAGCAGGGTCCCCTGCCCGATCATCAAGCGGATGACGTCCGAGGGGCTGGCGCCGATCGACACACGAATCCCGACCTCGCGGGTGCGGCGCGCCGCGGTGTAGGCCACAACCCCGTACAGGCCGATCGTCGCCAGGAGCGCCGCCAGCCCTCCAAACACGGCCAGCAGGATTCCGCCCATGCGCGGGGCGAACAGCATGAGCCCCATGTGCTCCTGCATCGTCTTGAGTTCCATCACAGGCAGGTCCGCGGCGATCGTCCGCACCTCCCGCTGGAGGACCGGGAGCAACGAGCCGGGCTCGCCCGACGTGCGGGCCACGAGCGACATGACGTTCTCGTTGCTCTGTCTGTACGCCTGGTACACGAAGGGACGCGGGGCCTCTCCGAGAGTCCGGACCTTGGTGTCGCGAGCCACTCCGATCACGGTGCTGACCTCGCCGTCCGGATCTCCCAGGCGCAGCGTCTTTCCGAGCGCACTCTCTCCGGGCCAGTGCTGCCGCGCCGCGGCCTCGCTTACGATCACGACGAGTGGAGCCTCCCGGTCATCTGATTCTGTGAAGTCGCGTCCCTCGAGCAGGACTACGTCCAGGGTCCGGAAGTAGTCCGGTGATATCCGGGTGACGTCCACGCTCGGAGGAGACTCGAGATCGATGTCGGCGCCCACGGGATAGATCTCGTTCGTCTGGACTGCGGCCCCCAGGGGGAGCCGACTCGCCATCGTCGCCGACTCGACACCGGGCAGGGCCCGCGTCCGCTCCAGAAGGCGCGCCAGGACCTCGTCCCGGTGGTCTCTATCCCAGTCCGTCAGGCCAGGAGCCAGTGTCATTACGACGGCCCGTTCGCCCTCGAACCCGGGGTCGATCTCCTGCGCGGCGATCAGGCTGCGAACGAACAGACCCGCCCCCACCAGTAGAACCATGGAGATGGCGACCTGCGCGACCACTAGGACGTTGCGGAGACCGAACCAGCGATACCGGCTTCCGATCGTGGACGGAAGGTCCTTGAGAGCCGGCACGAGCTGCGGCTTGGTGGCCTGAAGCGCGGGCACGAGGCCGAACAGCAGTCCGGCCAGCACGGCCACGCCAAAGGTGAAGGCCAGCACGGTGGCGTCCAGCCCCAGGTCCAGGGACAGCGAGATCAGCATTGGCGGCTGGAAGCGCACGATCGCCGTCGTAATCCCCCAGGCGAGCAAGAGACCGAGCGCGCCGCCCGCCACGGCCAGAACCAGGCTCTCCGTGAGAAGCTGCCGGATCAGGCGACCGCGGCCCGCCCCCACGGCCAGCCGGATCGCAATCTCGCGGCGGCGCCCGAGGGCCCGGGCAATCATCAGGTTCGCCAGGTTGGAGCACACGATGAGCAGCAGGAGCCCGACGACCGTCATCAACAGCACCGCCACCGGCACCATCGTGCCGTCGATGTTCGGGTGGAGGCGTACATCGGTGCTCGAGATGACGTGGAAGGACCGGTCGGCGTTGCTCTCGGGAAACGCGGCGGCGAGCTGCGCCGCTTTGAGGTCCATGCGCGCTTGCGCCTGCTCCTGAGTCATGCCGGGCTGCAGCCGCCCCTTCACCAGGTAGTTCCGGCCGCTCCGCACGTCGAGGCCGGACCGGGAGGGGTCGAAGTAGGTAATCGCGCTGGCGGGGATCCACACCTCGACGTTGAACCCGACCCACACGCCCTTGAACCAGTCCGGCGCCACCCCCACGATCTTGAACGGCTTGCCCTTCAGGATGATGGTCTGCCCGATCACGTCCGGATCGGCGCCGAAGTGCCGCCTCCAGAGGCTGTTTCCGATGACGGCGACCGATGCACCCGGCTCATCGTCGAGGCCGTCCTGGAACATGCGTCCGCGGGCCGCGGGGATCCCCAGGACGTCGAAGTAGTTCCCGGACACGTTCTCGCCGAACAGAACCTCGGCTTCGGTCCCGACCGTCATGCCGACGAAATCCGCCGCATAGGCGACCACGTC
>Ga0272441_10013640_pt1 | contig 11659 bp, 6 predicted proteins | sample SSMProp6N_FD_193582 | JGI IMG/M metagenome (GOLD analysis project Ga0272441, IMG submission 193582) | Marine sediment archaeal communities from Little Sippewissett salt marsh, Falmouth, MA, United States - SSM-Prop-6N | ecosystem: Environmental > Aquatic > Marine > Wetlands > Sediment ... | reverse complement strand
GATGGAAACTGTGTAAGTTTGCGATTAAGGCCTTCTTCCAAACCCTAAGCTGCCGCCCAAGCATGTAGTCGGGGCCGCCTACCCCCGAGTGGCTGCGTCAGGAGGTCTCCGCCTTGTCCATGACTGAATCCGTTGCCGCCCCCGTCGGACGGGTGCGTCCCCTCCGACGAGCGCTGCTGTTCCTGCTGAAGGCGGGTCTGGCGGTTGCGCTGCTGCACTGGATGGTCCGGCGCAGCATACTGGACTTCGGCGTGCTGAGCCGCCTCGCCGTCGACTCCCGTACGATAGGCCTGTGCGCCTTGGGCCTTGCGTGCGTGTTCCTCGCGGTCGCCCTCCTTGCAAAACGGCTGACACTGATTCTCCGCCACCGGGACCTGCCGGTCCCCTTCTCCCGGGCCTTGGGCCTGACTCTGATAGGCGCCCTGTTCGGCTCGGTCCTCCCCGGTTTGGTGGGAGGGGACGTGGTCAAGGCGGTGTACCTCTGCACCGACGCCCGGGGCCGGCGCGTTGAAGCCCTGGCCGGCGTCATGGTCGACCGCGTCCTGGGGCTCTACTCGCTGCTGCTCCTGGGAACCTTGGCCCTGGGGGCCGCCCGGCTCGCGCACTTCGAGTGGGTCTCCATGCCCATCCTGATGGCGGCGCCGACAGCGGTCGCGGCACTCACCGCCGGGATGGTGATGATCGCATGGGACGCCCCCGCCCGCTGGGGGGCCGTTCGTGCGGTGTTCGTCCGGCTGCCGGGCAAAATCCAGACGCTCATCAGGTCCCTGCGCTCCTACCTCAAGTCGCCGGCACTGATGCTGCGGGTGGTGGCGCTGTCGCTGTGCGTGCACGGCCTCACCGTCATCGCGTTTGTCATCGCAGCTTCACTGCTGCGCGACGGACTGCAGGTTTCAGCGCACTTCGTTCTCAACCCCCTCGCCATGGCGATGAACATGGTGCCGCTTACCCCCGGCGGCCTCGGGCTCGCGGAAGGCGCCTTCGGCTATCTGTTCGAACAGGCGGGATCGAGCAACGGGGCGATTATCGGACTTCTGGGACGCCTCATCCAGTACACGGTCTTCGGCATCGGCGGCGCGGTCGCGTTGATGGCTATGAAGGTGAGTCTGAGGGAGTGACGCTCAGTTCCACCCCGGGGAGGCCGCGGACGCGGCAGTGAGGCGACGCGGGCTTCCATGCGAGGGTGCACCCGGGCCTTGGGATACGGCCCGGAAGAGGTGTTTGGCATGGTGGTAATCGTCGGTGCCGGGCTGGCGGGCCTGTCGGCTGCGAGATTCCTCAAGCGGCCCTACCGCATCTTCGAGAAGGAAAACGAGCCCGGCGGCCTGTCCCGGAGCATCGAAAAGGACGGCTTCATCTTCGACTACGCCGGCCACTGGTTCCATGCACGCCAAGACTGGGTGAAAGAGTTCCTCGCCGAGTCCCTGGGGGACAACTGGTCGCTGCATAGGCGGGACGCCCGCGTCTTCTCGCACGGCGCCCTCATCCCCTACCCCTTCCAGATGAACCTGGGCGCCCTGCCAAACGAGGTGGCTCTGGAATGCATGATGGGCCTGATCGAGGCGAAATACCAGATGCCGCGAAGGCCCATCCGCACTTTCGAGGACTACATCCTGCGGTCTATGGGCAAGGGCATCGCACGGCACTTCATGATCCCGTACAACCGCAAGCTCTGGAATATGCACCCCCGTAGCATGACGACCGACTGGATGGGCCGGTTCGTCCCCGAGCCCGATGTGGAACACGCCCTGCGCAGCATCCTGGACCCGTCGTCGCCGGTGGAGGCGGGCTATAACGCGGGGTTCGCCTATCCCAAAGAAGGTGGGATCGGCGCCGTGCCCCGCGCCCTGGCGGCACAGGTGCAGGGGATAGAGTGCGGCACCGAGGTCCGCAGAATCGAGGCCGGCAAGCGGCGTGCCACGCTCGCCGACGGCCATACCGTCGACTACCAGGCCATGATCAGCTCGATGCCCTTGAAGGAGCTCGTCCGCATTACAGCGGACGCGCCGCCCTCTGTGAAGGCCGCCGGCCGCCTACTGAACTGGTCGGCGTTGGTCGTCCTCAACGTCGGCGTCACGGACGTCCGGCTGCCCCTCCACTGGTGCTACGTCGCCGAGGATCCGCCCGCGTTCTTCCGCGTCGGCTGCTATTCCAACGCGTGCCCGACGCTGGTCCCCACACGCGGGGACGGTACCGGCTCCCTGTACATCGAGTACTCCTATCCCAAGCGCATACCCGAGGACACGCCCGAGATAGACGCCGAGGCGGCGGTCGAGTGGCTGAAGGGCACGGGCATGCTCGGCCCAAGCGCCAAGATCTGCACCGCGGTCCGGCTGCACATCGACTACGCGTACGTCGTCTACGACAAGAACCGAAAGGCCGCCGTCGCAACGATCAAGAGGTATATGCGCCGCCACGGCATCCACACCATCGGCCGGTACGGCTCTTGGGAGTACTCCTCGATGGAAGACGCCATGGAGCAGGGCAGAGCAACGGCCGAGCTGTTGAACAGCCAATGAGTCCCAGTCTCGCGCGGACGGAGTGGTGAAGATCCATGGACCTCGACGAACGACAAGCCGCGGTCCCCCGCATTCTGACCAGCCCTTGGCTGATCGGTGGGATCGCGCTGGTGCTCCTCGCCGTGAGAGTCGTGGGCGCCGGGATCGGCCGCGACAGCGGCGTCTGGACTTACGTGGGATGGCTTTGGCGCGAGTACGGGCTGCCGCCGTACACCGGGGCCGTCGACAACAAGACGCCCGGCATTCACATGCTCTACGCCCTCTCGATCCGGTACTTCGGCCTCACCATCTGGCCTCACGCCGTCCTGGGCGGCGCCGCGGTCTTGGGGGCCGGCTCACTCCTCTACGCCATGGCCGCACGCCTGTGCAACCGCTTCGCCGGGGCCGTGACGATGGTCCTGTTCTGCTTCGCCATGGCCTGGCATTCGCTGAACGGCCCCCTGTTCGTCGAGCCGTTCATGGTCTTCTTCGCCGTGCTGGCGTTTGCACTGGTCGTGTTCTCGGCGGACTCGGCAAGCCCCCGCACCCGGGCCCTCGGGGCCTTGCTGGCGGGGATGGCGGGGGGCTTCGCGGTGGGGTTCAAGCAGACGGCGCTCCTCGATGGGCTGGCGCTGCTCGTCCTCTTCATACTGCTCGCGCGACGACGGTCCGACGGGCCCGGACGGATAGCTTCCGGAGCCGGGCTCATTATCGCGGGCGCGGCCATCGCCACGGGCCTCACGATCGTGCCCCTGCTTCTCAGCGGGGGATCCTTGGCCGACTACTGGGACGGCGCGTGGCTCACACTGCTCCGCGGATCCGGCGCCTCCGCGGCCAGGCGTCTGTACGAGTTCGTCAGAGCCTGGGGCGCGACCAAGATGATGCTCTTCTATCCGCTCATCGTGCTGTTCGTGGCCCAGAGAAAACGCCTCTGCGCCTGGGGAGTGCCCGTCGCCGGCCTCATGTCATGGCTGGTTCTGGAGTTCATGGCCGCCAATGCGTCCGGATGCATGTGGGGTCACCAGATTCAGGGGGTATTGCCCACCTTCGCGCTGACCGGCGGCATAGCTGCGGCCGGCGTCCTGGACCTGGTTGGGGGGCGCGATCAGGCGGCGCGCAGGCGTCTGGCCCGCCTGCTCCTGGTGCTCTTCGCATTCATGTGGCTGCCATACGAGGTAGTTGTGAAGAAGGCGGACCTGTTCTACTTCGAACGCCCAGAGGATCAGACGCGGCCGATGGCCGCCTGGGTCCGCGAGAACGTTCCGGCGGACGAATACGTCTACGCCTACGATCGCAGCGCCGGTACCGTCCTGGCGCTGGCCGGACGGCGCTCCCCGAGCCGGCACTTCCACAACCATTTCATGGAGAGCCCGGTGATAGCCGGCGAGGTGCAGCGAGACCTGGCCGAGAGGCCGCCGGCCGTCGTCCTCATCGCCAACGACACGCTGCCCACGCCCCCACAATGGCTCTATGAGATGATCGAGCGCGAATACTCGTCACTCGGTGAGATGTACGACTACCAGGTCTTCGAACGCTCCGGCCCCGGCTCCCCCTAGCGCGAAACCACGGCTGACCCGCCAGCGGGCGCCGTTTGACAGACAGACCGCGCGTGTGGTAACATCAAACCAGTAGGGAGTATGCCGGTCTGGAGAACACGGCACGGGCAACAGAGTATCTGCACGAGAGGGCCGTTCTTGCGCGCACGTTTGCGCGCAGGTGCGGCCCTTTCTCCATATCGGGAGGGCAAAGGAGAGTCTGATGGCCAGAAGGACGAGCATCTCGGTGGCGTGCATCTCTCTGCTGGCGGCGGTTGCGCAGGCGGCCGTCATATACGTCGACGTCGCGAACAACTCAGGCTACGAGGACGGGTCACAGTACGCCCCGTACAACACGATACAGGAGGGCCTCAACGCGGCCGGCAACGGCTGCACCGTCCAGGTTGCGCCGGGCGAGTACGTAGAGCGGATAAGCATGCCGTCCGGCCTCACCTCGCTGTTGCTCACCTCCGAGCTCCCCTGGGAGTACAGTTGCGTGGCCGAAACCATCGTGAACGCCGACACCGACTCCAACCCGTCGTCGGCGAACGGCCCGGCCTTGACCCTCCTGAGCGGCCACGGCCCGGGGGTCACCATCCGCGGACTGACCATCACCGGCGGCTACTACTCCAGCGGCGGCGGCGGGGTCGTCGGCAACTACTCCCAGGCCGTCATAGAGAACTGCATCATACGCGGCAACAGGGCCGGAGGAGGCGGGGGCCTCAACCTATTCAACGGCTACCTGCGCTGCTCCATAGTCTGCGGCAACGAGGCCCTAGCCGCCGACGGCGGCGGCCTGCGCCTGTGCGACTGCGACGTAACCGACACCATCATCTGCCACAATAGGGCGGCCTACTCCGGCGGAGGGATGTACGACTGCGACGGCGACATAGTGAACTGCCTGATAGTCGACAACTGCGCCATCTACAACGGCGGCGGCATACGCCAGTGCAACGGGAACTGCTACAACTGCACCTTCGCCAACAACCGGGGAACAAACGGCGGGGCCATATCGGACTGCTCCTTCGGTTACATGTCCGTCAATAACATCGTCTGGGGCAACCAATCGTACCTATCGAATCACGTCAACAATACGACCAACCTGCAGTATAGCTGCATCGAGGACTGGACGGGCGGGGGCATCGGCAACTTCGCCGCCAATCCGCTCTTCGTCGGCACCTCCATGGGCTACTACTGCCTCTCGTCCACGACCGCGGGACAGCCGGCAACCAGCCCGTGCATCGACGGCGGCACTCCGGGCGCCCTCACCTACGGCACCACGACGCTGGACGGTGCCGAGGACGCCAACCACGACGACATGGGCTTCCACTACCCCGTGCCCGACCCGAAGACATACTCCCTCCCAAGCGGCTGGAGCCTCATCGGCTGGCAGGAGGACGAGCCGTACTCCCCCCTCCGGATCAGCAACGCCAAGGTCATCTGGGGCCCTTCGACCTACACGTGGGACCAGGCCGTGACCATGGGCCTGGTGCAGGGACAGGTCTACTACTACGTGACCGGCTCGGGGTACGGCGTGCTCGCGTCGTCTGGCGGCAACGACGACAGGTTCCGCTCCGGACGCGGCTACTGGATTCTCAACCAGAGCGGGAGCTCGCTGATCCTGGAGACGCCCACACAGACCGTCTTCGGCCAGTGCTGGGTGGGTAGCGGGATCAAGTAGCACGGCCGCCGCCGCTACGGCGCAGGGACGACAAGCTCCAGGCCCGGCCGGCTCAAGAGCAGCCAGTAACCGTGCCAGGGACGGAGTGCATCGTCGTCGTAGCCGGGCAGCACGGACAGAACCCTGTAGCCGCCCTCATAATAGTAGGCAAAGGCGTCGACCCAGCCCGCCGCGATCGCGTCGGGGACCCTCTTGGTCTCGGCACCGTCCGTGAACGAGCAGTCCGCCCACGGCACGGCCGTGTCCCTCGGCGAGCCGATCATCTGCCAGCCCGAGGGAAGGAAGCCGGGCGGGGAGACGAGACCAGGGTGCGGGGACGACGAGAACAGGACCGGGGCGGCCCTGTTGCCCGCAGCGTCGTAGGCGTACGCCGTGTAATAGTACGTCACGCCGTTCGTGAGGCCATCGTGCAGGAGGGCATGCGCCTCCCCGGGAAGGCCGGCCACGTCACCCGCAAGCTCACCATCCGTGTAGGACACAGGATGGTGGTCCGTGCGGTAACGCAGGAGCGTGCCCGCATAGTCGGCGTCGGAGGGGGCCGCCCAGAAGAGCTCGAGGGCACCGTCCCAGCGCTTGGCGGAGAGGGCCGACACCGGACCCGGCGGCGTGCCGTCGCCGGTCACCGGCGTGTACGTGAGTATCAGATCGTCGAAGATGACGTAGGACTCGAAGGTCTCCGGGCCGGCCTCTTGGCCCCAGTGGATGGCCATGACAAGGGTGATGACGTGGTCGCCGCTGGTCGACCCCGACGTCTCGTAGGTCATCTGCTCCCACGTCCGGTCGTTGGACGCATCGAAGAACACCCGCCCGTAGCTCTGCCAGTCGACGCCCGAGAACGAGAGGACCTGGAACTCGCACCACCAGCAGCCGGGTGGCTCACCCGGGTTGCGCCCGTCGTTGTGACCGTATACGTTGCACGAGAGCGACCACGGCTTGGTCGGGTCCAGATCCGTCGCCCAGGTCTTCAGGTTCAGCCCGTCCCAGCCGCTGCCCCACCATAGGCCCGTGTCGCCCGGTATGGCCGCCTCGCCTACGTATATGGCGAACTTCTGCGCCTTCGGAGGCGAGATGAGGGTGGTGTTCTCCTCCCAGAACGTGCCGTTTGGGAAGGCCCGGTCCCAACTACCCTCGATGCCGTCGAGGTAGTAACCGTTGAAGTCGTCGAGGAGGAGGTCCTTGGCGGAAGCGCACGCGGCCAGGGCCAATACGGCGGAGACGACAATGACTCGGCGCATCATGGGGCACCCCCTGTGCCACCCGCCCGATTCCACTACCAATATACCACGCGGGGGCGCCGGCGCGCTCGCCTCAGGGCCGGGCCGGCTCCACCGTCCCGCCCGCCTCCTCCAGGGCCCGCAGGAGCATCCCGTAGAACATGAAGTCGCGCTCCCAGCCCGGAAGCTTCGGCGGGCGCACCGCCGCAAGCGGCCCCATGTCCACCAGGTGAACGTCGTCGAAGCGGACCACTACCTCCTCACCCGCACAGAGCGGATCCGTCACCTGCCAGAGATAGAGGATGCGCTCGTCCGGCTCGGCGACGTCGATATCCACGCGGAGGAGCCGGTAGGCACCCGGGACCGAGTCCTCCATCATCCACGCCGAGCCGTCCATCACGTTCCACGGCTCGGCCTTGGCCGCCGCAGATACGGCGATGTAGACAATGCGCTGGCGGCCGGCTGCTCCGTCGCTCTCCGCCCAGGCCCGAAGGCTGTAGCGGCGGTTCGACTCGAAAAGCGAGGCCGCTAGGCGCAGACCAACGCCGCAGAGCTCGACGCGCTCCGTCGGGCCCGCGACCCGGACGGCCTGGCAGAGATCGCCCGAGCGGGGCTGCCTCGCATCGCGGAGATAGGCAACGGCATCCGAAGGCGCGTAGCCCTCGACCCAGGCAACCCGGCCCCCCGTAACGACCTCGCCGGCCGCGTCGTCCGCCGCCGCGAAGCCCTCGCAGCCCGACACGACGCGCTCGACCGGCTCAAAGGCCGGCTCACTCTCCGGCTCGAACGCCGCGTATTCCTCCACCTTCCCGCGTATCCGCGCCAGACCCTCCGCGTCCTCGACGCGACGGCCCTCCAGAATGCCGTCGAGGACACGCCGCAGCCCCGGCTCGCCCAGAGCGCTCTCCGCAAGGAGAACGGCCTGGCCCGTGTAGACGCCGCTGTCCTCGTCCAAGGGCTCCGGCTCGGGAAGGGCGCGGCAACGGCCCGAGGGGAGCTGCGAGCGGATCAGCCTGTTCGTCGCCGCAACGAGGACGGGACGTAACTCGCCCCGGAAGGGGTGCCGCTCGGGCAAAGCCCCGTACAGCCGGGCCATCCCGCGCACGATGATTGCGTGATACCAGACGTAGGCGTTGTGGCCCGGCCACCCGCCGTAGGGGAGCTGGCCGGCAAAGGCCGCCGACCTGCACTTCTCGACCGCGCCCTCCAGATACGCGGACTCCCCCGTCGCCTCGTAGTGCGCGGCCAGGTGCCAGACGGCGAAGAGGTCGTAGTTCACGTTGTCGGTGACCGGGTAGGACATCTCCCATTCGGCAAGCCCGGCAGAGGCGGCCAGGTAGCGGGAATCGCCGAAGGCGAGCCAGCCCTCAAGGAAGGCCACACCGGCGATGCCGCCCTCGAAAAGGACGCCCGCATCGTTCACCACACCGTCGAAGCTGTAGCCGAGCCAGGGTATAGAGCCGTCGGGGCGCTGAATGCGCAGGAGGCGCTCCAGGCCCTGACGGGCCCTGTCGGAAAAGACGGGGCGGTCGGGGAAGACACGGCGGCCGCCCAGGTAGGCGAGAACGCGGCGGCTCGTCGTGCGCGCGCTGGGTGGGGCGTAGTTCTTCCGGACCGTCCAGACGCCCTCGCCGCGGTAGTTGAGCTCCGACAGTTCGTGGAGGGCGAGGAACTGCGCCCGCACCCTCTCCAGCGACAGCGGCGGGAAGTCGTAGGGGCAGACAAGCAGAGCATCCCGAGGGACCGCCGGGGCCGTGACGGTGTCCGGCCCCAACGGGCCGGACCAACACGCCGCCGCCAACACAAAGGCCACCATGGGCCAGAAAAGCGCCGCTCTCATGCCACGACCTTACATGCCGGGCGAGGCTCGCACAAGGGCGCCCTCCCCCGGCCCGCCCGCGCAGGAAGATGCGGTGACAAGGAGGAGGAATAAGGCAGAAGAGCGTCGCACGAGTGGCCCCCTCTCTCACCTCGCCCGGCGCAAGCGGGGGCGCTTCGCCCTGCCCTACCGGGAGCCTGGCTCATGTTATAAGGTTCTCTTCATATTTTAACACGTCGGCGGGCGTTTTGCCCGGCCGTCTTCAGCGGCCGGCACCAGACCCCCCATCCTTCAACAGCAGCCGGAAACCCCCGGCGAAATGCACCATCACCCGGCCCTCGGCACACTCGCCGACGACGGCCCCGTCCGCACCCTCGACGCCACGCCCCGCCAGCGCAATCAGCCCCGCCATCTCCATCCCCTCGGGAAGCTGCGGGCACCAGTCGTGACGGCCGACCTCGACGCCCAGCACGCCGCCCTCGAAGGTCGTCCCCGTCACCAGGGCCGACGTGCGGCAGAGGTGCGGGACGGTCGGCTCGCCGAAGCGGACGTCAAGGCTGTAGCAACCGAGGACGCCCGGGAGGAACACGACGTTTTCATCGAAGTAATGCCACGGCTTGCCGTCGAGGCTCACCGACGCAACGCGGCCGGACACCTCGACGCGGGGCGCAAAGAGGAAGGGCGTGAGCGAGAGGACGTCGACGTCGAGCCGGACGCCGCCGCCTGCGCCCTCGATCCGCGAGAGGGCCATGACGTACTGACACCCCCACCCCGGACGCACGAGCCCGTCGATGTAGCCGTCCGCCATGACGCGGCACGCGCCCTTCGGCGGCAAGTACACGCGCAAGAGGTCCGTCCCGGGCTGCTCGCCGCTCTCCTGCGCGCCGCGGAAGGCCCAGCGGTCCACGCCGTCCGAGCCGCGCTCGCAGACGTAGTAGGGCGAGAGCGGGCGCGGCGCTACCCGCACGCACGTCGCCAGCGGCACCGGGAACGGGTTCTCCACAACGGCGCGGCCGTCCCGGAGCTCCACCCGCGGCTCGTCCTGCGCCAGCCAGGCGGCAAGGGCCGGGAGATCGGCCCGCGAGTAGAGGCCGTCCAGAAGGACGAGGGCCATCCGGAAGCGGTCCTCTCCTTCAAAGGGCATAGACACGTCGAAGGCGCCCTCGCCGGGTGAACCTCCCCCGCGCGAGAAGCCCCCATCGCGCACGGCCAGGACGGCCAGGTCCGGCCGGCCTTCCGTCCGCGGCCGGAAGACCCAGGTCCCGACCGAGCCCCCACCCGGGGCCGGCACCGCAGACTCGATGAGATCGTAGCCGGGCAGAGGCATCACCGTCCGGGGCGAAGCCGGGCCCTCCGCCCGGCGCCACACGTCCGCCATGACGATGGGGCTGTCGGCGACCATGGAGTAGCGGGTCGTCTGGCGCAGAGGCCCCGAGGTCGTCGCCAGGTACAGCTCCTCCTCAAAAGCGGCGAGGTGGCCCGCCGGCTCGACCACGCGCGCGGTCTTCCAACCGCGGCTCACACGCACAAGGCGGATGAAGTCGAAACGGTGCCCAGCGCCCTCCTTGGCGGACAATCGAAGGGGCTCGCGCCCTCCCCGCGATGCGCAGAAGGGAACCTCAACGGCGCGGTCATCACCCGCCACCGCGTAGCCGCCCAAATACCTCTCGCCCAGGAAGACATCCACAGATGTCGGGCCGTCGCCGGGGAGAAGGCCCACCTCCAACCGGTACGTCCCGGGCTCCAGCAGGGCCGAGAGCGCCAGCTCCTCCGGAAGGGCATACGGACAGCGCCCCAGAGCGGCCGGGACGTCCGCCGCCGAGGCGGAGTCGGCGTCGACGAGACACGCCGGCTCGTAAGGCTCGGCGCCAGCCGCGGCCTCGTGGCCCGAAAGCGCGCCCATGTACGCCAAGCGGCACGCGTCCACGTGGAAGCCGTCCCCGACCGGCATCCGCAGCGACAGCTCGTGGGTTCCATCCTCGCGCACGCGGATGGGGCCGAGGGCGTGCATGGCCCCGGCGTGCCCCGCCGGGATGTCACCCGTCTCCACGGTCTGCATCCGCCCCACGATGCGATCGTCCAGAAACACGAGGACGCTCTCGGATGCCCCCGTGCCCCTCTGACCCAGCTCGAGGCGGTAGTCGCCGGGCGCGAGGGGAATGCGGAGGGTGACCTCGCGCGGTCCGCGCGGCGGAGGCGCCAACAGGCCGGGGACGCCCTCGGCCGTCCCGGCCTGGACGGTCAATACCTCGGCGGCCTCGTAGCCCCCCTCGCCCCGCAGGTCCGCGTTCGAGCCGTCCCACTCCCCCGCCGAAAAAACCGTGGACCCCACCAGGCTTACCTCCGACGCGACATAGGTCACCGAACCCGCGACGGGAACGACAAAGACCGGGCGGAACTCCGACGAAGCGCCGTCCGGATCGCCGAACTCGAACACGGTCTCGGCCTCTTCCGCCCCACCATCAACGCGGGTCTGGAAAAACCCACCCGATAGCCGAAGCGCGCCGGAGCCGCGACCGTAGTTCGCAACGCGATTGGGGTCGGCGAAGAGGACGCCTGTATCGAAGGTCGCGTCGCGATAGAGGCGCATGTAGTTGTTCTGGATGAACAGGGAGGCCGCGGGGAAATCGTAGCGGCGACGGATTCCGCTGCGGCGGAGGGTGCCGACAAGATCCATGTGGCCGCCGACGCCGGTCGTCCGCAACCTCGCCGACACGGCAGACCGCATGGGGTCCTGACAGACGCCGTAGACATAGGTGCGGTACTCGGGCGGGAGCGTGGGAGACGGCTCCCCCAGCCACCAGATGGCGGTTGCATCGGGGCGGCCGCCCGAGCGCAACCTGCGACGGGCGAAGTCAGTCACCTGCTCGGCTATCCAGTCGGGATGCGTGCCGCCGCCGTAACGGCTCCAA